>Ga0070738_10000857_pt1 | contig 74729 bp, 68 predicted proteins | sample Coa_R2_2_FD_66446 | JGI IMG/M metagenome (GOLD analysis project Ga0070738, IMG submission 66446) | Surface soil microbial communities from Centralia Pennsylvania, which are recovering from an underground coalmine fire - Coalmine... | ecosystem: Environmental > Terrestrial > Soil > Unclassified ...
CCGCAGTTACGTGTGAGTTTTCAACGAGCCGCGACCGCAAGGGAGCGGGGTGCGTTAACCGCTCCCTTGCGGTCGCGGCTCGTTGAAAAACCTTACAAACTACCCTGGCCCGATGCTTAGGGAGCGAGAAGACCCGCGCCGTTTGCCAAGGGCGAGCGCCGTTCGCCGTTCACTTCTTCCGCCATACCTGATCCGGTGCCAACCCCAATTTCTCCATAACGGGACGGATTTCCGCGTAGAAACGTTTCGCATCGAGCGGATAGCCGGCGGTGGGGCGAATGCCGGGCACATGCGTGGCCCAGTAGCGATTGAACTGCTTCATGCAGACTTCGCGCAGGTACTTGCACAGCATCGACGCCAGCGCCACCGCGGCGCTGGCACCCTCGGCACGCGGGCGGAAGGTGATTTTGATCTCGCGTGGTAAATTCTCAACGCGGTACCGACTCTCCTCCGCCGATTCGCGCTCCGCGACCACCCAACCTTCGGGAAATGCTTCCTGCACGAGCGCGGCGTAGTAGTTCCGCCCGCCTTGTTTATCGCACTGAAAGAGGAGCGGTTCGCTGTCGTCCGGTGTCGCGGCCGCGATTGCTCCGAGTAATTCCACCAGCCCGCGACTGAGCACCGTGGCCTTCGAGCCGTATTCGTCCACAAAGCGGTTGAATCGCGGCGCGGGCACGAGAGCCGCTTTACACGCACCGAAGGCGCAGTTCACATTTTGCCAGCAATCGCCGACCGTGCGGCGTTGCACCCACACTGTTTCCAGATCGTTACCCGGCTCGACTGGTATCGTTTGAGTCGGATCGAACCACGCTTCGCCATCAAGTTCGGAACGGACCCACGGCAGCGTGATTTCGGGAAGCAGCGCACCGAGCGATTCCACGAGCGGCGGAATCGCCATCAACACCTGTTCTTCCAGTGTTTCCAGTCCGCCGTTGGTGTAAATCTTCTTCGAGTCGTCGATGAGGAGCCGCCAGGTGTCATTCCGCTCCCCGCATCGACGTACGACTGGCTTGAGTATGTCCCAGCCAGCCGTGTCGGCGTCCGGCAGTTTCAGCGCGACCGCGGCCTGTGCGAGCGGGCCGAGGTTCGGCCCGTAACCGGCTTCATCAATGCCGATAACCCAGGGCATGTGCCTGCCTCTTCCGAGTGAGTGTGCCTGTAGGTTTCGGCGGGAAGATTTGTGTAGGGGAGTTGTGTTTTGGAAAAGCCTGCCACACAGGAACCCAAATCCCCCACACAAATCTCCGACGCCAAAACCTACAGGCACATCAGCGAGTGTGCTTGCGTTTGCTTACCACCATGATGAACGATATGGTAACGACATCCTTCACCTGGAGGAACCCGACATGATCGCCGACAACATCTTTCTGAAGATCATCGACAAAACCATCCCCGCGAAGATCGCCTACGAGGACGATCAGTGTCTCGCGTTCCACGACATTCGTCCGCAAGCGCCGGTACACGTGCTGATTATTCCCAAGAAAGTGATCCACACGCTCGATGACGCCACCGCCGAGGATCAGGCGTTGCTCGGCTATCTTCAGTTGGTCGCAGTGAAGTTGGCCAAGGAATTAGGACTGGCGAAGGGATACCGGCTCGTCATCAACTGCAATGAAGATGGCGGGCAGACGGTGCCGCACTTGCACCTTCACCTGCTCGGCGGACGCCACATGACCTGGCCGCCGGGGTAAGTCATGACGGAGACAGAACTGCGTTCGGTCCTGAATGATCGCATGGCGAGCGTGCGCGGGCGCATTGCCGAAGCATGCCGGCGTGCTGGCCGTGACCCGGTCAGCGTCACGCTCGTCGCGGTGACGAAGACTGTATCGCCGCGTGTGGCTGCGCTCGCGGCAGAGTTGGGCGCCCGCGACCTCGGCGAAAGCCGACCGCAGGAGTTGTGGAAAAAAGCTGAAAGTGTGCCGTCCGCCAACTGGCACCTCATCGGCCATCTCCAGCGAAACAAGATCGACCGCACCGTGCCCCTTGTGGCGCTGATTCACTCCGTCGATAGCGAACGGTTGCTGGCCGCCCTTGATGCATTCGGCCGTAAACGCAACGTACCTATTCCGGTTCTCTTGGAAGCGAACTGCAGTGGTGAAGAAGCCAAAGGGGGCTTTGCGCCTGCTGAGATGCCGGGTGTGTGCGAGAAAGCAGCATCACTGGCGGGTGTGGCCGTTCGCGGGCTCATGACGATGGCAGCGTATGCGGAAGACCCGCAAAGCGCGCGGCCCACGTTTGCGATGTTGCGTGAGTTGCGCGATTCGCTCCGCACGCATACTCCTCTACCACTGACGGAACTCTCGATGGGAATGAGCAACGACTTCGAGGTTGCAGTGGAGGAAGGCGCGACCTTCGTTCGCATCGGCACAACGCTATTTGAAGGGCTGGAAGAGCCCGATCATTCACATTAACCAACCGGCGATCTCACACTGACAATTCGCCGGAAGGTGAGGCTGATTCGCTCGCCGACGATCTCGTCCGTTTTTTGCAAGGCGTGAAGCCAAAACCAGAAAGCAGAATGAACCACAGAGACACAGAGAGCAGAGGAAAGACAAAAGGCAGAGAATTGGACAGGATAACAGGATGAAGCAAGATCAGAATCCATCGCGTTGATCCTGTTATCCCGTCAAAACTCTTTCTGATTTCCTCTGTGTCTCTGTGATTCATCCTGCCTTTTTGAAAGCACCGTTGCGGAATCGGCTACCCGCCACAGGAAATGACAGCCGATTCCGGGAGCCAGCCGATTGCGCCGCCGGGAATCTGCACCTGAACCCAGCCGCCGCGTCGAGTGAGTTCCCGGACTTCAGCGCCTTTGGGAAGAATCGCATCGATACGAGGAGGATACGCCGCGGCATTTCCTCTGCGTAGTATTACGTCATCGGACACAACGAGCAGTGGAAGCGATTCGTCGTGGATGCGCTGCTGGGCATCCTGAAGCCAGAGTCCGCCAAGAATCAGCCCGACCACCAAACACATCGCCGCGCCAGCCAGCCAGAGCGGGTTTCGTGTCATGGCGAATCGTGCCACGCCAGCACACGCCAGAAGCCAGAGCGAGCCAGCCAGCAACCACGCATCCGTGGGCGACATCCGGGTACTGATGCCACGAAGAGGTTTCGGCCGCGCCTGTGTCGCGAGTTCGCCATCGAGTGGGTACAGCACTGCGGCGCGGGCATCTTCAAGTTCTACCTGAAGTGGACGTGAAAACCGCGCGAAGGCCAAGCCATCGTGTAGTGCGGCGATGCACTTGGGAAGGTTCCCCGCGAGCCGGTGAGCGCGGGCGCGGTTGATCGCCAGTTCCGGCGAACGGAACCCCTCATTCCAGAGGGTGTCGTAAGCGTTCGCCGCGCGGGTAAATGTCGGCCGAGCCCTCGCGGAGTCGTGGCGCAGTGCAACGCCTTCGGCGAAAGCAGATTCGGCTTGTGCGAGCGTGTCGGCGGGGGAGGAAGCGGGTGCGGAGGAAGCCGAGAGAAGAACAATTAAGGTGGCGATGATTCTGTACCCCGAAGGGGTACAGACAGACACGGCCTCGCCAGTGGTCATCACGCGATTGCCTCCAGTCGCGAGATGACGGCTTCGGCATCGCTGGCGATGGAAAGCCCGCTATCGCTTGGCGGCGCGAAGCGGGCGCGATCGCAGGCGCGAAACACGTCAGCGATCTGCTCCGCCACTTCTTCCGGGACGAGCGCGTCAACGAGCGCTACGGCAATTTCGGATGGTGTGACGGCGCTCTCGGGCAGCGGAAACCGGGTGCGCAGATACCCCAGCACGGCTGCGGCGATGGTCGCGGGCGGATCGGGTGTGCGGCTCGCTTTTTGGATGGCGTCGGTCGCGCGGCGTGCGGCCCGCGAGCGACGAAGGTGTGCCAGTCGCGCCGCGTCCGGGTAAATCCTTCGCCACGCGAAGAACCACACGACCGCCGCAAGTGGACCCAACAGCGCAGCGGCGACCCAGGCCCACCGACACGGCACAAATGGCGTGTGCAACACCTCCGGCCCAGTGGCGACGTGGAACAGACGATCCTCCTCCGTCATTGGAATCGCAGGCTTTGGAGGTGGTTCGGTTACCGTGATCGAAACGGCATCGGCTCGCGCTTGGGGAAACGCTTTTTTGCCCGGCGGGGCTGCCGGATTGAAGTAGTAGAACTCCAGGGCCGGCACCTGATCGACGGAGCGGTTTCGCGGCCGCAATTTGTACTTGAACCGCACTTCCTTATCAGTGGGCTTGGGAGGCGGATCGGCCTCGTCGGTCACGATAAACGCGTCGTTGAACGCAGGCAACTTCCTCAGATCCGGTTTCACCACTTCCGTTGGGTTCATCACGCGGGTAATGACGAGCGTTACAGTCAGATCGCGCCCTTCTTGTACGGTCGTGCGCGGCACTTCCCACTTCACCACGATTCCAATTCCCTTTGCCTTGTAGTAATGCTCGCTTGGTTCATCAAAGACGGCGGGCTGTGCGAGGAGGGGGTCGTGAGGAGCGGACAGTGTGCAGACGAGGCACAAGGCGAGCAGAGGCAAGGGGTAGAACCGACCGAGGGTCATGCGAACACCAGTGATATCGTCTTTCTGCCCACTCTTCTCTGCCCACCGCCCACTTTTCAGCTACCAATCGCGTACATCGACGCGATCAGGGCCGTAGAGCGTTTCGAGCAGCGAGCGCAGCTCGCGCTTTCGCCGCTTGGCGGTTTCCTTTAAGTACGCCCGTGCTTCGTCGGGGCTGAGTTGCTGTACCTGATCCTTGTCTTCGAGCGGCTGAAGGTTGGCATTGTTACCGGGGGTGGTCTGGTTCGTGGGTGTGGACTTCGTCCCGCCGTTCGGTTGCATCTGTTGCGGGCCGGTCTTGGGTGTGGTGCCGCTGTTGGTGTCGTTGCCTGGATTCATATCCTGGCCGCCGGAGTGTGTATCGGGATCCTGTTTTGGCTGCTTGTTTTCTTCTGGTGGAATATTGTCGTTGGGCGAAGGCGGCTCGTTCTTCTTTTCCTTCTTGGCAGCTTCGATCCACAGTAACTTTGCCAGTTCGAGGTTATGCCGGGCGTCAGCTTTGAGTGGTTCGTCGGCAGAGGGGCTGTCGAGCGTGTTCTCGAAGCAGGCGATGGCGGAGCGATAAATGGTCATCGATCCCCCGCGGCGGAGCAAGCATGTGCCGCGGTTGTACCACGCCTTGGCGGCACGTTCAGGCGGGCAAGCCGCGTCATCAAGGACGCGTTCGTAGTGTTTTTCCGCTTCGCGGAACAGTCCGCGTTCAAAGAGAATCGCGGCGCGATTGAACGCGACCAAGCCCGGATCGCCCGTCCGCTCCTCTGCGGCGATGTAGAGCGCATCGGCAGCTTCAACATCGCCCGCGCGGAACCGCTCGTTTGCCCGGCGAACGAGTTCCTCGGGTGAATCGGCAACCGGCGGCGCAGCGGCGAGCAGTGCAGCGCAAAACGAACAGGGGAAAAGCAAATACGCAAGCCGCGCGAATCGAGCTTTCGCCATTCTCTTCACTCCGCGGGTTCCTCTTTCATGTTACCCGGTCGTGGATGCTTCTATTTTTCCTTTTTCACTTTTCCCGTCGCGCTTTTACCTGCCCCGGAGCCAGCCCACGGCAAACAGCGCAAGCGCCGGGACGAGAAACCATGGGTAGCGTTCTTTCGGTTGCGGAATCTGGTCGCCGGTGTATTCGCGGCTGGGGTTCGGTTCAATTCGCGTGCGGAAGAATTCGCCCAGGGCCGGCACATCGCGGCGAGCGGGAAAGTACAGCCCGCGCGTTTCCGCCGCGATCTGCTTGAGCGGTTCCTCTTTCAATTGCGTACTGATGAGTTCTTGCATGTTGCGGCCGACGGTCAGGACAGCGGGTTGATTCGGATCGCCGACGCCGACCGTGTGAACCGGAATGTTCGCAGCGCGTGCGGCATCGGATCCGCGAACCCATTCCTTGTCCTCGCCGGGGTCGTCGCCATCGGAAATCAGGATGATGTCTTGCGAGCCAGGAAATCGCGGGTCGTGTGCCTGGACGGCCGCGATGAGTGCCGAACCGATGCGCGTGCCGGAGATGATGTTCGGGTCGGCACCGGGCCGCGTTTCCGGGGGTGGGTATTCGCCGTCAATGTCTTCCAGCACCGCCTGCACGTGTTCGTAATCGGTCGTGAGCGGACACAGGAGTTTCGGCCGAGCCGCGAACACCACCACCGCAACGCGATGCCCCCCTCTTCGCGAGATCGCTTGCAGCAAGTCCAGCGCACCGGCCCGCGCCGCTTCCCAGCGCGTTTTCGTCTGCGGATCGCTCATATCGTCGGCCATCATGGAGCGGCTCAGGTCGATGACGATGACAATATCACGACCAACGGCGACACCGGCTTCTTCACCCTTGCCCCATCGCGGCCCGGCGACGCCAACCACCAGCGACATCCACGCGAGCGGGTACGCCAAACCCAGCCAGCGCCGCACCCAGCTCGATCGCGTTTGCGGATGCGTGAGCTGACCCGCCACTGCCGCCGGCCGGCCAATCGAAGCCAATGCCGCACGCCGACGCCGCGCTGACCAGTAATTGAGCAAACCCATGAGCGGAAGTAGCAAGAGCAGCCACAGCGCCGACGGCAGAGCGAACCGCACCGCCGCGATAAATTCGCGCGCGTCGGTGAGCAATCCGCTCAGACCAGAAGAAATGGCAAAGAGAAACATTCAACACCCGAAACACAGAAAGCACAGAAAACAGGATTCACCGCGGAGGGCACAGAGAGCGCGGAGAAAAGACAGAAGAGTTTCGACGGGATGTCAGAAATCAGTTCGTTTGACCCTGTTCATCCTGTCAAAACTCTGTCTGTGCTTTTCTCTGTCTTTCTCTCATGTGCCCTCTGCGCCCTCTGCGGTGAATCCTAAATCCAATCTTCTACTCCTCGGCCGGGCGGGCGCGGTTGCCCCAGTGTGGCGGTGGGTCGCCGGCCACCACGACGCCCTTGTCGTGCCAGCCCATATACGCTCGCACGTCGCCGGTTGTGTAGCGGAGCGTCAGTCCGCAGCGACGGCGGTCGCTCGTGTTCGCCTCCGAGCCGTGCAAGAGCAAGTCGGAGTGAATCGACGCTTCGCCGGCCTTGAGTTCCACATAGACCGGTGCGCCGTACTTCTCCACTTCGGGTACGGTCTGGTTGAGCACGTTGGTTTCGTCGGTTTCGCTCAGTTTGTATGTGAGGTGACCGAGCACCTGTGTGCCGGGAATGAACCGCATGCACGCGTTGCCGCGATCGGCGTCGTCGATGGCCAGCCACACGGTGACGGCCTTCGATGGTGTGAGCGGCCAGTAGCTCGCATCCTGGTGCCAGCTCACCGTTTTGCCGTCGCGCGGCATCTTGCAGAAGAAGTGCGACCCCCAGGCGATCACGCTCGGCCCCAGCAAATCCGACACGATGGCCACGATCCGCGGATTGGTGAGCACGTCCCACACGCGGCCGTGCCGCAAGTGCGCGGAGCTAATCGAGTAACTGTCTTTGCCTTCTGCCAGGTATTTTGCGAGCAGGCCATCGAAGTAATTTCGCAGTTCACTGATTTCGGAATCGCTGAAGATGCGGAAGGGTTTGAGGTAGCCATCGCGGTTGAAGCGATCGATCTGTTCGCGGGTGAGGACTTTCGGGTTGGTGTTCGTGGAGGGGTGAAACGACAGGTCGCGTTCGACCTGGTGAAGTTCGTCCTGACCGGGGATCGCCTGAAACGTGGTGGGAGCGGTCATTTTTATGATGTCTCGAAAGGGAGCGGAGAGAGAAATTTTACACCAGCGACCGCGTCGCGTCGCGGCCAGAAGCGCGAAGCTCCAGCTTTCATTGCGGAGTGCTGTGTTGAAATCCTCGGGTCGGTTGTCGCAGGATGTTGTTTTTCCAAGCAGTTTCTCTGCCAGTTGCAAGCGCGACAACCTCAACCGAGGATTTCAACACAGCTATTCCAAATCCCAGATCACCACCTGCCCACGAATCCCGCCCGCGGCAGCGGTCAGTCCGTCGGCCGCAACAGCGACGGCATTGGCGCGCTGCAGCCCCCACCTCCACACCGTTAGCACTTCGCCCGTCGTCAGATCGCGCAGCTCAATGCGGCTTTTCTCTCCGCGCACAATTGCCTTCTTTCCACACGGCAACACCGCGAATGGCGACACGCCCGGCACCGGTTGCGGTTGCGTGACTGATATGACGCCGACCGGCGTCAGCGATATCGGAGCCGATCGCGTAACGGGGGTACTGAGCGAATCGAGTGGAAGATCGAACGTCGCGATGGATCGCTCGGATGCCGCAATGATGCGAGTCCCGCTAAGGGTGAATGTCGTACGGATGCCGGAGGTACCCATCCGGACGGCGGAGAGGTCGAGAGTCGCCACGATTTGCTCGGTGTCCAAGTCGCGCACCGCGTACTTCGAGCCGTGGCTGTAATACCCCACCGCAAAGCGATGGTCGGCGGTCAGGGCACCGCCGGAGAGCTCGTGCCACTGCGCAGGAACACGGGTCGACCCGCGCTGCGTCAACGTCGACCAGCAGATCTGGGCTCCCGAAGGGAGGGCCGACGTCTCCGGTACGCCTGGTGGCCAGTTGTGATTTCCCGCCCGTGTCCACCCCGTTTGGAATCGCAAAAACGGCTTGCCTGCAACCACCTCCGCCAAGCGGACGGCCGTGCGTGGGGCGGACAATGTGTGGCGGCCCGTTGGAGATTCTTCGAACACATATGGGCGTTCCGTGTCTCGAGCGAGTTCGGATCCGGTAACGGTGTCGAGCAAGCGGAAACCATGCGGAGGTTGCACGACGCCGAGCTGCCGCCCGTCCGGGGACAGCGCCAGTTCGGTGATCGTGTATCGGGGAATAACGGTCAACGGACGCATGGTGAAGTCCGGACACGAAGACTCACCCATCGGGTTCGGTCGACGGGGAATAAGTGCGGTCCATTTCTCCTCGTGAAATTGCACATCGGCGAGTTAGCTTTCATTCCAAATCCCAGATGACCACCTGCCCGCGAGCGCCGCCCGCCGCAGCGGTCAGCCCATCAGCCGCCACCGCCAGCGAGTTTACCTTCCGCTGCCACTTCCAGGCCGTCAGAAGCTCCCCGGTCATCAAATCGCGCAGCTCCACGCGGCTCTGCTCTCCGCGCATCAATATCTTTTGTCCGCACGGCAGCACCGCGAACGGCGGGATGGGGTAGAGGGTCGGTTGTGGTTGCGTGACGTGGATCACGACAGCCGGCTTCAGCACCAGCGTCTCGGTATCGGATCGGTCGCGTAAGTGCGCAGTTTGAGCCGGTACCAAGGGTCGAAAGAGCCCGGTTAAGGAATAGTATACACAAGATCAAATATTGTCAATGGCGTCATTCGGAAGGCGCTTCATACTTCCGTGCGCGGACACTCGCGCCACGATCTCTCTGCATGCGAGTGCATTGCCAGCATCACCTGTTTGAGATTGTTCAGACACTGCATGCGTGTGGCGGCTACATGAACGCGACGGGTCGCCGGGAGAATCAGGCCGATCAAGATGGCGATAATGGCGAGGACGACCAGAACTTCGCCAAGTGACAATCCGTGGCGTGCCGACCGAGACATGACTTGTCCTCAAATCGCGAATAACATCAGAGCGTGTGGATCTTACCCGAACCACCGGTGATTGTCAGCGGATCCTCAGCGCTGGCTCAACAGTGGTTCGTTTCATTCGCTGAACGTCGGAGTCTCCATCAGGGCTTGACGAGACCGCCCAGTTGCTTTCGCCGCGGGTGATCTTTCGGCAGCACCTCCAACAGCTTTTTAACGTGTTTCTTGAACGCGTCTTCACCATACTTCTTGATGAACTCCTCTTGCGTCATGAAAGGTACATCCGTGCAGTGATCGGGGCAGTCATATCGTGTTCCCCCCGAGCCATCGAAACCATCACGCCACAAATCCGGCTTGATCCCGGGCCGAAACGTCTGGAACGTGGGCAGGTAGTCTTCGTCCGGTGGATCGTACAGAATGTCAAAGTTCTTTCCTCTCGCGACCGAAAGGTTGTACCTGCCGTCCGTTCCGGAGTTCGTCGACTGCCCGCGGGTCTTTGAGTGGTCCAATTCGTACGCTTGGACATTCACACCCTTGTAGGGCTTGCCATTTTTGGTACACGTCCCTGAGACAATGACAGAGTCGCCGCCGCGGGCGGGCACCGCGCACCAGACGGCCAGAACGAGAACAACACTACTCCCCAGTATGCACCTCATACACATTCCCTCCAGTTATCATTTGCTACCAGGAACTCGTGAGTAAGGCATCGATCTTGTGTTCCTTCAATTCTGCGAAAAAGGTGTTATCAAGCGGTAGAATCATGATCGCCAGAAAGCACCGGCCGGCGGGCCGGAAGCCTTCGAGGTTGACACGTTGTTCTCCTTTCTCTGTTTGGCGTTCGAACGCGTTTTTCCAAATGTCGTTCTCTTGGACCTGGCCGAAGACGAGGAACATGGCCCGGATACGATCTGGTAAGCTGATTGCCGTGGGTAACGGCTCTCCCGCTTCAAAGTCTCGGGAGATGTACAACACGGAGTCGTTGCCCTTGAAGTTGAAGCCATTCTTTTTGCGGATCTCGACGAGCTGATCCCTGACGTCCTGAAGCCGCTTTCCCCTAATCTTTTTGGCGATCCCCTCCAATCGCTCCTTCTCTCGGGGTGATTGCGCCGGGTCCACATCCGTTGTCTGCCACTCAAGGCGCTTCGAATGGTTGGAGGTCGGCGGCTTCTGAGGTGTGGGAGGGTTCGGGGACATGACCTGGGGCGAACCAAAATATGTCAACAAGAACAGCGCCGCGGCGCCGGTCGCACGGACCGTGACTCCGCGGCCGTTCCACCCCACGTGCAGGAACCCGGGAATCGTTGCCCCCAGCGCGGCGATAGCGAGGCTGACGACAATACGAAGGATCACGACGAGGTTGGGATCTGCAATCGGCTCGTTGCGGATCACGAGCACGCCGACGAGCCCCACAATGCCGCTTGCGACCCCCGCGGTGGTTATCTTCTCCCACAAACTGGCCGTGTACGTCGGTGCTCCTGTTTCGGTTCCGGGAGACGAGGGAGATTTCGGCGCAGATGCCTGTGCTTCGGCGGCCCGCCGTTTCGGGCAACTCGTGCGGTTGTGCCCCTTCTCACCGCAATAGCTGCACCCCATAACCTGTCCTCGCTTCGGTTCGTCGGGGCTCCTCCACTGGACGACATACGACCTTCCGGAATGCACAACCCATCAAGCTGGGAGCAGGAGACTCACCTCACGATCCGCTCACGCGCAGTTGAGGCGCGCGCCCGACCGATCTGCCCAGTAGCCTCAACACAATCGATGGCTCAACTCAGTGGGACGCCGCATGACTGGGAACTGCTCACGCGATCTCATACTGCTCGGAAAGATTCGGTCTTGAGATTACTCTCTGCCGAGTGCCATGTCGAGAGCTGGCCGCGAATCCTGTGTGCGACTGAAGCAGGTGAACAGCGAAAATCAGATTAGCGGGCCGGGGTACGGTGAGGCACGAGATTTGGCCGGTCACTGCCCGCGCGCGAATCGCTGCAGGATGGTGGCCTTTACGCTGTCTCCGCGAGCCACAGCAATGTCGAGTGGTGTCCGGCCACGGGCGTTCACCGCATCCACCGCCGCACCGGCGGCGAGCAGTGCTTCGACAGCCCCAACCCCGCCCGGCGCCTCGACCGCGAGGTGCAGCGGAGTGCTGCCGTCTCTCGACCGGGCATTCACGTCCGCGCCCGCCGCCACCAGCGCCCGGACGGCATCCGCGTTGGCCGCAAAGTGGAGCGGAGTGTGCCCCATCTCGTTCGCCGCGTTGACATCGGCTCCGGCATCGACCAGGAGCCAGATCATGTCCGGGTGGTCCTCCCCAGCCACTCCATGTAGCGCCGTGAATCCGTATTGGTCGCAGGCGTGGACGGCATCCGGATCGGCCGCGAGGATCGCACGAACGCGGTCGTATTTACCGAACACGGCAGCGTTGTAAATCTCCGGAGCATCCATCCGTCGCATCCTCAGTTATGGAATGAATCACTACCTCGACCTGGCCTGCTGGTGCAGCGTACGGCTGGAGCGGCCGCTATGGCTTTGCGCCGCGGATGATTCGTTCGTATACGGCCCGGGCCTCACGGATCTGTTCGAGCGCCTGGTCGCGGTGTTTGAGAGTCGGGAACCGATTGCGCGCCCGGACTAACAGTTCGAGTTGGTCGAGCCACTTCAAGAACTGCCGCGCATCGTCCACTGAGCGATACTCCAGCCCGGTATCGAGATAGATGGGATTGGTGTGTGCGTTGAGCGTGTATGAGGCGGTGTCGGCAGTCCCCGGTCCACGAGCGCGAAACGCCAGCCAACCACCTCGCTCAAGCACGATTTCTTCATCGATCGTGGCCGAGAGCTTGTCTGCCGAGAGCTTCGCGGTGGCGATCACTTTTCCGTTATGAATCAGTTCGGCGTCGGAGAGCGGGAACGCCGATCGCGCCGTCGCCTTCACCGCGACCTTGGCTTTCGCCTCGATCTTCAGCACGCTCCCCGGTTCCTTGCCGTTGACCGAAAAACGGAGCATCGGGCCGTTGGTGACAAACGACCGGCCGGCTTTGAGCCCGTCGATCCACTTGTCGTAAGTGAGCGGGCCGTCGATGTGCACGTAGACGCGATCGCCGCCCGGGAGGTCGCTGGCAATTCGATTGAGGAACACATCGGTGCCGGCCGTCGCGGGAATGCGGAATCCACAGTTCAGCAACCGGTGCCAGAGGGGTACGGCCTCCGCCCACGAGTGATTGAGATCGAGCGTATCAATCTTCCCGAGAGCCACATCAACCGGGAGTGATTTACCCGCATAGGGAGCTTTGAACGGATCCGCACTGGGCAGGATGTGCGTGTAATTGACCAGACCCTTCTGCCAGTGGGTGCGGTCGGCGATGTCAGAATTCGTCGGCGTGTCCCAGGGGTTAGTCGTCTGCTTGAACCCGGTGAATACCGGCTCAACAACCTGACGGAGGTTCAACAGGGTCATGTGTCCCCACAGGGTGCTGCGAAATTCCTGGTTCCAGTACAGGATGTAGTTCTCCGTGGAAAGTGGATCGGGCCCGCCGCGAAAATAGGGCCGATCGTACACAATGTCAGAAGTTGAGTTGGCAACCATGAAGTTGCAAACGTTGAGATCCTCGCCGACACATTGCTGGCGCATCGTCTCCGGCGAGTTGAACCACTGGCCGAAACCATAATTCGCGTGGATGTGGGCCTCGCCCGAGTACCACCCCTCTTTGGTCTGATGGACCCAGCGAGCGAGCGGAACGATCACCTCGCGCGTCTCGCCTTTGGCAATGACAATCTTTTGATGCGCGACCTTGTATTCAGGTCCCCGATAGCTGGTCAGTTCGTAAGTCCCGGCGGGAATCGTTAACTCGGCGGACCCATCGCAGTAGAAATGTCCGCGATTGCGTAACACCCGGTGCAAGGCTCCGGGCGGCGCATGAAATCGCCCCCCATCTTCCTTCAGCGACAACCGCGCGAGGACCGGTTGTTGATCGGCGGCATCGACAACTTTCAGCCGCAGCGTGCCAGTGGGTCGGCGATAGTCCATCCGATCGAATCGCACGGGGGCTTCGTCCAGCGTCGTCAGGTCGCGAACCATGATGGCGGTCGGCCCGTCGCGATTATCGGTGTACGCAAGCCAGCGGCCGTCCCGCGAAACGGAGGGGCGATCCTCGTCGGCCTGGCCGAACGTCAGCTTGGTCGTCCGCCGATCCGGGTCGTCGAGACCAATCTGATAGAGATCATCGTGCGCGCGGCCGAATTCCGTGGCCACGATCAGAGTCCGGTTGTCGTGCCCCCAACACATATCGTGGATGCGCGCGGGGAAAGTAAATTGTCGCTGCACCTTGCCTTCGAGCGAGCGAATCTGCACGTCGGTGCGGGAGCCATCGTTGCCGGTCTGCTGGCCCGGCTGATCGGGTGGGTTGGCGATGGCGATCGACTTGCCATCCGGGGCCAGGGAAAAGCGCGTGAAAATCTGGACCGGGGCGACGCGCTCGATTTCGCCCGTGGTCAGATCAAACCATCCGATCTGAGTTTCGTTCGCGTTGAGCCGAAAACTTGCCAACAGGCGCTTGCCGTCGGCGGAGAACTCGATCCGGTTCACACCATACACGCCGCCGGTGCTGACGGGCTTGGGGAGAGGAACATCGGTCCCGGCGGGGAAGCGGACGATCCGGACGGCGTTCCCACGCAGGAACGCGATCTGCTTGCCATCCGGCGACCAGGAGGGTTCGGTGTCAAAGCCCTCGCTGGGAGTCAAAAGCGTCATCGTCCCGCCGGTTCGCGGGGCGGTCCAGATTTCCCCCTGATAGGAGAACGCAAGGGCTTGACCATCCGGCGACAAGCGGGGATGGATCGCACCAATCGAGCGGGGCAATTTCACCGCCACCGGCTCGGTTTTGGGGTTCTCGCCCAGTGACCAGTGCAAAACGACAACCAGGACGGTCAATGTGCCGACTGCGGCCAGTGCCCGGCGCTTCATGAGATCGCCCCTGAATACGCGTTGGATGTTGCGGCTGGACGGTTTTCCTCGCGGTCCAGGCTTTCGATCTTCACCAACCCATCGCGGCTACCGACACGACCTCGGAGCGCACGCGCCAAGTTGACGACCACAGGGGTTCGGCCAATTCGCAGGCACTACTTGGGCCGCTTGAACACATACTGTATCGGCGTGTTGGGGGCTTCCGGCTCCACATCGCCCCCTCCCTTTCTCGGCATTGGTTTGGGGTACCCGCCGGTCACAGCGACCAACTCCCAACCGGCCTCACCCAGCTCAGCCAATTTCTTGTCATCCGGTTCCGCGATCCGCAGATACTCCCACTTTGTCTTCTGCACCGGTGCGGGTGGCTGATCCCCTCTACCCAGGCCGGGCACGATGAGCAGGATGGCGAAACTGCTCATCACGGTCACAACAAGCGTCAATCGCAACATGGATGATGCCATGAGCTAAACCTCTTTGAATTAATTGATTAGCACCTGCAAGAAGTGTTGGGCGACCGATCAGCAAGCACCCTTTGACAGCGTTAACGGCCTGCGACTCTCAAAGCACCAAGAGGGTATCGAGGTTAAGGTCTGTTCGTCGCCGAAGGACGAAACTCACCGACCTGGCCGCGACACCAGAGTGACACACGGACGGTAAGTGAGCAACGAGAAATTAAAATACGTGGCAGGGTCGGGCGCGGCGTGGAGTTCGGCACTACCCGACTCGACCTGAGCGGATAGCACGGATGGCGGTCAGATCGTCGTTGGCGATTGATATACGTTCACCGATGATGGGCTACGCACGCAGTAATAGCGGGGCGTTGACTCCACGAGCAGTAAAATGCTCGTGCTGAGCCACCAAAACCTCGGAGTCTTTTGCCATGACTTCTTTCCGTTTCGTGCTTCTCGTCGCGTGTGTCCTCGCGCTTGTGGTGGGGTGTAATCGTAAGTCGAAGACCAACCCCGAAGGCACGATGTCACTTGCGGATGCACGCAAGGGATTCACCACCAAGCTCAAGAAGAATTACAACGCCAAGGAAGAAGTACCGGAGCCACCAGCGAAGATCTTCCGCAAGGTCCAGTACGAATCACCCGCAGGTAAACTCGCTGCTTACGTTTCACCCGATCCGAAAGACGACAAGAAACACCCGGCAATCATCTGGATCACCGGGGGCGACTGCAACACGATCGGCGATGTGTGGGGTGCCGCCAAGCCCGGTAACGATCAGTCGGCACGTCAGTATCGCGAGGCGGGGATTGTCATGATGTTCCCGTCGCTGCGCGGTGGGAACGAAAACCCCGGCTCCGAAGAGAACTTCTACGGCGAAGTGGATGACGTGCTCGCCGCCGCGGATTACCTGGCCAAGCTCGATTACGTTGATCCCAGCCGCATTTACCTCGGCGGGCACAGCACAGGTGGCACTTTGGTGCTGCTCGTCGCGGAAATGCCCAACAAGTTCCGCGCGGTGTTCTCGTTTGGCCCGGTCGATGATATCTCCGGCTATCCGGGGCAGTTCATCCCCGCTGTGAACACCGCCGACGCCAAGGAAGTGGAACTCCGTTCGCCCGGCTACTGGCTCAATTCCATCCAGAACCCAACGTTCGTGTTCGAAGGGACCAGCGACGGCAATCTGAGTGCGCTGCAAACAATGGCCAAGGGGTCGAAAAACTCCAAGGTGCAATTCTTCCCCGTAAAGGGAGCCACGCACTTCAGTATTCTCGCTCCCGTGAATGGAATGATTGCGAAGAAAATCACCGCCGACACCGGAGCGGAAACGAACCTGAGCTTCACGGAAGCGGAACTGAACAAGCTCTTCGGGAAGTGAGGGCGAACTGCGTGCGCCCGCCGAGCTTTGAGCAACTCGGCGGGCGCACGCCGGCTTACGCCGCGCCGTTCGCTAGACCCCTGCCAGCGGTTGAAACCCTGGCATCCGAGCAACGAGGTGTCCGGTTTTGCCACAGCTTTTCGCTCCATATCTCAATAATTCTTTGTCCACAGAAGAAAAGCGCACCGGGATTGGTTGCGGCGCAATGGCAATGAACTAAGGTTGTCGAAAGTTCTGGAGAGAACTACGTCCGGTCTCACTCCGCACCGGGCGACGTGCGAATATGCCACAATCGAGCATGACAACCGCCGACGACCCTCTACCCGCGCTCCTCCGCTCCTTGCGGAGCGAAAGCCCGACGGATCGGCTGCGCGCCGCCAAGGATTTGGGCCGCCTCGGCTGGCTCGCACGCGAAGCGATGCCCGCCCTCATCGCGGCACTTGAAGACGATAATCCGAAGGTGCGTGAAACGGCGGCTCATGCCATCGGACTGATGGGGCCGGAAGCCCTTTCAACCCTCGTCGAGATGCTCGACCACTACGACAAATACGTCCGCCGACACGCCGTGTGGGCGATGGGCAAACTTGGCCCGCTTGCTCGCCCCGCTCTCCCCGATTTGTGCCGTTCGCTCAAGGACAGTGATCCGCGCACGGCCTCTGGTGCAGCCCAGGCGCTCGGCAGCATGGGCACCGATGGTGCCGACGCCGTCCCCGCACTGGCCGAAGCCATGCGCGGAACGAATATTGTGCTGTGCCGGTTGGCGTCGAAAGCACTTTCCCAGATTGGCCCGCCGGCCCTGGCCACACTGATTGCACACCTGCAACACGCTGATCCGTTCGTTCGCGGCGAATCGGCGCTGGCAATCGGGTGGATGGGGGCTGCAGCGCGATCCGCAGTGCCGTTCCTCGCACGCATCGTTCGTGGACCTGAATCCGCACTACTCCGCACGCCCGCGCCGGTATCGCTCACTCCGCCGGCCATTTCGACCGGCAGCGAAGTCCTCACTCCTCCGCAAATCTCCGACGACAACGGCCTTTCGGCAGAAGTCAACTGCCGCGTGTTCGCAGCGCAGGCGCTCGGTCGCATTGGACCCGCGGCGTCCGGCGCGCTCGGTGATCTTCGCGACGCCGCCGGCTTCGGCCCCGACACCGTCCGCCAAGCCGCTCAGCAAGCCATTCGCTTCATCCAGGCACAATGATCGTAGGGCTTCCGCCTACGCTACCAAAGACGGCCCTCCGGGCGAAAACATACACCCTTGATCCCAAATCCTTCACGGCGTTGGGTGAGGGGGCTTTTGCTTCTTCGCACCCTATCCCTTCAAACTACTGACCAGGGAGCGGTTGACGTTTCCCGCTTCCTGGCGGGCGCGGCTCGTTGATAACCAGACACTATCGGCCGGAACATGAATCAGCGACGCATCAAACCGAAGAACTTCGAGACTTCGTAGATATTGAGTTCGCCATTCGAAAGGAAATGATCGAGCGGCTTTGTCTCACTACCGCGTTCACGCATCAGGTCGAGTGTTTCCTGCATCTCCTGCCACCAGAGGAACGCCAGCGCCTCCGGGTTGCTCTTCGACACGCGGCGATAGGCCGCAAGTTCTTCCAGAAATGCGGAGGCATCCGCACGAGCCTGAGCCAGTTGCTCGTCGCGATACTGCGCGGCTTCCTGTTCGAGCTTGTACTTGAATGCTGCTGCCTGACTGAGCCGTTGATCGCGTTCCTGGCTGGCCTGCGTTTCGCGAGTGCGGATAGCCGTCTGTGCCTGGTTCACCGCTTCAAATGATGCCCGCACTTCATCCGGTGGCGCCAGGAGGGCAACGCTCACACGCTGGACACGCACGCCAAGTTTGAACTCCGGCAAGCGTTCGCCGAGGCGATCCATCACCCACGCCGGCACGGCCGCGTTGCCGGTGAGGAGTACCTGATCAATCGTTCGCCCGGCGATCCACTCTGCCGCGCTTGATTCTGCCGTACGTGCAAGCGTCGCATCCACCTGATCGCGATGGATGACGTAGTTGTCGAGATCTTCATCCGTTTCGCCGATGGCATAGTCGACAACGAGTTGTACGTTCACGAGATTCTGATCGCCGGTGAGCAACTGACCGGGTGGCGTTCTTTTCTCGCCCGCGAGTAACGGATCGGTTGGCAAGCTGCTCTCGTCCGCAAGTTCGGGATCGTAGCCAACCCTCACCTGCCGCACCGTGCGTACCGGCACGCGGTCTACACGATCGATGCCCCACGGCAAGCTGAAGCCCAGTCCCGGCCCTGGCCGGGCGACCACTTTTCCGAACCGGCGCACCACCGCCCGTTCCTCTGGGCCCACCTGGTAGATGCCGGTGAGGAGGTAGGCAAGGAGCAGCAACAGGAACAGGTAACGGAGCCGGAGCATTGGATTCCTGGTGAATGGCCTGAGGCGAACCCCGCCCGCAAGGGCGGTGGGTGGTACACGCTGCCCATGTGGGTTCGTCTACTCACCGCCCTTGCGGGCGGGGTTCGCCTTCGGTGGTCCATCCAACACCGATTTCAGGAGCGGATGCTTCGTGCTGAGCAACAGTAGGTCACGGCTGTTCGCGAGCATCTTGCGGAATGAGCGGAGACTTTCAAGAAACAGGTAGAATTCGCGGTCCTGCTCGTACGCCGCCGAACGAATCACGGCCGCATCAGCGTTCGCCTTGCTCTCGATGGTGGTTTTCTCAGCTTTTGCGGTGGCCTCGATAGTGCGAGCCGCGCGGTCGGCGTCGCTGATGATGTCCGCAGCTCGTCTGCGGCCCTCGCTCTCGTAGTCGGCCACTTTCTTCGCGCGTTCGCTGCGAATCCGTTCCGCAATGCTGCTCCGCACGGCTTGCGGGTAATTGAAACGCCGAATGCGAATATCGATGATCTGAATGCCATACTCGGAGAGTGCTTTGGCTCTCAGGTCGTCGCTTGCGGAAGCAACGCCGCCGTAGAGATTCTCCAGGCCGAGCAACCGCCGACGGACGCGTTCGTTCCGCTCGTCAATGAGTCGGCTATCTTCCGCCCGAAATGGGACTTCCGGCAAGCCGGTCACCATTCCGCCGCCAAGTGCGGAGAGCGTGGACTGCGTATCGGTCACGCCGATGAGGTCGTCGATCGGCATGGTGCTGATGACCGCGGCCAGCCGGCCGTTAATGAGCGGCGTGAGGATCTTCTTCGCTTGCTCGGGTGTGCGGACGGCTTTCACGAAGCGATCGGCGGAGTCGGCATCGGGAATCTTCCACGTCACGAAGGCATCCACCGCGAGCGTTTTATCGACGGTGCGCGCGACCGGATCGCGGGTGAGCGACTCCACCGCGGGGAGATCGAACGATTGCACCCGACGATCGATACGAATGACCGAATCGACCGGCCACGGTGCTTTGAAATGCAGCCCGGCGCTGGTCCCGCCATCGTGGATCGCGATCGGATCGCCGAATCGTGTCACGTAGACAAACTCCGCCGCGTCCACAGTGTAGAGCGTAGTCCGCGCCCAGACAGCGAGAAGGACAACGATGACGATGAGGAGGGTGCGTTTCATGGGTTGTATCTTGGACCCCCTCCCTGCAGGGAGGGGGTTGGGGAATTCTCTTCTACTTCACGAGCCATTCGGCCACCTTTGTGGCGTCGAGTTTGTCGGCGTTGCGAGTTAGCTTATTGGCAGCTCCGGCGGCTTCGTAGGCGGCACGCGAAATCTGGCCGACTTCGGAGCCCTTCTGATTGTGGATGAGCACTTCACCCGGCGCGCACAACGCGAGGAATGCGCCAAGCCCGCCGTACTTCACGGCCCCAGGCAACATCATCGGATCGTCGGTATCCTTGATCTTGGCGAAGTTAAACTGGTTGATGTCGGCAGCGGTCTTCGCGACGGCGTCGCCAGCGAGTGCTTTCGCCAGAATTGCGATTGGGCCAAACTCCTCCCAGCCGACGAGGTGGATGGTTTTCACTCCGTTCATGGCTTTCGCGTAGCTGATGGTGAGAAGTGCATCCGCTACGCGGTTCGCCAGGAGACTGCGGTTGTAGCCATACGTGTAGCCCGCGAAACCCTTGTCCACCGCGAATGGTTTGGCGAACGTGTTGGCGCCCGTGCCGAGCAGGTCCGGTGCGACCACGATGTGCGCCGCATCAATCAGAACTTTGGCACTCGGAGTGGGAACTCCCTTCTCCAACAAGCTCGCTCGCCCCTTCGGGTGCAGCCACACTACGACCGTCTTGCCGCCTTTTATCCCGATCAACTCCGAGGTCGGAACCGCATCCTTCTCATCCTTGTGACCAATCGCGACTCTCCTGATCGCGGAGGCGTCTGCCAAGAGTGCGCCGACCGCCTTTCCGCGGATTTCTGCTTCCTTGGGGAGTTCGCTGTGAACCATCACCCGCAACGCCGTTCCGATCACGCGATGGAATTCCTTCAGACTGTCGGCGTTCTTGGGTGTCAGCTCCGCGATTTGATCGTCGCTATCCGCGGCCATCCACTTGCGGAGTTTGGCGGCATCCACTTCGTCTTTCGGTCGGGGGTGTTGAGCGTCGAAGACGCTCAGTTCCGTGGGTGGGACCGGCTTGAATGCCGGCTCCTTCACCTCTTCGTCCTTCCCCTGCAGATGCTTGAGGAACCACGCGTACATCATCTGGCGAGCATGGACGTTGTACTGGTGGCCGTATTCGAGCCACGCTCGCACCGCAACTTTGTCCTTTGCGCCATAGAGGGCATAAAGTTGCTGAAGTTCGGGGTAACCCTTCGTCATCAGCTCCTTGGTCCAGTCGTTGGCCGCCGAACACGCCATCGGTTTTGGCGCGAACAGGCCGGCGATTTCCACATTCCCGGTTCCGACACGCAGCAGCGAACAGTTCTCACACACGCAGCCGCCCTGCATTCCCGTGCTCACCATCACCGCCGGGAACGCCGACGCCAACCGGTCATCAATGGCCGCGAGCATGAATGTCTGCGTTCCACCACCGGAAGCGCCCGTCATGCCGAGCTTCTTTGCGTCCACATCCGGCAATCCAGCCAGGAAATCCAGCGAGCGAACGCTATTCCACGTCTGGAGGCCCATGAAGCTCTGCAAACGTAACTCGGCGTCGGTATCCTTGAAGCCTTCACGGTGCGGAATGGCGGTGCTGTCGGCGTAGCCGACCATGTCGTAGTGGAACACCACGAATCCGAGCTTCGCGAGTGTGGCTGGGAGAGCCTGCATGAAGAACCGCCCGCGGTCGATGTCGGGCTCACCGCCAGCCTTCACGCTGGCTTCGCCGGCCTTCTCGCCCGCGTCGTGGAACCGGCCGTTGGCCCAGTGGCCGTGTGCGAACAACACGCCGGGATGCTTGGCGTCACCCCCGACCTTGCGGTCGGGGTTCGCCTTGGGTCGGTAGAGATTGCCGCAAACGTAGTGGCCGGGCATCGAGGCGAAAAACACCTTCTCGATGGTGTAACCGTCGCGTTCGATCTTGCCGTGGATGGTCGCGTTGAGCGGGCGCTTCTCGGGCATGGGCCAGAGGCCGGTGGCGACGAGCAGTTGTTCGCGGAGTTGCTTGCGGCGTGCTTCCCACTCTTCTTTCGTCTTCGGCACAGCAAACGGAAAGTAATCATTGAGCGTCTTGGGTGCGCCAAGCCGTGGATCGCCCGACTTCGTGTCGTCGGCAAACACGAACTGAAGCAGTGGGTCGGTGGACAGGAATCCGAGGGCGGGAAGAGCCAGCGCATCGCGGCGGGAAATCATGAGTTGCTCCTTATGGCGAGATGCGCCGACGATAAGGCAGAAGGAGGGGTGCGTCAATGAGGTGGCTGCGTGGAAATCGATATACACAGGGCTTCCACCCTGTGCATGATTTGGCACAATATGGCCGTTCACCCCCAGGAGTATTCCCATGACGCTCTCACGCCGCCAGTTCCTCGCTGCATCCGCTGCGCTCGCCTCAAGTGGAGTCGCCGGTGCTATCGATCCCATCAAACGCCCCTCGGACAAACCCGACCTGAAGCTCTCACTTGCCGCTTACAGCATGCGGCAATTCCTCGATCTGAAGAAGCCGACGATGACGCTGTTTGAGTTCATCGACTTCGCCGCGGAGCTGCCGCTGGATGCGGTGGAACTCACTTCGTACTACTGGGCCGAAACCACCGACGCCTACGCCGAGAAACTCAAGGAGTATGCCGCCAAGAAGAAGCTCGCCATCTCGGGCGTGCCGGTGGGGAACAACTTCTGCGTGAAGGACGAGAAGAAGTACCAGGCGCAGATTCAACTCGTGAAAGACTGGACCGTACGCGCCGCGAAAGTGGGTGCAACCACGGTTCGCATTTTCGCCGGCAATCTGGAGAAGGGCGACACGCTCGCGGAGGCGCAACAGCGCGTCGTGGCGGCGATGAACGAGTGCTGCGAAGTCGCGGGGAAACACGGCATCTATCTGGCACTGGAAAATCACGGCGGAATCACCGACACGCCGGAACATCTGCTCGACCTGGTGAAGCCGGTGAAGAGCAAGTGGCTGGGCGTGAACATCGACACGGGCAACTTCCACACCGCCAACCCGTACGCCGACATTGCCAAGATCGCGCCTTACGGCGTTGTGTCGCAGGTGAAGACCGAAGTCTTCCCCAACAAGAAGAAAGAGGAAGCCGACCTGGCGAAGGTCGTGAAGATCCTCAAGGACGCCAACTTCCACGGTTACGTGGCACTGGAATACGAAGCCAAGGAAGACCCGAAAGTGGCGGTGCCGAAGTACATCAAGGAATTGCGGAAACTAATTGGATGAGAACAGAAGACAGAAGAGGAGCCGCAGATGACACAGAGAAACACGGATCAGAAAAGAGAATTTGACAGGATAACTGGATGAGACAGGATTGAAATCAGGTTCGTGTTAATCCTGTCTCCTGTCTCAACTCCATCTGTCTCTAATCTGTGTTTATCTGCGTCATCGGCGGCTCCAATTCTTCTGCCGAGTCGTTTGTCGTGAGGAGGCGACCAGGTCAGTGGGCGAACCGGTTTAGCCCCTGTTGCCACGGGCGGATGACTGGCCCGGCGGTCTCAAAGGAGGCGGGCACCACGCGCACAGGCGGGGCCGGGCGGGGCTTCTCTCGCACCACGACCACGGTGGGATACGGAGACGGGTACGAGGACGGAGGGCACGTGCGGCGAGGGTTGATAATCAGCTGCGGGTAGACACGCCGCCCGCCGTTCGGCCCGAACAGGGACGGGGCGTAGGGCGATGTCTTGCTCGGGAACATGTCGATCGTCGGGACAAGCGGCGAATAGCCGTCCAGTGTTCCGGGAGGCCCCAGGCCACCGACCGTGGGCAGCGGCTGAGCCGTCACCGCTTCCCCGGACAGCACGACCACTACTACCGCTACAGTCAACACGGCTGTCCGCATATTCAGGTTCCTCCGGCCCAGCTTCCTTCCTGCCGTCCACTCATCGCCCGAACGGCAACAGGGCCGACAGCAATTCCACGTCCGGACCGACAAAACCGCCTCGCCTACGGAAGGCCGACCCGGGGGTGACGGGTCGGTTGGTTGTGTCGATCATAGCGGAGTCGCGGGCTTGCGCTATTCCGCAAGTCCGAGCGATGTGAGGAGCAAGTCGCGAACGCGCGTCATGGCGACGCTCTCACCGGGTTTGGGCCCGTGGCCGATGAGAATGGGTCGGTCGCGTGGATCGCGAGCCGCGAGTCCGTGACTGCCGCGCACGATACTCGCATCGAGCGGCACCACATCAAGCGTCATGCGGAAGCCGAGCTTCTTCTGAAGTACGCGCCGAGCGGCGTACAGTTTGGGGAAGTTCAATTTCGGATCGAAGAACAATTCGCACGGGTCAAAGCCGGGCTTGTGGTGAATCGCCACCGCTCGCGCGTAGTCTGGCGCGAGGTTGTCGTCGAGCCAGAACGGATACGCGAACCACGCATCGGGTTCCGCGAGCAGAATGATTTCGCCGCTGCGCTCGTGATCCAGGTGAATGCTTTCACGGTCTTCGCCAGCCAGTACCTTCGCCACACCGGGAACGGGCGCGAGCAGGTCTCGCACGCGGGACACATCCTCTGGATCGCGGACGTAGACATGTGCAAGCTGATGGTCGACCACGGCAAAGGCACGCGAGCCGTACAGGTCGAGTTGTTCGCCGAACGGGCCACGCCGCACTTCGAGCAAGCCGGCAGTACGCAACACGCGATTCGGATAGACTGGCCGCGTCACGTCGCAGTGGCCATACTCGCTCACCACCCACACCTTCGCGCCAATCTCCTTCGCGGCATCGAGCAGAGGGGCGCACGCATCGTCGAGTTCCTTCACGCTCTTCGCCATTTTCGTGCCGCTGGGTCCAAATCGCTGCGGGTCGTAGTCCAGGTGTGGCAGGTAAACGAGAGTGAGCGTCGGCTTCTCGCTCTGCACTACTTTCGCGGCAGCCCTCGCAATCCAGGCGGTTGACTTCAACCCGGCCATCGGCCCCCAGAACTGCGGGAAGGGAAACTCGCCCAGTTCGCGTTCCAGTTCTTCGGAGAGAACTGGTGGCGTCCCCGTAATGCCGAATGCCTTGTTGCCGTCCACGGCGTAGTGGGGCTTTGGCGTCACGCTGATGTCAACGGCTGCTCCCTGATTGAACCACCAGAACAGCTTCGCGCTCTTGAACGACACACCGCGTTCCTTGGCACGCCGACGGGCGGTGGCATAAAGAGGTTCGGCTTGAATGAGCCGGTTACTTTGCTGCCAGAAGCGGACTTCGTTGGTGTCGCGAAAGAGCCAGCCATTCGCGACGACGCCGTGCCGGTTCGGCAGTTCGCCAGTGAGGATACTCGCCTGGGCGGTGCATGTGACGGCGGGGAAGACTTCCGGCATATCCGCGACCCAGCCGCTTGCGGCGATGGCTTTGAGTCGCGGCGCATGTTCCAGAAGTCGAGGAGTGAGGCCGACGGCGTTAATCAATACGATGGGGTTCATGTGGACACGGTAGCAAGGCGAACCCTGCCCGCAAGGGCAGCGGGTGGAGATCACAATGCAAACGCGACGACTCGGCAACTCGGACATGCATCTCACCGCAATCGGTTTCGGAGCGTGGGCTATTGGCGGCGGCGGATGGGCGTTCGCGTGGGGATCGCAAGACGATCGCGATTCCATCGCGACGATTCGCGAAGCCATCGATCTCGGTATCAATTGGATTGACACTGCTGCGGTATACGGTTTAGGCCACTCGGAAGAAGTCGTGGCCAAGGCGCTCGAAGGTGTAGCGAAGCGTCCGTACGTGTTCACGAAGTGCGCCCGCGTGTGGAACGAGCAGCGGCAGATCGGCAAGAGCCTGAAGGCCGCGAGCATTCGCGCGGAGTGCGAAGCCAGCCTCAAGCGGCTCAAGATTGACGTGATCGACCTCTACCAGATTCACTGGCCGGAACCGCCGGAGGACATCGACGAGGGGTGGCAAACGATGGTGAAGTTGAAGGAAGAGGGGAAGGTCCGCTGGATTGGCGTTTCCAACTTCAGCGCGGAGCAAATGAAGCAAGTATCGAAGTTCGGACCGATCACTTCACTCCAACCGCCATACTCAATGATCCGGCCGGAAGTGGAGGAGAACATCCTACCATACTGCCTGGCAAACAACATCGGCGTGATCGCGTATTCGCCGATGGCAAGCGGACTCCTTACCGGCGCAATGACTCGCGATCGCATCGCCGCGCTGCCCGCCGACGACTGGCGCAAGGAAAAGAACCGCCACTATCAGGAACCGCTCCTCACGCGCAACTTGAATCTCGTGGAATTGCTGAAACAGATTGGCTCGCGTCATGGTCGCTCGCCGGGGGAAGTCGCGATTGCGTGGGTGCTACGTCAGTCAGCCGTGACCGCCGCGATTGTCGGCGCACGCAAGCCGGGGCAACTCAAGGAACTGGTCGGCGCAGCCGACTGGCGATTGACACCGGGCGAAACGAATGAGATAGATACGTTCCTGAAGGCGAACCCGGCCTGATAAGTAGGGACAAGCAGGAGGCAAGAGATGACGCTGGTAACACTGGCGGATGCGTGTCTGCGGCTCCCGGAATTGATTGCCCTCGTCGCCAAGGGCGAACAGGTGGTGATCGTTCAGAACGGCGTAACATTGGCCGCACTGACGCCCCCGCCGTTCGCGATCCGGACTCCGGACGAAGCCGAACGGCAGCGACTTGTGGAAGATCTTGAACGCAACATCGCGCGCTGGCACGAGGAGGATGGGTTGCCCTATCCCCCAACCGACTTGCCACGAGAACAACGCGAGCCGGAGTCGCCTGCCGCATGATTTTCACGACGATTGTACCCACGAGCGCACCGCCCGCGTTCGTCTTGCACGTGTCCGTCGCCGCGGCTTGGGGGATTCCCGCTCGCTACACCATGTACGCTCATCGCGTCCGCTTCCGTCTGGCGACAGGGACCGCCGCCTCGGTTGTCACCGCGTGGCCGCTGGAACTCGTCGAGGAACTGTTGGATGCGGTGAACCGGGGCGGCACGACCCAACAGCGGGTGGAAGGGATTTTGGCCGCGTTGCCCGCGCTCCGAATTTACCTGGACGAACTCGCGCCGCACCGAGCGTGGCCCGAAGTTCTGGATCTGGCCCGAGCCTACAATCTCCCCGTGCGTGATGCGGCCCATCTCGAACTTTCTTTGCGAATGAGCCTCCCACTGGCGACAATTGACCCCACTCTCCTCCGCGCCGCTACTGCCGCTGGCGTGCCGATCTTCACCCCGTAACATCACCGCAGGTGTCCTCATGCTCCGCTGGTCACTTCCACTTGTACTCACGCTGAGTCTCTGTGTGCCGGCTCTGCTGGTCGCGCAGCCCACGCCGCCGCCACCACCCAAACCGCTGGCCGGCGCGGAACTGAAAGACTACATCCGCTCGCACTACACGAAATACGAATATCAGATCCCCATGCGCGACGGAGCGAAGCTCTTCACCGCTGTCTATGTGCCGAAAGACGATGCGCAAACATATCCCATCATGCTAATTCGCACACCGTATAGCGTTGGGCCCTATGGAGCCGATCAATATCCCGATAACTTGCGGCCCGGCGCGCTCTATGCGCAAAGCGGCTATATCTTCGCGTATCAGGACGTTCGTGGGAGGTGGATGTCGGAAGGCGAATTCATGGATGTGCGTCCGCATAACTCCACGAAAAAAGACAAAGAGATCGACGAAAGTAGCGACACCTACGACACAGTCGAATGGCTCACGAAGAACGTGAAGGGACACAACGGCAAGGTTGGTATCACCGGCATTTCGTATCCGGGTTTCTACGCCGTGTGCGGGATGATCGACGCCCACCCCGCGGTGAAAGCCGTCAGTCCGCAAGCTCCGGTCACCGACTGGTTTATCGGTGACGACTTCCACCACAACGGCTGCCTGTTCCTGCCGCACTGCTTCAACTTCATGTATGGCTTCGGCAAAGCGCGGCCGGAGCCGTCCAAGAAGTTTGGTCGCGTGGGCTTTGAGCACGGCACGCCCGATGGCTACAAGTTCTTCCTCGAAATGGGGCCGCTCAAGAATGCTGATGCGAAGTTCTACAAGGGGGAGATCGCCTTCTGGAAAGAGGTGATGCAGCACCCCAACTACGACGATTTCTGGAAATCCCGCGACATCCGCCGGCACGTGAAGAACATCAAGCCGGTTGTCCTCACCGTGGGCGGATGGTTCGATGCGGAGGATTTGTTCGGCGCGCTGGAAATCTACAAGAACTGCGAAGCGAACAGTCCACCGCCGAACAATCACCTAGTCATGGGTCCGTGGGACCACGGCGGTTGGAGCCGACCTGGCGGCGACCACCTCGGCGACGTGCCTTTCAACGCCAAAACCGCCGACTATTACCGCGAACAGATCGAATTCCCGTTCTTTGAGTTTCACCTGAAGGGGAAAGGGGAGAACAAATATCCGAAGGCGTGGGTGTTTGAAACTGGCACCAACGTGTGGCGCAAGCACGACGCCTGGCCGCCGAAGAACGCAAAGCCAACCGAGTTCTTCCTCAATTACTCTGGCGGACTGACGCTCACCAACAAGCCCGATTCAACCTCGAATGTGGTCGATCTGGTTGGCTACGATGAATACATTTCCGATCCCGCCAAACCAGTGCCATTTATCAACAAAACAGATATTGGCATGGTGAATGTATATATGACTGCAGATCAGCGATTTGCATCTCAGCGGCCGGATGTGCTCGTTTACCAAACAGGAGAATTGAAACACGACCTCACCCTTGCGGGCCCAATTGAAGTGGAACTCTATGTCTCCACGACCGGCACCGATGCCGACTGGGTCGTGAAGGTGATCGACGTCTATCCCGATGACTATCCCGACCCCAGCCCAAACCCGACTGGCGTGCGAATGGGCGGCTACCAGCAACTCGTTCGCGGGGAACCGTTCCGCGGTAAGTTCCGCAACAGCTTCGAGAAACCGGAACCGTTTAAGCCGGGTGAAGTGGCGAAGGTCAAGTTCACGCTGCCGGATGTGTACCACACGCTCCGCCCCGGCCACCGCTTGATGGTGCAGGTGCAAAGTACGTGGTTCCCACTGGTGGACCGCAACCCGCAGACATTCTGCGACATCTACACTGCCAACGAGAACGCCTTCAAGAAGCAAACGCACCGTGTCTATCGCAATGAAAAGTACCCCTCGCGAATCACCGTCGGTGTGGTAAAGTGACGAACTTGGCGTCGAAGTTCCGTCGGAAGACGAGCACGAACCGCAGCAGGACAGGTGGGAAATGAGATGATAACGAAAATCCGCGTTAGACTCACGGCGCGCGAGGAAGCGGGCTTCCTCGCCGCCCTTTTGGACGAACCGGAAGACCGTACCACGCTCCTCGTCTACGCCGACTGGCTCGACGAGCGAGCGGAGCCTCGCGGCGAGTATTTGCGGTTACTTGCGACGAACAACACACACGAAGACAAGCTGACTCAATTGCGTTCGCAACTCGACGCTGACTGGGTGCAAGTCATCGCCAGTCGAGGGTTCAAGAAGGGGAGTTTGACGAAGATACTCGATGGTCCTTTTCAGGGTATGACCGGGCAAGTTGTTGAGATTCCGCCTGATCGGTTGAAAGCGCAGGTATTCCCAATCTTCTTTGGACGACCGATTCTCCTGGAATTCCCCTTCACTTCACTCGAACTCATCCCGGATGAGTCAGAGCCGTAGTGTACGAGAGTCACCTCTGCTTACGCCAATACATCCTTCACCACTTCGCCATGCACGTTTGTGAGGCGGCGTTTGATGCCGTTGTGGTAGAACGTCAGCTTTTCGTGATCGATGCCGAGCAGGTGCAGTACGGTGGCGTGGAAGTCATACCACGGAACCGGATGTTCCTCCGCTTTCCAGCCGATTTCGTCTGTTGAACCAAATGCGAAACCCGGTTTGAGTCCCGCGCCGGCTAACCAGCACGAAAAACCGTACTTGTTGTGGTCGCGACCCGTGCCCACAACATCGCCAGCACTCTGCGTGAACGGCGTTCGGCCGAACTCGGTGGTGAAGATCACGAGCGTATCTTTGAGCATCCCGCGTTGCTTCAAATCCTGCACGAGCGCCGCGATCGGTTGGTCGATGCGACCGGCTTCGGCGGAGTGGTTTTCCTTCACGTTCTCGTGCGCGTCCCAGCTCGTTCGTGGATTCCCAGCGATCGGCCCACCGCTGTAAATCTGCACGAAGCGCACGCCGCGTTCGAGCAATCGACGAGCCAGCAAGCAACGTCTCCCGCAATCGGCGGTTTTGGCGTCATCCAGGCCGTAGAGCGTCTTCAACTTCGCCGGTTCCTTGCTCAGATCGGCTACGGCGGGCACAGCCAGTTGCATCTTCGCGGCCAGTGCGTAACTATTGATCCGCGCGATGAGATCACCCTCTCCGCCGGAGCGTTCGAGGTGCATGGCGTTGAGTTTGTCGAGTGCGGCCCGTGAGTCTTTTTCTTCTTCAACAGTAATGGGCTTCTCCGGGAACAAGTCGCGAACGGGCGAATCGCCGCCGCGAAACACCACGCCCTGATGCTGTGCCGGTAGGAAGCCGCTCGACCAGTTGGAGGCGGCTCCGTTCGGATCGCCGCGGCCGTCGGGAAGCACCACGAACGCCGGCAAGTCATCGGCTTCGCTTCCCAACCCGTATGAGAGCCACGAACCGAGCGCGGGGTAGCCATTAAACTGAAAGCCGCTGTTGAGCACGAAGAGCGCGGGCGTGTGATTGGCGCTGTCGGCCGTCATCGATTTGATGACGGTGAGTTCGTCGGCAACCGTCGCAATGTTCGGGAAGAGTTCCGATACCCATAATCCGCTCTTTCCGCGTTTTTTGAATTCCCAGTCCGGCTTGCGCAGCAACCCGACCTGATTGAAGAACACATCCGGCTTGGCATCGCCGCCGAGCGGTTGACCGTGTCGTTTGGTCAATTCCGGCTTGTAGTCGAACGAGTCGAGGTGGCTCATGCCGCCCACAAGCGAAATCTGAATCGCCCGTTTGGCTTTGGGGGTGTGATGCGGATTCGCTCCGCCGTCGCGCGCAAGCAGATGCAGCGCCGCGACCGAAGCGAGACCACTTGCGGACCAGGAGAAGAACTCGCGGCGGGAAGAACGCGGAAGCATTGCGGCACCTGGTTGAGGGCGGCAAGCGATGCGGCGAACCCCGCCCGCAAGGGCGGCGGGTACATAGTTCGTCGCTTGACCCACCGCCCTTGCGGGCGGGGTTCGCTCACTCCACCATCACAAACTCATTGCTGTTGAACAGCACGCGGCACAGCGCTTTCAGTCCGTGGTCGGCCACCAACTTCGCCGCGAGCTTCAACTCTTCGGCTGTGGGGTCGCGTTGATATGCAAGCTGCCACGCCCCGCGAACCTGTTTCTCGATTCCATCTGCTTCTTTTGCCACGTGAACGGCAAACGCATCCGCCATGCGCAGCGCAAAGCCGTTGTTCCACAAGGTCAATGCCTGAAGAGGAGTCGTTGTGGTGGCGCGCCGCGGAGCGGCGGCGGCAGGGTCGGGGCAGTCGAAGGTGTCGAGCAGACCCTGGTTGGCGCCGCGCGGGGAAAAGCGATACACGCTGCGGCGATGAAACTCTGGCCCAACGGGGTCGAATGGCTCGAAGTACGCCGTGCCGTTGAAGTCGCGAATCTTGTAGTCGCTGAATCCTTTCCCGCCCACAGCCGGATTGAGCAGTCCGCTCACGGCGAGCATCGAATCGCGCACCACTTCGCCTTCGAGGCGGTGCGGTTTATAGCGCCAGAGCAAGCGATTGTCGGCGTCCTTGGCAATCGCGTCTTTGCGCGGTGCGGAGGATTGGCGATAGGTCGCTGAGGTGACGATGAGCTTGTGCAGAGATTTCAAACTGTACTTGCGCTTCACGAACTCGCTCGCCAGCCAGTCGAGTAGTTCTGGATGACTCGGTTGCCCGCCGTTGAAGCCGAAGTCGTTCGGCGTTTCGACAATGCCGGTGCCGAAGTGATAGTGCCACACGCGATTCACAATAACCCGTGCGAAGAGCGGATTGTTCGGCGACGCGATCCACTCCGCCAACTTCTTGCGCCGATCGGCGTCGGTTGCATCGAGTTTCAGATCGAAATCGGCGCCCGGTCCACTTACCGCAGCGATTCCACCGGGCGTGACTACATCGCCGGGGGTGGCGATGTCGCCACGAACGAGGATGCGCGTCAGTGGAGGGGATTGCGGCAGATTCGCATAAGCCTTGGTGTTTGCGGTTTGGGTGCGGAGTGCCGATAGCTCGGCTGCGAGCGCATCGTGCTTCTTGCGAAGCTCCATCCGCTTTGTGCGCTGCGGGGGCGCGAGCTTCGCATTGAGTTCTTCATCTGTGAAGAATCCACCGCTGGACGCGAACGATGCCTCCACTTGCTCCGGTGACAACGCGATGTCATAGACACGTGCCAGGCTCACCGTTCCCGCGAGCATCTTGTTTCCGCCGGCCGGTTCGTGCCGGCAACCGAACACTATCACCGCCTTTTCCGCCTGGAACACAGCCAGGCCTTTGGAAACGTACCCCTTCCCGTAAGGCTTGCCGTCGCGGTAGCCGAGAATGGTACCATCCTCGCTGTATGTGATGGCGAAGTGGACGAACGCGTTCGCCGCGTCCTTTTCTTCCCTGCCCCCAAAGGGTCGCGTGCGGAGAAAGAAGTTACTGCCCGCCATCCATCGGCCCGGCTCGTTCTCGCCAAACACAATCGCGTCGAACTCGTTCCCATCCGGGGTTTGCACGGAGATCACGCCCCCGCCGCGCTGCGTAAGATTGTCGAGCTTCACCCAGGCTTCAAGGGTCTTTGCTTTCAGATTGAAGGGCAGCGGAGGAGTGCGGAAGAAGCCGGTTTTGCCGTCGCAAGTCGCTCCCGCAGGTGTGAACTTTGCCGTTCCAATCGCCTTTGCATGCAGCTTGCCGACCAAGTCATCCCCGCTCTTGCGAAAGTCCCACGCCGCAACCGGTGCCGGCACCACGCCGCTCGGCTTTCCCATTCCTTTGTCGGCCAGAACCGCCTTGCGAGCGGGTTCCTCAAGCGCGGTCAACTCCTTGTTGACCGTTTCCAGTTCCGACGCGAGCTTCGCAATCTCGGCGGTGGCTGTGGGGTTGGGAATTGCGCGCTCGCCGAAGCCAACGCCGCCGAGCGATGCCGCCAGCCGGTAGAAATCGCGCTGGGGAATGGGGTCGAACTTGTGATCGTGGCAGCGGGCGCAATTGGCAGTGAGGCCGAGGAATGTCTGTGCCACTGAACCGACGATGTCTTCGAGTTCGTCTTGCCGTGCGATCGCGCGCATCTGATCGTTGCCGAGAACCGTGTTGTGGACCCCCGCGACAAGATAGCCCGTTGCGCGAACGGCATCCGGATCATTCGGCTTCAGCACATCCCCCGCGAGCTGGAGTTTGGCAAACTCGTCGTAAGGTATGTCGGAATTGAGTGCGCGAATAACCCAGTCGCGGTAGTGCCACGCATTGGCCCGCGGCGTGTTGCGTTCGAAGCCATCGGTTTCGCCATACCGAACCACATCGAGCCAGTGCCGGGCCCACCGTTCGCCATAGTGCGGACTAGCGAGCAACCGATCGACCACTTTCTCGTAGGCGTGTTCATCCGTGTCTTTCAGGAACCTTTCGACTTCCTCCGGTGTTGGCGGTAAGCCAATCAGGTCAAAATAGACGCGGCGAATCCGTGTGCGTCGATCGGCTTCTGGAGAGGGTGACAGGCCCTTCTCACTCAGTTTCGCAATCACGAAGCGATCGATTTCATTTTGAACGGCAATCTTCGGATTACGGATGTCCGGGACGGCGGGGTACTGAAGGGGTTGCAGCGCCCACCAGTCGCGACCGGCACGTGTGCCGGTGGAGAAACGAAACGGATCGATGGGATCGCTGCCCCACTTCGCACCCGCTTCGATCCATTCTTTCAGAAGCTTCTGCTCGGCTTCGGGCAGCGGCTTTTTCGGCGGCATCTCGCCGGCCGCGACTCGCTGCCACAGCGAACTATCAGTGGGTTTGCCCGCGACAAGCACATCCGCCGTACCAGCTTTACGCGACAGATCGAGCTTACCTTTTGGCTTCGGTCCGCTGTGGCAGTCGAGGCACCGCGACGCCAGGAGCGGCGCGATTTGCCGGTCGAAGTCCGGCGCGGCCGCTGGAGCGCGGGACGCGCTCAGCGCGGCGAACAGAAGAGCAATTGCGGCGAGAATTCGGGGCATTGTGCATCTTGTGCGAGTGGACGAAACACGATTGTCCGACATTTGAGCCGAACAATCCACCCCGCAGCGATTTACGATTGTTTTTCTGTTATGTTCGCGCCCAGAGGTTTGAGTACCTTCACGCGGTCGGCGTTCAGTTGCACGTAACTCGACCATTTCGCAGGCACATCGACGTCGAGGAAGATCGCTTCCACCGGGCACTCCGGGATGCATGCCCCGCAGTCGATACAGTCCTCGGGGTCGATGTAGAGTTGCTGTTCGTCGCCGTAAAAGCACTCACACGGACACACGACCACGCAGTCGGTGTACTTGCACCCCACGCAGGGCGCGGTCACAACGCATGCCATCGCTTTTTCCTCTTTGCGGTGAATGGAATTGCGGAACCGCGAGCGGAATTGCAGAGGGCGTGCCGTGTAAAATGGCCATGAAATCAAGCAAATAGCGTCGGAAACGATAACGCGATTTGGTCAGATAACCAAAGAATGTCACTGCCAGTCGGCGTCGCGCTTGAGGCCGTGCTTGCGCATTTTGCCGTAGAGAGTGGTCGGCTTGAGACCAAGCCGCTGGGCCGCACCACCAGGACCATAAACGCGGCCGTTGGCAGCTCGCAGTGCCGCCAGAATGCGATTCTTTTCCTGCTCAGCCCAGGTGCGGGCGGTCTCCACCGGAGATGACGATACCAACCACGCGGGATCGACCACGAGTTCATCATCTTCGCTCACGATCACGGCGCGTTCGATCGTGTTTTGCAGCTCGCGAACATTGCCGGGCCAGTCGTGTGCCGTGAGTATGCGGAGGGACTTCGGCGGAATGAGGCGTGCGGGTTTACCGTGCCGCTTGGCGAAGTGAGCCAGGAAGTGTTCGGCGAGCGCGGGGATATCGTCTTTGCGTTCGCGGAGTGAGGGAAGCGTAATGGGGAAAATGTTGAGCCGGTAGAAGAGGTCTTCGCGAAAGCGGCCCGCGCGAACATCGGCTGCGAGATCGCGGTGAGTCGCGGTGATGATCCGCACATCGACGGGAAGCTGCCGGCCGTCGCCGCCGAGGCGGTTGATCGTTCGCTCTTGCAGAACGCGAATCAAGCTGACTTGCACGTTGGGTGCTAGTTCGCCGATTTCATCGAGAAACAGTGAGCCGCCGTGGGCCTGCTCGAAGCACCCTCTGCGCTGCCGCGCCGCCCCGGTAAACGCGCCAACCTCATGGCCGAATAGTTCACTCGCGACGAGTGATGACACCATCGCGCCGCAATTCACTGGAACGAAGGCGTTCCGCGCTCTCCGGCTCTGTTCGTGAATGGCGCGAGCCACCAGTTCCTTGCCGGTGCCGGTTTCACCCAGGAGAACTACCGTCGCGTCGGTCGCGGCGACTCGTGCAATCGCGTGGCGAACGGAGTCGAGCGTACCAATCAGAGTTGTCATTTCAGTAAATGAGAACTCGGCAGGCCGCGTTCTCGGTTCAGTAAATGAGAACTCGGCAAGCCCCGTTCTCATTTGGCTGTTTGTTAAATGAGAACTCGGCAGGCCGCGTTCTCGGTTCAGTAAATGAGAACTCGGCAGGCCGCGTTCTCATTTAACAAGTGGGGCCGAGGTAGGCGAAACGTGGAACGGTTTCGCCGTTGTGCGTGACGGTTTCGAGGAACATCACGAGCGGACGAACCCAGAGTCCCGTATCGTTATACAACGGCCGATAGACGACGAGCCGTTCATCCGTCTCGCTATGTCGGGCAACGCCGATCACTTCGTACTCGCCGCCCTTGTAGTGACGATACCGGCCGGGAATGGGTTCATTACTGGACATGGCGGGATGGAGGGTAGGTGCCGGGCGGCAGTTGTTTTTTCGGGTGGCTGACATTCGGCAGAGTCGCCCACCCGAAAAAGACTACTTCAACACCAGATCGGTTGTGTTCTCTCCAGCGGCGAATTCGAGCATCAGACCGGACGTGTTCGCAAGCGAGTACTTCGCTGGTACGCCGTCCCCGGTCACAATTGCGGTGTACCGACCGGGAGGAATCGCGTCCGCGAACTTGAACGTTCCATCCGCGTTCACTTTGGCAGTGAAGACGCGAGCGGCTGCCAGATTCAACGAAACGAGCGTCACTTCCCCCGTGGCCAGCGGTTTGCCGGCCAGCGTCACCTTTCCGCTCACGGCCGCGGTGCTTGGGGCGGGATTCGGTTTTTTGTCTTCGGGTTTCTTGTCGATTGGCTTTTTATCTTCGGGCTTCTTGTCTGCGGGCTTCACGTCCATCGGCTTCTTGTCTTCCGGCTTCTTATCCTCTGGCTTCTTGTCGATTGGCTTTTTATCTTCGGGCTTTTTGTCTTCGGGTTTCTTGTCTTCCGGCTTCTTTGTGCTGATGGCACCTTTGAGATACTTGCGCACGTTCTCGATGGTTTCGTGAAGGAGGAATGCCTTGCGAGTTACGTCGGTTTCCTTGTCTGCGGTGGCTAACCCCGAGTCAATGATCTTCTGGGCCTCGGGTCGGTGAGCCAGCAGCGGACGAACCGTCTCGAGTGCTCCCTGATAGAGACGATATGCGCCGCTGAAATCCCTCGACGTGTTGTAAAGGTCGGCGCCTTTATTGTGAACATCACGTAGCGTGTCGATCACGAGCTTGTCGAAGACTTTCGTGTCTGGCAATTTCGGATCGTCGGCGGCCGTGATGGAAGCACTCAATCCCAACACCGCCGAAATCGCAAGTGCTGCCCCGAATCTGGTCATCGTTGTTCTCCTGAGCTTAATCGTTTTTCTAGGAATGCAGTGCCCATGATGCCGCGCGCGAGTCGGGGTTGCAACTGCTCCTCGGTTCCGCGTAGCATCTTCTTCCACCGTCTGGACCCCGCACGGAAGCGGAAGCCGTGGCCGACAAGATCACGCAACAAATCACCGAAGCTCTCACTCGTGTGGCCGCGGAGCCAAGCGGCCTGCCACTCTATTCGTCGAAGTCCGACGCCGGACTGTTCCCAAATACCGCCAGCGCCAAACTCGCTGCGCAGAAATGCCTCGCGGACGATCTGATTCGCGCATCCGGCACCAACTCAACGGGAAAATCGCCACGCGACCTCTACAGCCTCACGGAAAAGGGCTGGGAGTTTCTGCTTGCGGCGGTGAATCCGAAACAAGTGTTGGAGGATTTTGTTCGCGTCCTCGAAGCGCGGCAGGGCGAAGTGGGCGAGCTGATCGACACCGCCCGCCGCATGGCGGACAGCCTGCAAGGATTGAAGGACGCGGTGGCACGCGTACTGCCGGTGGTGGCAGTGGGGAGAATTGAGAGAAAAGAACCCGCCCTTCTGCTTTCAGGACCCACCACCCCGGCCCTCCTCCCGGGAGGGAGGGTGGACGGGGGGCTTGCTGATGTCCCCTCCCTGCAGGGAGGGGATCGGGGCGTGAGGCTTTTTGATTCTTCCCTCGAAGCCGAATCGGTGACTCTCCTCGAAGCGCCGACCACACCCGATCTCGCTCAAGCGATACTCACGCACCTTGCGGATCACACCGGACCCACGGATTGCACTCTACCGGAGCTCTTCCGCGCCCTGACTGTGCTGAGCCCGGCACCGAGCATCGGCGAGTTCCACGACTGCCTGCGCACACTCTGCGCGGACGGCGTCATTTCACTCCCGGCGTGGACGGGTCCACTCTACACGCTCCCGGAGCCGCAATTCGCCTTGCTGAGCGGCCACAGTATCGCCTACTTTGCTTCGCTTCGCGGTTGAACACGGAGGTTCTGCACATGACGACCGCTACCGTAATCGCTCCCGCACGTCCCATGACCGAGCGCACGCGCGACGTCCTGAAGCGCGCAGGCAATCCGTTCCGCAATTACTTCGCGCGGAACCCGGACGACGAAGTCTGTGCGCGGTTCCACGTCCCCGAACTCTTCGCCGCCGAACGCGACCTGCTCCACGCCATCATCGACCTCTACCGCTACGATCCGCAAACGCACAGCGAAGTTGTCCCGGTGCTTGGCAACAAGGGCGCGGGCAAAACACACCTGCTGCACAGCATCAAACACGGCCTGGGTGGCCAGTGGCAACTGCTTGTCACACCCGGCGTCTATCAGCGCGATACCGATTTCCTCGAATATCTGCTGTTCCAGATCATCGACACGCTTCTCGGTGGTGGAAAGCAGAAGGGTGTGCGGCCGCTGGAATATGTCGGCGATCAGCTCGTGCGGCGACAACTCGGAATTGCGCTCCGCGAACTCACCGACGAGGAGAAGGTCGAACTCTTCCCGCCGCCGGGTCTCGGCCGCTGGGCGCGGCGGCTCGGGCTGGGCATCCCGCAAGCACGCGAACGTGCGGAGTGGCTCGCTGAGAACCTGAGCGGCTATTCCAACTTCGCCCGTATGCCCACGCCGGTCTTGCAAGCTCTGGCGGATGCGGGACTGACGCCGCAGAAGGCGTTCGACCTCGTCTCCGCGCACATTCAAAAGAACGAAGCGCACAACACCGCCGGCCTCATGCGCCGGCACATCTTCCAGGGCTTCGCGAAAGCCGCACTGCTTCGCGATGAATCGGAACTCGCGAACTTCCTCACCTACGGCTTTGCGGAACTCGAGTTCCACGTCCGCCCGACACGACAAGATCTCGTGCTGGCGCTCTTCAAGGTACTGACGGAAGTCTTCCGCAGCCTGAAGACGCCCGTTGTGGTCGCGTTCGACCAGCTCGAAGATTTGCTCCTCGCACGCCGTAGCGACGATGCCCATCGCACGGCGGAAGCCTTCTTCGCGGGCATCGTGCAGGTGATGCACCAGATCGATGGATTGTGTTTCCTCATCTTCGCCGAACGTGGATTGTGGAACCGCTTCGTACCGTCGCTCGATGGCTACATTCAGGACCGGCTCAATAACCCGGTGCACGTTCCCAAGCACGGCACGGTGAAAGCACTGCGCCTCGAAGCACCACCTCCGGAACTCACACGCCGCGTGGTCGAAGCCCGCTTGCGATCGTGCTTGGGCGAGCTTCCCCCCGGCGTTGATCCGCTGCCGGAAATCTATCCCTTCACCGACGAGCAAGTGCTGCGCATCGCGCGGACCGAACCGACTCTCCGCGACATGCTTCAACAGTTCCGCCACCTGTTCGATCACGTTGTGTATGGGCCCGATGACCAGAGCCCCGTGGGGACCAGGGAACAGAGAACAGAGAACAGAGAACAGAGAACAGAAGACAGCAAGCCGGCGCGCTTTGACGTGACCGCAATCGCGTCGGAAACATTGACCGAACCCGCGGCCGAGCCGGAACTCCCCGTCGATCCCGCGCGTCGAATCGCGGCGCTCCTGGGTCATGAAGAAGAGAAAACCGGCCGGCAGTCGATGACATTCAAGCACGTGGACTTCGTGGAAACGCCCGCCGAGCCTGTTTCCCAGGAGCTTGTGGAGTCGCCTTCGGAACAAACCGAGCCAGCAGCCGAGACGCCAGTCACGGCGCTCGCGTTGCCCGAAAGCCTGCCACCCGCTCTTCCGCCGATGGTCGATCACGTGCCGATGGCCGTTGCAGTCGATTTCGAAGAGAGCAAAGTGAGTAGCAAGCAGAGTGCAGAAGAGGCAGCAGTACTTCCGACGCTTCCCATGTTGCCTGCCCATTCCTCACTGCCCGCTCTCACTCCAGCGGTCCCGGAGGTGTCCGCCGCCACCTCCTTTCCGCCAGCGCTATCCGCAAACATACCGCCCGCCGCTGTGGTGAAGCTGACCGGTTCGGCGATCCTCGAATTGTGGGAACAAGAACAGCGCTCGGCACGCCGACAACTCGAACCTGAAGGCGCTCTCACCGGCGCCACACGCGAACTGCAAGCGGGACTGGGTGCCTTCCTCAGTCTCTGCCACGAACACGGCGTGAAGGTCGGCCCGTGGCGGCTGCAGCATGTCGTGAACGAATGGTCCTACGGCGATCACCCCACTTACGGCGTCGTCACAATCGCGCACTGGGCATGCAAGGACGGCCAGCCATGGAAACTCGGCATTGGCCTGTTCCTCGCTCGCGGCGCGGGTAAGCCGAAAGATCTGGAAGTGAAGCTCGCGGTGATGGACATCGAGCCGGCCATGGTCGATCACCTGATTCTGCTTCGCCCCGAAGACGATCTCGGCATGAATGGCAAGAGCAAGACGTTGCTTCAGGACGCCGAACGCCGCGGCAAGCATGCCCGGCTGGAACCGGTATCTCTGGATGGTTTCGCGCAACTCTACGCCTTCCCGCGCTGGCTGGCCGCTATCCGCGAAGCTCTCCCCGCCGGCCACCCGATGCCCAACCTCGCGGACATCATCCAAGAGAAGTGCGAGAAGTTACTCGAGCAAGTTTGCCTACCCGTGCAGGGATAGTTGCAGAGACAAAAGTGCTGAAAGCCCGCGGTTGAACCACGGGCTTTCTTCGTGAGGCGGGAAGCGGTGCGGCAGTTAGTCGGGTGGCCTTGATGCGAGTAATTGCAAGATCGCTGGAGTCGCCGCGCCGATATGAAGCGCCAGGAGATCTGTTGGTGGGTTATGCGCGATCGCAATTAACCCACTGAACACAGCAAGCACGAGCCGGGCAATGAGAAACACCGGACGTGTGTAACGGACGGACAGCGGCTTTCCAGCCTCGTACACCCGTACAATATTCGCCACTTCGACTGCCAGACTGCCAAGTAAACCGAAAAGGAAGACACGCAACTCGGGCGACATCGCTCTGCCTACGATTGGGGGTTACTCGGCGTCTCGTACGCTACGGCTTGACGGATCTTCTCCAGAAACCGGAAGAACCACCCTCCCGAGGTGGCTGCGTTGCGGACGTATCCCGCCAATAGTGCAAAAACGCATAAGCCTCCAAACACAGAGGCAACATAAAGCAATTCGGTTAGCCAGGTTTCGCCTTCAACCGCCTCCCTATCTCGCTTCAGGGAGTAGAGCATGCCCAGCCCCAAAATGATCATCAGCACGAGCATTATCGGACGCACCCACCGTCGCCACAATTGTATCGCACGAGGCTGAGCTTCTGGCGGCGCAACTGTTGGCAGGAGGATCCACAATAGGCGGACCCACCACGATGATCGGCCTCTTGGCGACTCCCAATCCTCGTTCGCTGCGTCCATTGGAAGAACCTCCTTACAGCCAGTCTAACGCGCGGGATGAAGACCTCCTAGCCATCATCGAACATTGCGGAACCAAGGGCTGTGGATCAGAACTCGCTGTGGGTCCGACGTCGAGCACCGGTATATCCGGCCGCTCCTGTACTGTGAAGCCGAAAGAAACCCCGACGGTTCCGGTGCGGAATTGAGAGGTATCAGGCGCTGACCGGAACTGGCTGTCCCCGGCATTTCGATTCCAAACCTATTTCGCACAACTCGTACCTCCACACCAATCACGGCGTGGCGTCCAGTGAGACGTCGAGCTGTTGACCCACGTATAGCGGCGGGTTGGGTACATCCACCGCGTAGATCACCTGAAGGACGCGAGTATCCACGCGTTCGGTATTCCCACCCGTGAGCGATTTCTTGGGAATCACATACGGTTCCACGCGAATGAACGAGAGCGGGAACTGCGTTTGCGGTTCGCCGCGCGGGCTGGCCGTACCTTTCATCCCGCGCTTGAAGCGGGCAATGTCGTTTTCGTCCACATCCACACGCACATGCAGCCGGCCCACCGTGCCGAGCACGATATAGGCTTGGCCCGCCGTCGTCGCCACATACTCGCCCGGGCGAACATTCACCTGAAGTACGCGAAACTTGACCAGATCGCTCGTTGGGATCGGGTATTTGGTTGGATCCGCCCCCGGCTGGCGCACTCGTGGTGCTGTTACTCGGAGCCGGTCGAGTTCCGTTTGCGTCTGATCGCACTGCGATTGCGTCTGTGCCAGTGTTGTGCGAGCGATGGACACATCGTGCTTCCAGGTCCCGGCCCGGGTGAAGTCGAGATTGGCCTGCGCCTGCTGAAGCTGAGCACGAGCCACGTCGATCGCGATCTTCCGCGAATCGAATGTCTCTGTTGAGCCGACCCCGCTGTTCACCTCGCGTTTGGTGCGCTCGAAGAGGATCATCTTGTCGTCGAGATTCGCTTTCGCCTCGGCGACTTTCGCCTCCAGCGGCGGCAGTTCTTTTCCGCGCGTTTCTTCCAGTTTCGCAAGTTGTGCCGCGGCGTTGTCGCGTGCGGCCTGGCGGACTGCGAGTTCGGCCTTCATCTGGCGGTCGTCCAGATCGAACAGCGGCGCATCGGCTAACACGCAATCATCCACACGAACGTGAACCGCCTTCACCACCCCCGGCACGTGCGTGCCAACAGCGATGTTCTCGGTCTCGGGTTCGACAATCCCGGCCCCGGCCACCTGACGGCTAAAGGGCGATTTTCCCGGATCGACGGGAGGACTGACCGGGGGCGGAGTTTGCTGCGCTCGCGTCATCTGAAGAACCGCGAACGAAAACGACACGACCGCGAGCATAGGCAACAAGTATCGCGTAAGCATTGGACACCTCCGCGGGAGTACAGAGACACAGAGGGAAGCAAACACAGAGAAAGACAGGATCAACAGGAGGACCAAGATTGCGTTTGATCGGTTTTCATCCTGGGATTCCGTCAAAACTCTCTGTCTTCTGTCTTTCTCTGTGTCTCTGTGTCTCTGTGGTTAATCCTGCTTTCTGTCTCGATCCGTTCGATCCGGCCATCGGCCATCGACACAATCCGGTCGCCGAAGTCATACACGCGGCTGTCGTGAGTCACCACAATGACCGCCCGGTCCGGTTGCACGGCCACGTTCCGGATCAGTTCCATCACGGTGCGGCCGCTATGAGCATCGAGCGCCGCCGTCGGTTCGTCGCAGACGAGCAACCGTGGAGAATGAACCAGCGCCCGTGCGATGGCGACGCGCTGCTGTTGCCCGCCGGACAGTTGGTTGGGGTAGGAATTCAATCGCTTCCCCAGCCCAACAGCAGTGAGCAGTTCGCACGCCCGCGCCACGGCTTTTGCCCGGTTCCATCCGGCCACCAAGAGCGGCACGCTGGCGTTCTCCGCGGCGGTGAGCGCCGGCAGCAGGTTGTATTGCTGGAACACAAAGCCAATGTTGTCGCCGCGGAAGCGGACCTTTCGCCCGTTGCCCATTTGCGTGAGACTTTGTCCGAGAATATCGACTTCACCACGCGTGGCGTCGAGTAGCCCCGCCACAATGGAAATGAGCGTGGTCTTCCCGCATCCCGAAGGGCCAACCAGAAGCACCAGCTCCCCATACGGCAAATCGAGCGAGACGTCGGCCAGAGCGACGGTTTTGGTTTCCCCCGTGCCAAATTCCTTGGTCACGCCACGAAGAGAGATCGCGGATTCGGTCGCGGTTAGCATGGCCTTCCGATCCTCCCACCAAGAAAGAATGTTTCACCTCAGAGGGGACCAGAGGGCGCGGAGAAACGATAGAGATATTCGGCAGAGATAAAATCCAAACTCTTTTTGTCTTTCTCTCTGCGCCCTCTCGTGCCCTCTGCGGTGAAGCCGGCTTTCTGCCTTTTCTCCGTCCTCAAGCCCCCTGCGGTGAATCAGCCTTTCTTACCTGAACACCACGGCCGGTTCGAGAAACAGGACACGGCGCAGACTCACTGCCGCGGAAAGCGTGATGATGACGAACACCGCGCCGGCCGTGATCGCCAACACCTGCCAGGGGAAGTAAAACGCCGGCGGGGCATTGGTCACCAGCCGCTCGAACACATAACCGAACAGCGCCGCTCCACCGATTCCGAGCCCGTATCCGATCGCACCCACTATGAGCGCCTGAAGCAGGATCATGCGCATCAGCCGGAGGTTGCTCACTCCCATCGCCTTGAGCGAACCGAACTGTTTGAGGTTCTCAACCGTGAAGAGATAGAACGTCTGCCCCGCGATCGCGCAGCCAACGACAAAGCCGAGCGCCACCGTGATGCCGAAGTTGATCGGAATGCCCGTTCGCTTCAGGTAGTAGCCAATGGTCGTCCAGAAGAACTGTTCGTCGGTCAAAGCGCGGAGATCGCCGGTCTGCTCTTCGATCCGCTTGCAGAGTTCCGGCGGCGAGACGCCGTCGTTGGCCTTCGCCAGGATGAACGTGAGCGTCTTCCGCTCCTGGGGCACATACTTCACCGCTTGTGAGTAAGTGCAGTAAAGAATCGGGAACGTCTGGAACGTGGGGCTGCATTTCGCCAGTCCGACGATTACCGCCCGCTTGTCGTTCATCTCGATCGTCTTGCCCGGCGCGAATGGCTCCTTGCCATACAGGTAACGCCAGCCGAACTCATCCATGATGACGGCGTCGGGTCGGCGCAGGTCTTCGAGCTTGCCGTACAACAATTTGCCCTGCTCGATCGCCGGAGCGCCAACCAGTGTTGCGTCGTCCACGCCGATAATGATGACCTGCTGGAAGTTGCCGTCGTCGAGCCGGGCACGGCCGAGCCCCTTGTAGAGCCGCACCGCCCACTTCACGCCCTCCACTCCGCGGACGCGATAGAGCGCGTTCTCGGAGAGAGGCTTGGTGTCGTCCACGAACTGGACGTTCTTGTCCATCACCCACACATCGCCGCCCTGGATATCGCGAATCTGGCTCGTCGTATTGCGCATCAGGCCGCAGAAGATGGCACTCTGCTGGGCCATAAGCAATGCGGCGAAGCTGACACCAAACACAATGCCCAGGTACTTCGCCCGGTCACCCACCAGCATCTTCAATGCGACCCAGTTCATTTCTTTCCTCTCCCGGAGGACTTGCGCCCGCTGCTCGCCGGTTGGCCGATGGGCTCGGCATACCCCAGCGCCGCAAGGCTGAACCGCACCACATGCTCCGCTACCGCGTCCGCGTCGAGCGCGGCCACCGCCTCCTTCCCGAAGATCAGTTCGGAGACCGGCCGGTTCTGGCGGTAGTACAGACACTGCCCGATGATGCTGAAGCCGGTCATCAAGAGGTGCGGTTCATCGAGGTGTGGGAGGAGTTCACGGAGCATCTCCCGCAGTGCGAATGCAACAGGCTGAATGAACTCAGTGACCACAACGTGAGCGGCTTTCCCCGGATCGGCCATTTCCCGCATCATCAGTTTCATGGCGGAGGGGCTGGCCGGGGCGTGCATTCGCGTTGCTATCTCGCGGATAAACACGCGCAGTTTCTCAATGGGAGCCGCATCCGGGGGAATCGGAATGCTGTCCATCCGCGCCGTGCAGGAGTGGGCCCGCTTGACCGCCTCGACGTAGAGCTTCTCCTTGTCGCCAAAGTAGTAATTGACCGCGGCGATATTGGCCCCCGCGGCGCGGCAGATGTCGCGAACCGTCGCGCCCTCAAAGCCGTTCTGGGCGAATGCTTCCTGGGCAGCGGCCAGCAAGCGCTCCCGGGCATCGGTTTCTTCGGGAACAGTCGTGGGAGAGTTATCGGGTGTCATGGCGGCATGGTGTAAAACAAATGTTTCAATCCAACGATTGAAGTGTATCAAACGTTTGTTTTGTGTCAACGAGGAATTCTTGGAAATGCGGATGCGGAACCTGCGGAATGTCGAACGCCAATCCGCGTTTCCAAGATTCCGCAATCCGCATCTCAGAGGTTCGCCTTGACGTGCCGCGGGCGCATCACCATACCGCTCTTCCCGAATCACGATCAATCTGGCAAGCATTGCGCGGCGGGGGCGATATGAGCCGTCGAGTTACCCTCTTAGCGATCGCCAGCGCGCTGACGTTGGTTTCGATCCTCGGCTGCACTCCATCGATGAGCCAGCGGGCGCTGGAAGACGCCATCGTTTACCAGCCGCGACCGTACCCCGAAGGGAACTGGCAGACCAATTCCGCGCTTGAGGACGCGTGGTTCGAATCGGAAGATGGGAGCCGATTACACGGCTGGTTTGCGGAGGCGCAACAGCCCCGCGCGGTCGTTCTCTACGCGCACGGGAACGCCGGGAACGTAACAGATCGGCTGCCCGTGCTTCATCTCTTCCGCGATCGCCTGCACACGTCCATCCTGGTCTTCGATTACCGCGGCTATGGTCGAAGCGAGGGGACGCCAAGCGAGGAGGGCGTTCTGGCTGATGCGCGTGCGGCGCGGCGGTGGCTTGCGGCTCGAACGAAAGTCCCGGAGCAGGACATCGTCCTGGCCGGTCACTCACTGGGAGGTGCAGTCGCCGTGGATCTGGCCGCCAAGGACGGAGCAAGCGGATTGATATTGGAAAGCACCTTCACCTCGCTGCCGGACACCGCCGCCCGTCATTTCCCGCTCGTTCCGGTGCGTCTTATGATGCGGAACCGTCTCGATTCATACTCGAAAATTCCAAGCTACCAGGGCCCACTTCTCCAGGTGCACGGAGAAGCGGACCGCATCGTTCCTTATGCGCTGGGGCGAAAGCTCTTCGGTGCGGCGAACGATCCGAAATGGTTTGTGGCCGTTCCCGGCGGCGGGCACAACGATCCTCCGTCGCGCGAATATATCGAAGCACTCGATCGCTTCTTCACCATCCTGCCGTCGTACAAACTGGCAGCGGCTCCGCTCAACGCGGCGGCCGTCAACACCCCAGTATCTTCCGTCACGGCACGGTGAGTTTCTGTACTTTCCAACTCCCACCCTCTTCGATCAGAACCAGAGTACACGTCATCGCGTTATTGGGTGAACGAAGCGTCATTTGAATGAAGACGCGCTTCCCGCCGCCATCGTGAATGACGCGAAATCCGTTCTGCGTCCGCGACGTCTGTCGCGTGAAGGTCTCGTGCTTCTTCATGAACTCTCCGAACTGCTCCTGGCTCATTTGCGCGCGAAACTCCGGGCTGGTGAGCGCGTAGGCATCGTCGATTTTCCCTTCTCGAAGCCGTTCGAGAAACTGATCGGCAACGGCTTGGGCCGCGGGGAAGTCCTTGGTAAAGCTGCTGACGCCCCAAATCACAAACGCGACAATCCCCCCGCCGCAGAGCAAGAACATCCCGCATCCGCCAGCCAGGAGGATCAGCCAGACCGACCGGTTCGATGAACTACGCGGTGGTTCGCGATCGGAATCGCGGTTGCGATCATAGTCGCGATCGAATGGATTGGCGTCTGGGTCGTGGCGGGGATCTTCATACTCGCTGTTCATGAACTCTCTCGGGTTGATGGGTATCCCTGGTCGCGAATGCACGTGAGGAAGCTATAACACCTTCCTCCACGGTTCTTCATGGTGATTGATGACGTACGACGAGGCCATTTCATTCTGGTATAGCCGCATCAATTACGAGGTGCGGTCAGCTCGCCCGGCGGATCTCAAGCTGGAGCGGATGCGCGCACTTCTGCGCCGACTCGGCGACCCACAAGATCGACTCCGGCTTGTCCACGTCACCGGGACAAAGGGGAAAGGCTCCACGTGCGCGATGCTGGCGGCGATTCTGCGGGCGATGGGTTATCGCGTCGGTTTGTTCACATCGCCGCACCTCACCCATGTGGAAGAGCGTGTACAAGTGAACGGCGTGCCAATTTCGCACGCCGAACTCGTTGCGCGTATGGAAGAAGTCGCGCCCGCCGTGCATACGATGGAAGAAGAAACAACTTTCCCTCCGCCGACGTTCTTTGAGATCGGCACCGCGCTCGGCTTCTTGCATTTCGTCCGCCGACGGGTGGATATTGCCATTATTGAGGTCGGTCTCGGCGGTCGGTTCGACAGCACAAACGTCTGCCGGCCGCTGGTGTCGGTCATTACCAATATTGGCTTCGACCACACCGCGCAACTCGGCCACACTCTCGAAGCTATCGCATATCAAAAAGCGGGCATCATCAAACCGCGCGTGCCGGTCGTCAGTGGCGTAACGCAGGACGGCCCGCGTGAAGTGGTTCACCAGGTCGCGGAGGAAATGAATGCGCCGTTGTGGGAGGTGCGAAAAGAAGAACGCCCCCCCCAACCCTCTCCCTGGAGGGACGGGGAGAAAGACACGGGGGTTTCTGACTCAGAGAAGCCCTCTTTCTCCCCCTCCCTCCAGGGAGGGGGGTGGGGGGTGGGTCTTGGAAATGCACACCCCGTCGCTAGCGCTCCGGGTTCGCCTGTTTCCTCTCCTCTCTCTGCAAGGAGGCATGTGGGTTCTCCTGCCGTCGGTTTTCGGCTCGCTCTTCCCGGGGCGCATCAAGTCGCCAATGCGGCAGTCGCTGTGACCGTGATTGAACGGCTTCGCGAAACGGGAATGCCGATCTCCGATGTGGCTATTGCTCGCGGTTTGGCGGATATGCAGTGGCCAGCACGTGTCGAGCGGGTTTCCGAACACCCAACGGTCATCCTCGATACCGCGCACAACGTTCCGAGTGCCGAATCGCTTGTGCATACGCTTCGCGAATGCTTCCCGGTAAGCGGCCGTAAGTCGGTCGTGTTCGCCGTGTCGTCGGACAAGCCTGTTGCGGACATTCTCCGCATCCTGACTGACTATTTCGATTATTTCCACCTGACGAAGTACGCGAACAATCCGCGCTGTGTTCCACCGGAAAAACTCGCAGCCGTGCTGAAACACATTGCACCGGGGAAGCCGTTCAGCACGCACGCAACCAGCCTGGACGCGTGGCATGCGGCCCACGCCACCGCGCGCGACAACGACCTGGTGTGCATCACGGGTTCGGTATTTCTGGCAGGTGAGTTGCGGCCGATGCTGGTTGGGTAGTGTTTTCGGGTGGCCGACATTCTCCGAATGTCGGTGGTCGCTCTTCGAGCGACCGCGACTCTCGGAGAGAGTCGCCCACCCGAAAAAATTTACCCCACGAACTGCTCCAGGAACTTGCGGCTCTGCCGGAGCGCTCGCTTGCGGTCGGCGAGCGAATCCTCGTAGGCCCGGTCTTCCACTTCGATACATACCGGTCCGGAATAGCCCGCGTCGGTCAGCGCGGCGAAGAACTCGCCCCACTTCACATCACCCAGCCCCGGCAGCTTCGGAATATGCCAGCCCAAACCAAGCACGCCGACCGCATAGAGCCGGTCGGGGTCGATGCGCTCGTCTTTGGCGTGAACATGGACGATATTCGGCCCGAACTCACGTACCGCGCGGGCACAGTCAATGAACTGCCAAACGAGGTGCGAGGGGTCAAAGTTCAGCCCGAGCGTCGCGTCCGGGAACATCTCGAACAACCGATGCCACACCGCGGGGCTGACCGCCACATTCTTCCCGCCGGGCCATTCGTCATCGCTAAAGAGCATCGGGCAGTGTTCGATACCCACTCGAACTCCAACCGCCTTCGCTTCTGCCAGAATCGGTGTCCAGACCTTTTTCACCTGCATCAAATTTGCCGCCACCGTGCCCGTTGGGTCACGGCCGATAAATGTGTTCACAACTTCGACGCCAAGCTTCGCCGCCGCCCGAATCACCTTTACCAAATGGCCGCAGACTTGCTCGCGATGGAGAGGATCTGGATCGAGCGGATTCGGGTAGTAGCCCAGCCCGGAGATGCCGATGCCGTGAATGCGAAGCAACTCGCGTAGCTTCTCGGCCTCCTCGTCGCCGAAGTTCGTGACGTCGATGTGGGTGACTCCGGCGTAGCGACGGTCCGCTTTGCCGGCCGGCCAACACATCGGCTCGACGCACGCGAATCCCTCATCGGCCGCGAATGCCAACACTTCCTCGAACGTCAAGTCGCCGAGAATGGCCGACACAAAGCCCAGTTGCATGGGAAACTCAAGTTCAGGTGTCAGGAATCAGGAGTCAGGGACCAGGAATCAGGGTCAGAGGTCAGGAATCACAGATCAGAAATCAGGGCAGAACAGGGGCGAGGAATGAGTCGAAAGCACCGATTCCTGATTCCCGACTCCTGTCCCCTGACTCCTGATTCTCATTCCTTTCTCCCAAATGAATGGCTGGACTGCCAGGACCGAACAGCCGATACTGGTGGGAGAAACGACTCGCCGCAGCATATCACTCCGGCTGGCGAAAGAAAGAGGGTGCTTCGATGCGCGGACTCAAAACGTGGGCGTGGGTGGTGGTGCTTGCGTCCCTTTCGGCGTCACCAGCGGCGGCTCAACAGGGCGGCATCATGAGCGGCGGGCAACCGAGCGGCATTGGGTTGAGTGGCGGGGCTGGCGCGCTGAGCAGCTCAGGGCTGGCCGGCGGACTGAATACCAGCGGAATCGGCAGCGGCGCTGGCGTGGGGGCCAGCAGTGGGCTTGGTGGGAGCAGTCTGGGTAGCAGTTCCGCGAGTTCATCCGCGATCACGGCACCGACCATCGCCGCGCCGACCGGATCGGCAAGCAGTTCGCTCGACAAATCCAACTTCCTGTCCGGTTATTACGCCAATCCCTACTACCAAGGCATTGCGTCCTCGACCAATTCCGGCACACCTGGCGGTTTCGGCAACCCACTCTATGGCACATCGAGCGGAAGCGCCGGGCGAGGCGGCATCAACACCGGTGGACTGACCAACCGCGCCGGCACCGGTGGACTCGGTGGACTGGGCAGCAACCAGAACAGCAACGTGAGCGGCATCGTCATTCCGATCCCGGTGCAGATCAACTACGCCGCGACGATGCGGTTCCCCACTCCGCCGGTCGCGGCCACCCGTCTCCAGACCGAGATTCGCGTCGCAATTGACAACACCTCCCTGATCGCCAACCCCAAGACCGTGCAGATTATCACCGACGCCAACAATAACGTCATCCTGCGCGGGACTGTAAAGGATGACGACGAAGCCCGACTCATTGAAGGCATGGTTCGGCTTACACCCGGAGTCCATGCCATCCAGAACGAACTCACGTTCCCCACCAAGTAATCGCTCTTCCTCCGCAAACCCACACGCATGGAAGCCCGCGAAGTCTGTTCGCGGGCTTCTTCCTTTGCGCAAACGTAGTATCGGGTCTCCGTGTGCCGTTATCTTTTTCCGAAAACTACGGCACACGGAGACCTGCTACGACTTTGTGCGTGCATGTACAATGGACAAGGGCATCCGATGTTCACTCGCGGGAAACAAAGCATGGGGGGCGTGAACCCATACATCCAGAAGCCGCAAGCGGCAAAAGCAACCAAGCCGTTCAAAATCACCTTTCAGGACGAAGCCACCGGCCAACGCACGGAAGTCGCGGTGGATCCCGCTATCTTTCAGTTTGGTAATCTCGGGCTGGAAGGCAGCATTCTCGACATCGCCGATGGGGCTGGCATCGAGATTAACCATACCTGTGGAGGAGTCTGCGCCTGCTCCACCTGTCACGTTCACGTGCAGAAGGGGGGCGAAAGTTGCCCCCCCGCCACGGAAGATGAAGAAGACATGCTCGACGAGGCACCGGACGTCTCCACCGACTCGCGGCTGGCCTGTCAGTGCGTTCCCAATGGGAGTCAGGATCTGCTGGTGTTGATCCCAAAATGGAACCGTAACCAGGTTAAGGAAGGACATTAAGTGCCGAGGACAGAGGGCAGAAGACAGAGAACAGAAGTCAAAAGGAGAACCGAGGGCAGAGGACAGAAATTGACCATTTTTCGGCCTTGCTGTTTGTCTTCTGACCTCTGTCCTCGGCCTTCTGTACCTCTGTCCTCGGCTCTCTGCTCCCTATTTTCCGACTTCCATGCTCTCCACTGGCATCTCGTTCGCCAACGGCATATGATCCATTAGCGTTAAAATTTTGGGTCACTTCCCTCTCGCCGTTACGAGGATGCGCCATGCGACGCTGGATGGCTTTCCCTCTCGCTGTAGCCGTCGCTACTGGTTTGATTCACCACGAGACTCCGCGGGTGTCCGCGCAGCCGAAGGCAGGACCGGTGGCGGAATCGTTCCGCACCGCCGATGGTGTGGAATTACATGGGCTCTTCCACGCCACGAACAAGAACCCGTCGGGTGCGCCGGTGGTCGTGTTCCTGTATCCACCTGGCCCGGATCGCGACATGACGAAGGGTGACTGGGCCGGATTGGCGACGATGCTCAACGACGCGGGCTATCACGTCTTCCAGTTCGACTGGCGCGGCCACGGGAAGAGTACATCCATCCGGGATCCACAGAAGTTCTGGGGGAATCCGTACCTCAACGGAAAGGGCTCCAACTTCAATGCCATCATCAAGGGCGGGCCCCCCGTCAAGATGCCGCTCAAGAACGACCTCTTCTACAAGGATCTTGGCACCAGGGCGGATCGATACCTGCCTGTATATTTGAACGATCTGGCGGCAGTCCGCTTCCACCTCGATGCCAAGAACGACAAGGGAGGGCTCAACACCGGCTCGATCTATCTGGTTGGTGCTGGTGATGCCGCCACAATCGGTATGGCCTGGTTGACGACGGAATGGAACCGACCGGCGACAATGCCAAACGTGAACCAGTTGGGTATCGGCGTGGCAACGTACCAAGTCGTGCCACAGGATCTCATTGGCGGCATATCGAGCGAGGCCGGGGCCGACTTCGGCGGCGCTGTCTGGCTGACCGCCACACGGCCGCAGTCGGTTCCGCCGACACTCATCAAGAAATGGGTTTCCGCCCCGAATATGGCGCCCAAGATGCGCGACAACAATCCAATGCTCTTCCTCTACGCCGAAAAAGACAACATGGGGCCACAAAGCGGCAAGATGCAAGGATCATTCTTCTACAATGAAGTCCTGGTCGCTGAACCGAAGAAGGGGACGCCGCTGGCCAAACTCGATCAGACCTTCCTCAGGGAAGTCAAGGGAGCACAGAAATTGCAGGGGATGAAATTGCTCGGTCAGAATGCCACTCTCAAGACCGAGGACACCATCATCCAGTACTTCACGGCGATCCAGAAGGTACGGCAGTCCATCGCCCCGAAGAGCCGCGATTTCAAGGAACCATACTTCGTCAATCCGGCGTCCTTCGGCTTCGCGCCGTGAGTTGCTGAGAAGACGGAGCGTAACGAGCCGGAAGTGGGAGCGATGTCGCTCTCACTTCCGGCTCGGCTTATTTACTGTCCTCCCCCACGAATCCGTGGATTTCATTTTCCAGTGTAGCGAGCACCTTGCCGGCATTGGTCGCGTCCTTCAGGAGCTTGCGGTCGGTCTCGCTGGCCGGGTCGAGTGCCGCAGCCAGATCGTTCAATTTCGGCCCCGCCGCGCTGAAGAGCGCGAGGAGTTTCCGCAGCGTCCACTTATCGCCATTCTTTTTGCACGTGTCCACCGCCGCGCGAAGTTGCGGCAAGCTGTCCTTGAAGTCCTGAATGGTCGCGACCGCCGGCCAGGTCTTGAGCAGGTAATCGCGGGCTTTCTGATGGGCGTCGTCCTTCACTGTCCACTCGGCCGCGAGTTTTTCACGCCGAGCCTTGATGTCGGCGCTCTCCGGCAAAAGGGCAATCAGTTGATCGTAAGCCGCCAGCGCCTGATCGACTTCGCCGCCGCTGAGCAAGAGCGTGATGCGGGCATTGAGCGCCTGGGCCTGAACTTCTTTCGCCGCAAATGCCGGGTCATTCTCTCGTTTCACGACATCTGCGATCTTTTCGATGTGAGCCTTGAGCTGGGCGTTGTACTGCCGCAGCGCAATCAGGTTCTGTTCGACTTTGGCCAGCAGTTGGGCGGCGGCGGGCGATTTATCGATTTGTTCCTTGAGACGAGTGACTTCGTCGCCAAGCCCCTTCTCGGCGGCATCGGCTGCTTCGAACCCGCCCTTCGCCCGCGCCAGTGCTTCCGAGTTCTTCTGCTTCTCGATGAGCTGCGCGACCGCCTGGAAGCAGACGGTTTGTGCGAGCCGGGCATCGGCCGCGGCAGAGGCCGCCGACAGCACAGCCCGTTCGAACGCCGCCCGCTCCTCCTTGGCCGGGTCGATGTCGAATGGGATCGTAATGGGATCGTCGCTCAGAATCGGCACGGGAAACTGCTTGGACTGCGTTGGGCCCAGCGCAACGGTGATGCAGGCCACGTTCGCGAGCGGTCGCTGGCTGCGGAACTGCGCTGTGGCCACGTGGAAGTTGCACATATCCTTTGGTTCAGGCGGCACCTGAGTAAACCCGAGGTCTGTCGCTCGCACGTTCACCGTTGAGGCAGTCCGGTACACGGTCCCGTCGCTGCCCATTAACCGCACTGCGATGGGTGCTTTCACCGTGCCGAGTTTCATGCATCGATAACCAACGATTCCCGCCATCGGCATTGCCGTCTGGTAACGGGTGAGAACGGTGCAATGGAGCGTGCCATCCGGAGCGATTGAGGTGACTTTCAGAAGCGTGAAGTCGCGCGGAGTGGACGTGAGGCCGGGTGGCGGGGTCGCTCCGGGTGGTGGAGCGATGATCTTGCCTGTCGCGGTCCGTACTGGCGGCGGGGCGGGGCGGTTCGTTTTTCGCACTGCCGCCAGTGCAAAGATGTCGTCCCGTTGCACGAAGTTACTCACAGGCCCCAGTGCCGATCCGCGAATGCGGACTTTCACTTCATCCACCGTGCCAGGGATCGGCTCGACTGTGCCCGCCAGCCCGAAGTCGCGGTCGAGCATCAAACCGGCAGCTCGGCCGACCTGCTCGGGCGCCCGAACGGTCTGCTCGCGAATTCGCGGGGACGACAGGCCGGTGAAGCCGTCGTATTGCCGCGATTCCAGATGAAACTTGCCGTCCCGATATTCGATTCGCAGGAAGTGTGTCTTCGCGCCGGTCAGGTCGCGTGGCGCGTCGAGCGCGGCGAATCCCTTGTCGTCGAACTGTTGCCAGAGTGGTTCCCACTTGTCGCGTGGCAAGTCAGTGAGATCGATCACCTCGACCGTGCCAAGATTGCCGAGGCCGGTTTGCAGTGCGGCCAGGACATCGCGTTTCAGTCGATCGCGGAAGTCCTGCGTGATGAGCGGATGCGGTTTGACAGTGAGAACGACCCGCCACAAGTACGGCTGCTTCGGCTCGGGATCAAGCTGTGCAAATGCGGGCGACGCGGCCGAGAGTGCAACGGCGGCAGCCAGAACCATTCGGCGGATCATGCGCAATCTCCGAGGAGTAAGCCGTTATCCTGAGTGTAGCAGATTTGGGATGTGGTCGAGATGGGTGCTCATCTACCCATCTCTCTCATTTTCCTTTTCCCGGGGGTGCGGTAAGATACAGAAAGTTGGCGGCTGGAGCGATACACCCCGCGCCCACTTTCTATGCGCTTGTTGTCTGCGGTCGCCGAGCGTGTTGATTTTCGTTTGTGGATTGAAAACTGCCATTCTCGCAGGAAACACCGCCGGAGCCGGACGATGCCGGATGCCCAGCCGAAAGCCGCCTCGCCTCCGCAGCCGGATCTCACCGGCCGAACGCTCGGTGATTTTCAGATTTTGCGGCGGATCGGCACCGGCGGCATGGGCCAGGTTTATCTCGCCCGACAACTTTCGCTCAAACGCGAAGTCGCGCTCAAACTCCTCCGCGGGGAACTGAACAGCAACCTCACTGCCCTGGCTCGCTTCGAAGCGGAAGCCCAGGCCGTTGCCAAACTCAACCACCCAAACATCGTCCACATCCACCAGATCGGCGAAGCCGACGGGCTCCGCTACATGGTGCTTGAGTTCGTGGAGGGGCGAAACCTTCGCGACTACCTGGCCCGTAAGGGACCGCCGGATGTGCCGATCACTCTCAGTGTGATGCGGCAGGTCACACTTGCCCTTCAGAAAGCACACGAGCAAGGAATCGTCCACCGCGACATCAAACCGGAAAACATCCTGGTAACGCGAAAAGTCGAAGTCAAAGTCACCGACTTCGGCCTGAGCCGCTTCTTTACGGGCGAAGCACCTGCCACGAATCTCACGCAAAGCGGCGTCACGCTTGGCACCCCCCTGTATATGTCTCCGGAGCAAGTGCAAGGCCTCACGCTCGACCACCGCAGCGACATCTATTCGTTTGGCGTCACGTGTTACCACCTGCTCGCCGGTGAACCGCCGTTCCGCGGCGTCAGTGCCTTCGATGTGGCCCTCAAGCACGTGCAGGAGCAACCGCGGCCGCTGGCGGATTTGCGGCCTGATCTGCCGCCCGAACTGTGCAGCATGGTTCACAAGATGATGGCGAAGAACCCGGACGACCGTTACCAGTCGGCGCGCGAAATCCTTCGCGATCTGGTGAAGGTGCGCGACGGGTTAAATGTTAGCGCCACGCAACTGGCAACCAGTGTGGCGGCCGTGCCAGTTAACGGCAAACAGCCAAGCGGAATGACCGGGGTGCTTGCGCTCACGCAATCGGGTGAAAGTCCACCGCCATCGACCCCGGTTGCCCCTCCTGCCCCGATACGCTGGGGGCGAGGCGGGTTGATCGCGTTGGGGTGTCTGTTGGCAACCGCGGGCGGAGTGGCCGTGTATGCCGGATTGCATCCGTCGCGAGCGAGAAGCTCGCAGGCCGACGGAACGAACCCGACGCAGGGGCTACCTGAAGTCCGCCCGCCGGAGAAAATCATCACCACCCGCGAACGCGAACTTCTGGGGGTGCTGAATACCGAAGGGACGAAACCGGACGATGTGATTAAGGCGTCGATCGAACTGGGCCTTTTGTACGTGCGGGAACACCGGCTTGCCGAGGCGACGGATCGGTTCGAGCGACTGAAGGCTCGGGGCGCGGAGTGGCGTGATACCTTTGCGGCGCGAACGGCCAACATCACCGGCCGGTTGGGTGTGGCCGTCGTGCTGGCTCACGAGAACAACAAAGCTGAGGCATCGAACAAACTGTTCGTGGACCTTGTCACGGAAACGCCAAAATTTGGCCCCGGCAAGAGCGAGCGAGCAGCGGCAGCCGTGGTGCATTGGATTTTGCTTCACCACCCCGACCTGAGCCACGCCGTCTCCGACGCACTCAACCGCAACGCCATCAATCTGGGCAAGGCGAAGCTCGAACCCGCCGCGCTCGAACAGCTCCGCACCCCACCTCGCTTGGGCAAATAAGGCGAACGCCGCGGCGTAAGCCCGCCGAGTGGAGGCAATGTTTCAACACAGCAACGTCGGACAGAAGAGTTGCTTGCCAATACCGCCGGCTCGTAGTGCGCTTACAAGCGTTTGACTTCGTGGGCGACCACGGCTAATCTGTTTGTACCTGCCTGAACACTCCCACCCCGCGGAGCCTGTCGCGTGCGTTCACCTTCCACCCATTGCCCTGGCCCCAATCGCCGGGATATTCTTCGATTTGGTTCGGTCGCGGTCGCCAGCGCAGCGCTTGGTCCTGTCACTGCGCACAAGGCCCGCGCCGCCGATCACACGACCAACGACCCGGCCGTGATCTTTGTGTGGCTTCCCGGCGGACCGCCGCATCAAGATACATTCGACATGAAGCCCGATGCGCCGGCAGAGTATCGCGGCGCATTCAATCCAATCAAAACGAACGTCCCCGGCATCGAAATCTGCGAGCACCTGCCGCAGCTTGCCAAGTGCGCGGATAAGTTCTCAATCATTCGCTCCATCGCACACAAGTTCGCCGACCACGGCGGCGGGCACAAGCGATTCCTCACCGGCCGCGATCCGCGCGAGCCAGCGGGCTTCGTCAATGATACCCCGATGGTCGGCTCGATGGCCGCCGAAGTGCTGAAGAGGAAGAAGGCCCCGGTACCAAACTATATCTCGATCGTGGACGGCGGACGGCAGCACATCGACGTGTTCAGCTTTGGCTCGGCGTACCTCGGTCCACAGTCGCATCCGTTCTTCGTCGTTGGCGACCCCGCCGACAAGAATTTCGAGATGAAGAACCTCTCGCTCCTGCCCGGCTCGGAACCCAAACTGCAGGACCGGCTGACGCTGTTGAACTCGTTCGACAAACCGCTCTCTGGCCCGGACATCACCGGCGCTGCCGAAGGAATGACGGCAGCCCGCTCGCGTGCCCTCGACCTGATCGGCACCAATACCGCCAAGAACGCGTTCGACCTCACGAAGGAAACCACGAAGACACGCGAACGCTACGGCATGCACCGTTACGGTCAGCGTGCTCTCATGGCTCGCCGACTGGTGGAACACGGCGCCTCGTGGGTGACACTGGTGTTGGAGAACGCCACACCGCCCGGCGAATCACTCAAGCAGAATCACTGCTACAACTGGGATTCGCACGCGGTTAACTGCCACATCTTCGAGGACACCCGGTACAAGCTCGGCTTCCTCGATCAGTCGATATCGGCACTCATCGAAGACCTGTATACGCGAGGGCTGAACAAGCGCGTGTTGCTGGTCGTGACGGGCGAGTTTGGCCGCACGCCGCGTATCGAGTATTCCATCGGCACGCAAACAAAAGTCACGCAACCCGGCCGCGATCACTGGCCACAGGCGCAAAGTATCGTGGTGAGCGGCGCGTGCAAGACCGGCATCACGGTCGGCAGCACGACTTCCAAGGCCGAGGTGCCGAAGGATCGCCCGATGACACCCAACGACCTCTGGGCGACAGTCTTTTCGCATCTGGGCATCGACTACAACGGCACGAGCTTCCTCGACGGCAGCGGCCGACCCATGCCCATGCTTCCTTACGGAGACGTGATCGGCGAGCTGGTGTGAGGAAGCAGCGAGTGGAATAACGCCATGCCGATACACGACTGGACGCGAGTTCCTCCAGGAATCTATCGCGACTTCCACGGCGGGTGGATTTACGCCATCCGCGGGGCTCTCAATAGCGGACTGTTGCCAAAGGGCTACTATGCCCTCGCGGAGCAGACCACGCGTACCTTTGGCCCTGACGTGTTGACCCTTCACAACCCCGCAACGAACGGCACGGCCAACGGCGCGCCGCGGGCGGTGCAAACGAACCGGGTGGTGTCGCGGTTGCCACGGCCCCTCCGAAGGCACAGATCGAAGCAAAAGCAGAGCGTATCGTGCCACCCGCAGGACGGTTACTCAGTATTCGCCACGTCAGCGATCACCAGATGGTCGCGATGATCGAATTGGTTTCGCCGGGCAACAAGGCAAGCACGTCGGAGTTCGAGTCGTTCGTGTGGAAGGCACGCATGGTGCTGAACGAGGGGATTCATCTCATCGTGATCGATCCATTCCCGCCAACCAAACGCGACCCAAATGGCGTTCACGCGGCCACCTGGGAAGCGATGACCGGTAAGCCATTCACTCTACCACCAGACAAACCGCTAACGCTCGCCTCATACTGTTCCGGTGAAGAGATCACCGCCTATGTCGATCTGGTCGCGGTCGGCGACACGCTGCCGGACAAGCCCCTGTTCCTGACGACCGAGCGTTATGTGAACGTGCCTCTCGAATCCACCTACATGGCCGCCTGGCAGACGTTCCCGAGCGAGTGGCGGAACGTCATCACCGGCGGGAATGGGTGAACCAGCGACTTTCCGCGAATCCGGTGAGCTCCGCAGACGTCATTCCGATAGAGACAGAATCTCCCGGAGAGCAACTCGGTGCGCATCATCGCCTATCTCGCGGCAGGCGTGTTCGTGCTTGCCTTCCCGCCTTTCGCCGTGGCGGGTATGCCAGCCCCTCTGCCGGATAATCCGCAGCGCGTGATGCGGCTTGGCGATTCGCCGATGGCCCGGCTCCAGGCTATTTCCTTCTTCCTGCTGGTCTTCTTCCTCTCGGCCGCGGCGTTCCGGCTCATCTGGAACTACCTCCAACGCGACTTCCCCACTCTTCCGCGGCTGTCGTATGGGCGTGCTCTCGCAGGTGTCTTTTTGTGGGGGCTGCTGTTTGTCATCGTGCTGACCATGATCTCCGGCGCTCGCGAACTGATGACACCGGGGGCGTGGCGTAAACAAGGAGCCACCTACAAGCTGACGGAAGGCCAACCAGCATCCACCCCGCCCGAATCCGAACTGGCAACTCGTCGGCTTCATCTGGAACAGCTCCGCACGGCGTTGTGGCAGTTCGCCGCCACTCACGGCGGACGCTTCCCCGGTCCCGGCGAAATGACCGCCATTCGTACCGAGTTGTGGGAAGTGCCGGGCGCGGCGGGAATGCGTTATCTCTATGTCCCTGGTCGAAAGGCAGGATACGTTCCGGACGTCCTCGCGTATGAACCCGAACTCGATTCCGACCGACGACTCGTGCTCAGGGTGAACGGCGACATTGTGGAAATGCGATCGGCCGAACTCCAATCGTGGAATCTCCCCATCGATAAGCCCGCCGAGAAAAAGCCATGAGAACGTTCGCTGTCATCGCGCTCGTGGCGAGCTTGATCCTGATCGCCGTCGCGACGACGGTTGAAGGCGCGTTCACCATTCTGTTCGGCTGGATTCCATTTCTCGGACGTGTTCTGCCGGAGGTACAGCCAGACGGCCCAAGTGTATTGGTCGGCATGTTGGCGTTGCTGTTGTTCACAGCCGGTGTGCACTGGCTCGGCCGCTCGTGGCGACGAAGCGCGGAACCGGCTGGCCGGTGGCGCATGCGGTGGTCGGTGGCCGTGGTGTTTGGCGTGATCCTGTTATTCACCGCCGGCATCTCGATGATTGGTATGACTCATCAGATCGCGTGGCTGGCGACCTCCGAGCAGCCGATGATCGGTCAAGGACTCAATTCCAGGTGGGAAAACTCGAGCAACAACCTGAAGATGATCGGCATCGGCCTCGCGAATTATAACGGTGCCAATCGCAAACTCCCACCAGGCGGGACGTTCACAACGAATGGCGAGGGGCTTCACAGCTGGGAAACACACATCCTTCCCTACATTCCCTACTCAACTCAGGGAATCGACATGAACCGTCCCTGGAACAGCCCGGAAAACCAGCGGTACTTCCAGTGCGTTCTCCCGCCGTTCATCAACCCGGAGTTCCGGACTCCGCCTCTTGAGGATGATAAAGGATATGGATTGAGCCACTACGCCGTGAATAGCCGAGTCATGTCGGCCAACAAATCGCTGGTGCTCAGCGAGTTTAAGCGTGGCACTTCGGAGACAATTCTGGTGGGCGAAGTGAATACCGGGTTCAAACCCTGGGGTCATCCGGTCAACTGGCGTGACACGGCCGCAGGCGTGAACCGAGGGACGAATACATTCGGCGGTCCGACCAAGAATAACGGCACGCTGTTCGTCATGGCCGACGGCTCGGTTCGCTTCATCGGTAATGGGGTTGATCCCGCCGTGCTGCGTGCGCTGGGCGATCCTCGCGAATGAGTGTCGTTGCCAGATTCCGCTTCCACTTCGGCTTGTATCTGCTGCGCAAATGCGTTCCAATCTGGACTTCAGCGATTTCCACAGCAGGGATGCGCGCCTGGAATGAAGCCAGGCGACGGGAACCTTCGCCATGATGGCCCCGCTGCCGACCCCCAATCCGTCCGGCAACCGGCCCGAACTTCCGCGGGTCCGGCTGACGGTGCGTACCGGGGCGGGCCGCATCGTCAGCCACGACTTCACACGCGAGGAGTTCCTCATTGGTGGGTCGGCGGGTTGCGATTTGCGCCTATCCGTGGCCGGTGTGCCGCCAGTCGCGGTGCAACTCACGCACAAGCCAGAGGGACTACAGGTTCGCCGCGTCGCCGGGTTGCCCGTCGCGCTCAACAGCGCGCAGCTGCCCGCTGGCACCACCAATCCACTCCATCACGGCGACACACTGATCGTCGCGGGGCTCACAATTACCGTTCACGTGCAGGCTGCGCCCGCACCGGCGTACCTATCGCCCAAGCTCATCCCCATCGAAGACGTCCCACTGGCAGAACCGTTACCAGAGGAACCGCCTCTCTCAGCGCCCAATCTCGACGAGGAATATCGCAAACTGGAAGAACGTCAGCGGACACTCGATGCGGAAGAAGCCGACCGCCGCGCCGCCTGGGAAGCGCGGGACGCCGAAATCGTCCGCCGGCAGCGGGAACTCGATACGCACGCACAGGAACTTGAGGCCGAGCGGACGGAGTGGCACGACCGCCGCCGTGCAATCGAGCAGGAACTGGCGGATCGCCGGTCAGAAGAAACCGAACGGGTTCGCACGGAACTGGCCCGGCTCCGCCAACAGTGGCTGGACGAATGCAACCGCCATCGCGAAGAACTTGTGCAGCATGGCGAGCGGTTGCAGGCCGAACGCGACACATTCGAGACCGAGCGAGAGGCTTTTGAGCCAGCGCGGCAGGCCCTTCGCGACGAACAAGCTCGTACGGCGGCTCAGGCCCAGGAACTGGCGCGCCAGCGCGAACTGTTCGCAGCGGATCGCGACATCTTCGAGAAGACGCGGGAGAGCTTCGAGGCGCATCGCGCTGCGGAAACCGAACGGCTGAATTCGTGGGGATCAACGCTTTCAACACGCGAAGAAGAAACTGCCCGTCGCGAGGAACTCGTTCGCGCCGCTCGCGACGAATTCGAACAGGAGAAGGCACGCTTTCAGGACGATCTGCTCCGCTTTGAACGCCGCACGGCCGCGTTGGAGCAAGCTGATCGGGAACTCGCTGCACGCACGCGGGAAGTCGATGTTCGCCTGGAGCAACTCAAGCGCGACGCGGCCGAGTGGGAAAGTACCGTCCGGCTGGCCACGCTCGAGCAGGAACGACTGCATAACGAAGCCGAACGGCTCGATCGTCAAAAGAAGGAACTCGACGCGCAGTCTGCAACTCTGGCTGAGCGCGCTGCGCAAATCGAATCGCAGCAAGCCGTCGTCGCGGTATTTCGCGCCAAGCTCGAACGCAGCCGGCAGGAAATGGAACGCGAGGCGTGGCAACTCGCCGCCGCACGTGTGCGCGAAGATGAATCGCAAGCCGAATTGCGGAAGCGGATTCAGGAGGCCGAGGAACTTCGCGCGGCTCTGAATGCCGTTCAAGCTGATGCCGAACAGGAGCGGCAGCGACTCGACGAACGCGACTCGCTTCTGTCGACGGCACTGGCGGAGATTCGCGTTCAAAAAGAGGCCCTGGCGGTGGAGGCCAAGCGGCTTCAGGATCGCGAAGCGGAACTGGACGCACGCACGGCGGAGGTCGCGGAGCAAGCGGGGATGCTCAAGGGCCGCATGACACAGGCTCTGGACCTGCAAAGCCGGCTCGAAGCGGATCGCGTAGCCATTCGCGAACGGGAAGCTGCTCTGTCGCAGTCAGAAGAAGCACGATTGGTGCTTCAGGAACAACTCCGCCGCCGGTCGGACGATCTGGCCAACCGCTCGAAGTCGCTCGACGAGACCGCCCGGCAACTCGCGGCCGAACGCACGGCCATCACCGAAGAGCGTGCGGCACTGGAGGCGTCCCAGCGATCCAGAGCGGACGAACTTATCGCTCGACGCCAGGAACTCGACACTCGGGTAGAAGCCATCGAGCGCCGCGCCGCCGGGTTTGCGGAAAAAGAAGAATCACTCGCACGGCAAGTGGCTCGCTTGAAGGATGTGGGCGCTGCGGTCGCGGCGGAGCGGAAGAGCCTGGCCGAAGCCCGCGCTGCATGCGAAAGTGAACGCGAACAACTGGAAGCGTTCCGCACGCAAGTCGAAACCGATCTACAAACGCTGCGCACGCAGGCGCCAGAACTCGACGAGCAAGCGAAGCTCGCGCTTGAACGGCTAGGCGCGGCCCGCGACATGCTCCGCGGGCACCTCACCGAATTGCACGAATTTGCCCGCACCGGTCGCGCTGATCTCGAGTCGGCCCGAACGCAACTTCGCGCGGAAGCCGAACGATTGCGCGAGCAGCACGAAACACTCGACCGCGCGAAGGACGAACACCGCCTCGCGGTCACCGCGTTCCGGCAGCAACTCATCGAATGGCAGGGGACGGTCGCCGAAATTCGCCGGCAACTGGCGTCCAGCGAAACGCGGATCGAGGCCAAGACGGTCGCCGCCACCGAAGCGGCGACCGCTGCCGCCGACGCGACACGCCAGCTTGCCGAAGAAACCGATCGTCTACGCCGCGAACGCGAAGAGCTGACCGCCCGCCGAACGGAGATGGAACGGCATCTCTCCGACATGCGCGAGTGGTACCGGAAGAAGCTCCGCGAACTGGCCCAGACCAATGCGAAGGGCGACGCGAAGTCCGCAAGTGAGCCGGAGTCGGGGCTGCCCCGCCTCCACAAGCCATCGGCTTCCGAATCCTCACTCGCTCCTTCCTCCTCTCTGGAAGAGTTGGAACCCGGTGACCGGCAACTCGGCGAACTTCTAAAATCGCTGGGGCTGGTGGAACCGGAAACACTAACTGCCCTCTGGGCCGAAGCGGTTCGCCAGCGCCGGACACTTCGGCACATGCTCCTCGCCAGCGGCGCGATCACGCTTTATCAGCTTGCACTCATCGAAGCGGGCAATCTCGATTCGCTCGTGCTCGGCCGCTTCCGGGTGATTGACCGGCTCCGAGTGTCGCAAAAAGAAGCGATCTATCGCGTCTTCGATCCCAAACGCGCCGGCGAACCCGGCTCGCGAGGGCCGGGGTCCGCAGGTATCTACATGCTTCGTCATCTTGGCGAAGCGGAAATGACGGACGCCGTTCACCCGGACGAATTCCGGCAGCGATTCTCGGCCGCACGCGACGCCGCACACGCGAACCTCGCCGGGGTGATTGAGGTGCTGGACATCAACGGCCGACCGGCGGTTCTTCAGGAATGGCTCACGGGACTGTTCAGCGCCGACTGGCCGCCCTTTGCAGCCCATCCCGGCTGCTGGGTGCGGCTCGCCACAATGGCCGCCGCTGGGCTCGACGCAGCCCATCGCGTGGGGTTGATTCATGGCCGGCTCACATCCGATGCGTTTCTGCTCACGTCCGATGGCGTACTGAAGGTCACAGGCTTCGGCGAACCGCCGTGGCTGGCGTCCGTCACTACCACGTCCCCCGAAACATCTGTCGCGGCCGATCTGCGGGCGTTCGGGCAGGTCTTGTTCGGCTGGTCGCAGTTGGCGGGGAAAAAACGAACGGCGAAGTCGAAGGCATTCCCGGAATCGCTCTGGGGCGTCATTCGTCGGCTGGAAGCGGACGCCGAACCGCCGATGGCCGACACCGTCGCGGCCGCGCAGCCGTATAGTTCCGCGGCGGAACTGCTTGCCGATTTGCAACGCATCGCCCGCGAAACACCCTTCAGCGACGACGCCTGGGAACGGCTCCTCAAACACGTCATCGACAACGCCCCGGATGCCTCTGCTGGAATGCGCAAGGCGGGGTAATGAGGAGCCGCAGAAGAGCAAAAGAAGAGGAGCCGCGGATGACGCAGATAAACACAGATTAAAGACAAAAGACAGATCAGAATAGTTGAGACAGGATGACAGGATAAAACATGATTCAGAATTGCAATCCTGCTTCATCCTGTCTGGGGTCTCCATATCTCTTCTCTGATCCGTGTTTATCTGCGTCATCTGTGGCTCCTCTGATCTGTTTCTGACTCACATGCTCCTCACCTCCGACCGCTGGGCGAATCCGGCGTTGATCGATCATCTCGCCCGCGTGCGCAAGCCGTGGGAGGCGCTCACCGAACGGATCGTCCGCGCCGTACTGGCGAAGTGGCTGACGCCTCCGCCGCTCCAGGTCGTCGAAATCGGCGCAGGTGGTGGGCAACTTCGTGAATGGCTTTCGCCGGAAATCGCATCCAACACGACGCATACCGAACCCTCAGAACCATTCCTCGAAACACTTCGCCGGCAACACCCCGGCGCAAACGCCATCCGTGCGGATGCGACCGCACTTCCGTTTGCTTCCGGTTCGGTCGGAGCGGTCCTCGCCCTGTGTGTGCTCGATACTCTTCGCGATCTTACTTCCGTGCGCGACGAGTTGAGGCGTGCCCTGACGCCCGGCGGCGTGGTGATTCATTTTCTCGATCTCTCTACCAGTCCCGATTGTCTGTTTCCGGAGTTGATCGCGGGGGGCGAACTTCCACTCACCAACTTCATGGCTGATCCGGCATTGGCTGACGTGCTTTCCGCAAAACAGAAGTCGTTGCTTCCGCGGGTGGATGAATTCGATGATGTGCTGGCGGTGAAGTGGGATGCGTTCCGTTCGTTCGTCGGGATGCTGGCAGGTGCGCATCAGCCGATTGTGGCGGAACTGGGCCCATATGCGAATCTGCACCGCCCCGGTCAACTTGACCCGGAACAACTCGCCAATAGCTTCATGGCGGTGAGTGCCAATCCAGATCGTTTATTCGCGCTCAACAAGGCTCTTTTGAAACTGACACTCTCTGCACATCAGATGGGCCGCGGTTGGCCATTGCGGGCGATCTCGTCGCGGACTCACATCCGCAATCGGCTTCAATCGGCATTCGATTCCACACAGGGTTTTGCGGTGGAATTCGCCGGGCCGATTTCCGCGCGTGAAGTCCAGGCTCGCGATGCGACGCTATCGTCCGATACGCGGTTCGTGTTGCGTCACGCGGGCCGGACCATGAAGCGAGGAGAGGGGGTTGCGAACGAGTACGGCACGTCGGTGGAAATGCTCCTGGGGGCACCGGCAGCAACTCGTGTAGCTAACCCCGATCAGGTCATTCGCCAAACGACAGTGGAAGTGTTCGTTGCGCGGCGAGTGTGAAAACTCCGTGATTCCACTGGACTTCCGGGGGCAAATCAGCGAAATGTAGTAATGCCTCCCCGCCAGTGAATTCCCACCCGACCACGACTCCGGGATTCGATATGCTCACACTTTTCGGCAAGCCGCACCCACGCGGCGGCTTCTGCGATGGCGTGAACCGCCGGGACTTCCTCACCATTGGCGGCACGCTCTTCGGCGGTTGTCTCGCCCTCCCTCACCTGCTCGCGGCTGAAGCCAAGACCAACATTCGTTCTTCGCACAAAGCGGTTATCAACGTTTACCTGCCGGGTGGCCCGCCGCACCTGGATATGTGGGACTTGAAGCCAGATGCGCCGAAAGAAGTTCGCGGCGAGTTCAAACCGATTCAGACCAACGTGACCGGTATCCAAATCTGCGAACTGTTTCCGCAGATCGCCAAGAGGATGGATAAGTTCGTCATTATCCGTTCGCTCGTCGGCAGCGCGGGCGACCACGATGCTTATCAGTGCATGACCGGCCGGCCGCGAACCCCCGCAAACCTCGGTTTCTGGCCGGCGTTCAGTTCGTGGGTGTCGAAGACGCAAGGGCCCGCCGACGCCGCGGTCCCCGCGAACGTCTCACTCATGTATCCGTGCGGCGAACGGCGTTGGGGCTACCACGGCGATGGCGGCTTCCTTGGCATTCAGCACGCCCCGTTCCATCTGGTCGGCGGCAAGGCCAACAACATGAAGTCGGACAACCTCACGCTGCAGGGCGTGACGCTCGACCGGCTCAATGATCGCGTCTCCTTGCTGAAGGGATTCGACAATATCGACCGCAAGCTCGATGCCAAAGGCACAATGGACGGCATGGATGCGTTTAACCGCCAGGCGCTCGACATTCTCACCTCATCGAAATTGAAGGATGCCATCGATCTCTCAAAGGAAGACCCGAAGACTCTGGAACGTTACGGCGTGGACGATCCGGCTTTCGAGCGCGATGGTGCCCCGCGCATGGTGCGTAACTTCTGCATCGCGCGGCGACTGGTGGAAGCAGGCGCTCGCGTGGTGACGATGAACTTCACCCGCTGGGACTGGCACGGCCCCGACGGCAAGAACTTCGTGCAGGCACGCAAGGATTTCCCGCTTCTCGATACCGCCGTGACCGCGCTGATCGATGACCTGCACGCGCGCGGACTCGACAAGGATGTGACGGTGATTGTGTGGGGTGAGTTCGGCCGCACGCCGAAGATCAATAACATGGCCAGCCGCGACCACTGGCCGCAACTGAGCTGTGCCTTGATGGCCGGCGGAGGAATGAAGACCGGGCAAGTGATTGGTTCGTCAAATCGCCTGGCCGAACGGGCCGCGTCGCGACCCGTGACGCACCAGGAAATCTTCGCGACGCTCTACCGGAACCTGGGCATCGACCACACCACGGTGCGCGAATACGATGCCAACGGCCGACCGCACTATCCCATCGACGCCGACGCCAAACCGCTCCGCGAAGTCGAGTGAGGCGAGGAGGCGATGGCTTTGAACCAGAACCCCCGCCAAAGGCGGGGGTTCTTTGTTTGCTCTTATCTGGATCGGGGCTTTTGGTGTGAGCAGGCCAAGCCACTGGAAGAATTTGAGAAACCGATATGGACATGCGCCCACTTACTAGACATAATACTCGCTCACGGTCTCCACCGGAGCCTCAACAGTGGCTGACCTCCACCGTACTTTTGAGCTTCGTTGTCCAGTCCACGGTTTCATCCCAATCACCGATTGGGAAAGGGAGATCATCAATCAACCAGCGTTCCAACGACTGCGCCGCATCCGCCAGCTTGCTTGGACGGACTACGTTTATCCCGGAGCGATGCACACGCGCTTTGAGCATTCGCTTGGAGTGATGCACATCGCCACCCAACTCTTCGATGCCGTCGTTCGCCGCTCGGCTGAAGTGCTCAAAACGGAACTGAATTATGCCCAACACGAACTTGATCGAGATAAGCAGATCGTGCGATTAACGGCTCTGCTTCACGATACCGGTCACAGTCCATTTTCACATGCAGGGGAAGAACTTTTCCCGGTCGATCCCAAAAGCAAGAAATACTACAAGCACGAGGCTTACTCGGCCTCAGTTATCCGGAATGTTCTTCGAGACGTGATTGAGGGGCACAAACTCAACGAGACGCACGCGATCAAAGCCGACGAGATCGCCACACTGTTGGAAGGCACGTCATCGGCCGTGGGCAAAAGAGCATTCTGGAGACAACTCATCGATGGGCAGATGGATGCCGATCGGATGGACTACCTGCTGAGAGATTCACTGCATACGGGAGTCGATTACGGCAAGTACGATTGGCGTCGATTGTTGAACACGATCCAAGTCATCGAGATGCCACCGCGAGAAGGCGAGGAACTCGCACGTGAACCTCGGCTTGGAGTGACAGAAGGTGGCGTTCATGCTGCCGAAGCATTGGTGCTTGCTCGGTACTACATGTTCACTCAAGTCTACTTTCACAAAACCCGAGTGGCCTATGACCACCACATCCGGCATGCTTTGAAAGCGATTCTGCCGGACGGTATGTTTGCGCCGCCAACTCCGGATCGGATCAATGCTTACCTCGACTGGGACGACTGGCGTATCCTTGGCCGGTTGGCCGAAGGAGAGGGAGGTGAACACGGTGATCGTCTTCGGCAGCGAAATCACTATCGCGAAGTTTACCATACTCCTGAAAGCCCGAATGAAGGCGATCGTACCGCTTTGAATCTGATCCGTCAGTCGCTCCAAGACCTCGTCGTTGCGGCTGAGCCATCCAAGACTTCAACGTATAAACTTGAAGCCTCTGACATCTCAGTTGTGACCGAGGACGAACTCCGAAAAGTTCGGCCGCTTTCACACTACTCCTCTGTTGTGCGAACCTTGAATCAACATCCAATTGAAATTGTTCGCCTCTACGCCAAACCTGAACACGCAGACGAAGCCCGTGCTAAGGTTGCCGGGTTGCTAAAGGATCCCGTATGACCCCTCTCAGCCCCGAAACTCGCATCGCCGTTCTGGCCCGCATGGTAAAGGCACCCTTGGAACGTCCTCTCGGGCGCACCCAGATAATGAAGCTCTTTTATTTCCTGCAGGAATTGAAGGGAGTTCCCCTCGGTTACGACTTCCGGCTGTTCAATTACGGTCCCTTCGATTCAGAAGTGCTCGGCGATCTCGCATCGGCGTGTGGCCTCGCTGTTGTGTCCGAGACGCCGGTTTTCTATGCCCGTGGATATGGCTACGCAATCACGCCAGGAGTAAACGCTGAGAAATTCTCTCGCGAATTTGAGGAGAACGCTCCGGTTCTGGCCACGCAAGTCGATGAAGTTGTTCGGGAGTTCGGCGGGTTAGGAGCAGCGGAACTGGAACTCCAGTCAACCATTCTATTCGTGGACCGTGAATGGAGTCAGGCAGGTGTACTGGGCACAGATCAGACACTCACCAGCCGGGTGCGGGAAATTAAACCACACTTTACCGAAGATACAATTCTCGCGCGCCTCCACAAAATGAAGGAGAAAGGCTGGATCGAAAGCGTCCGGGGCTCAACTGGCTCATCAACACCGGCTTGAGTAAACCCGCGCGAATTCTTGTGCTTCGCATCATTGGTGGTTGGCTCATCTCGGTGAACCTTGAGCGGCATCCGCGATTCGTGACTTTCAATTCCGTCGAGGCTCTTGTGTGGAGTTGCGCCGCCGACGCCAAACCGCTCCGCGAAGTCGAGTGATTGCGGAAGGGCGATGGCTACGATTGGTTGGCTCGGCCAACCAATCGTAGCCATCGCTTTTCGCCATCACCACATTCGGGAATAAATCCTTTCGGACCGGATCATATCTAACGTGTAGCCCACGTCACTGGCACAAAACAAATTCTCTCAGGCACAAAAGGGTGTCTCTCATGTGGTACGGCATTGCCGCGGACCTCGTCGTCGCTGTTCACTTCGCTTATGTCGCGTACGTCGTCGTCGGGCAACTGGCGATCATGGTGGCAGCACCATTCCGCTGGCAGTGGGCCCGGAACCCGTGGTTCCGCTTCACGCACCTTGCGGCCATCGGTTACGTGGCGTACGAAGCGATTTACCACATCCGCTGCCCGCTCACGATCTGGGAGGAGCAATTGCGCGCTCTGGCCGGACAAGTTCCGACAGGTAGCGAGACATTCCTGGGACGCCTACTGCACAACACGATGTTCATCGATAACCAGCCGGAAATCTGGTACACGACGCTCTATCTGGCGATGTTCGTACTGGTGGTGCAAGGAGTGGTGATGTACCCGCCGCGCTGGTTCCACTTTGGCCGCAAGGCAAACGCTGTGGTTGCAGAGGCGCAGCCCGTGCCGACGTGTGTGTAAGTCCATAACCGTAAACGGCACGACCCGCCGGTGGATGAACCCACCGGCGGGTCGTGTTCCTGGTCTCCGTCACTTTCCTTCGCTGATTTCCTTCAGCTCCAGGGAGAGCTTTTCGCCGCCCTGGAGAACGAACTCTTCCTTCACAATGCCGCGGTCCTTCGCGAACCAGATTTTCACGCTCGTCTTCGCACCAGCAACGTCCATGTCCTTCCCCTCGACGAGTACCGTTTCATAATCCGTCCCAAAAAGTTTGATCTTGTCCTGGTCGCTCACCACCTTCATCGTGCCTTTGATGGTCTGCGTACCGAGTTTGCTGTTCACGTCCCAGGTGGTGTCCTTCTTCGCAGGGATCGGCAGAACTTTGATGGGTGGATCAAGTTTGTCGTCCTTGACTTTCGTGCGGTACACGCCATCCGGCCGGACCACATACCACTCGGTCGTCTTCGGCTCCTTGCCAACGATGGTATCAACTTGGTATTGCTCCTCGTTGTTCACTTTCTCGGCCTTTACGACCATGACCGTAACTTCATTGTCGCCAACGCGATACACCCACTTGGTTTTCACCTTGAGAGGGAAGTAACTGTCGGTTGGTGCGGCTTTGGGCTGCGCCAGCAGCACACTGCCAAACATCACCGCCATCGCGCCAAGCAGCAAACGCATCGCGTGCAACATCCGCGAACTCCGGATTGATTCAAAGTGGATGGAAACGCACGTAGTATAGCAGTTTAGCCGAACGCGGACATCGGGCAGAAGATCCTCACCGCTGGTGAGGGACTGACCGAGGCAGCCGAGAGGGATCGACGCAAGTGCTTTGCAGCGTTCCCCTTAGTGAACCAATCCTCGCCTCGGTTATGTTTCACATCTCCACCTGCCCCGCTTGGTCCTGCTCGTTTCTGTTACGGCTTCGAAACCGCCCCGGTTCTTCCCGGCGTAAAACGCCCGGCTTGCCGGTGACGCAGAGCTTTGGGGCACCCGGTAGCTTTGCAGTCACTTCCAAACGGGATCGGCGAGCTTTTCTCCTCGCGCCGCCTTGCCAACCTGACCCGCATTCGCCAGCGGAGCGAGCAACTTCGCGTCAGTGACCGGCTTACCGGTCGCCTTCCAGACACCGCGCGCCAGAAGTGCATCCGATCCCGCGAAATAACCTTCGGGCGTGAGCGAGAGCCAGTGATCGTCGTGCCCACTCCAGAAGGTGACCAGAAGCCGGGTGTCGTCCGCGTCCCAGATCTTCACCAAGCCGTCCGCGCCCCCACTAGCGATTCGCTTGGCTGTGGAATCCACCGCGACCGCAAACACCACGGAGCCGGTCGGAATCGCTTTCACTTGTGCCGCGGTCTTGGGATTGAGCGTCCGAATGGTCCCGTCACCGCCAGCAACCGCGACCAGCGTACCCTTGGGATCGAGGGCAATCTCATTCGCTGCGGTGCTGGGGCCACCCGCCCGACGCAACCGCTCAGCGGTCTTGGAATCGTACCAACTCACGACCGGATCGAGGCCGGCCGCGAGAATCTGCTCGCCATTCGGCAATACCGCGACCGCAAGCACTTCCTGATCCGTGCCGCTGAGCGTGAATAACCCCTTGCCGGTCTTGGTGTCGATGACGCGGCCGGTGCGATCCTTGCTGGCCGTGGCGTACCATGACCCGTCCGGTCCGAACGCCACCGCATAGACGAAGTCCGAATGCCCAGTGAATGTGTGGAGCGTTTTCGCCTCCTTCACATCCCACATGCGCACGGTTTTGTCGAAGCTGGCACTGGCCAGTTTGGTTCCGTCCGGCGAAAACGCCACGCACGAAACGGTATCGAGATGCCCGCCAAGCGATTTCAGCAGTTTCCAGTCGCTCGTATCAAACAGACGCAGGTCGCCGCGTGCGCTCGGTTGCCCGCCCGCCACCGCCAGCAACTTGCCATCCGGCGAAAATTTCAGATCGTTCACCGCACCAAGAACGTTCGTGAGTATCTTCTGCGGCTTGCCGGAGGCTAACTCCCACACAGTCACGCGGCCATAAATGCCCGTCGCGAGCAGTTTGCCATCGGGACTGAAGCAGACCGCCGCGACTGGCGGCAGCGGGCCAACCGGCAGCGTGAGTTGCAGTGGACCGGGCAGATTCGCGGTTCGCGGCAAGAGCGCCTTCGTGCTGAACACAACGTCCAGCTTCCGGATTGGGCGAGTGGGGGACGTGACCCCGACTTCTGTCGTATCTTTCGGCTTCGTTCCTTCCGGTGCCCCAACCGCAACCCACTTGCGAATGATCGCAATGTCGTCTGCGGACAGCGGGTCGGCGTCGAGCGGCATCGCTCGTTTCTTGTCTTTGGAGGTCAGCAGCGTGACGACGAGCGAATCGTCGGGTTTACTCGCGACGAGCACCGGCACTTTTCCTCCTCGGCTGCCTTTTTTGATGTTCTCCGGGCTATCGACGGCGAGGCCCGCAGAGACATCCACTTCCGTAAGTTTGCGTTCGCTATGACAGACAACGCAGTGCTTGCGGAGAATGGGCCGCACGTCCTGCCAGTAGGTTGGGTCGGCAGCGAAGGATTCACCGCAAAGAACGCCGAGGACACCGAGAACGAGTGCGAAGCGGAGCATGGCGATATGCCTGGATGATGGCGGGGGGTGGGATAAAGACAGCATACCAAAACGACAGCAGAAGAGGAACTAACCACAGAGGACACAGAGAAAAGCAGCAGACAGAGAGTCAGACAGGATAAGGGGATCGATTAGCTATATGGCGATACTCTCACACCCATATCAAAATCTATCCTGTTCATCCTGTTATCCTGTCAAAGAATCTTCTCTGTTCTGTTTTTCTGTGTGTTTGTCTTTCTCTGTGCCTCTGTGTCTTTGTGGTTAGCTCCTCGATCCGCCCATCGTACCCACGACCTCGCGCACGCTGTTCGCTCCCAGCGTCTTCAACGCATCCGGCAGCGCGTCCGCAATACGCACGCTTGCCGTTGGGTCATAGAAGTTGGCGGTGCCGATCTGTACTGCACTCGCACCCACAACCAGAAACTCCATCACGTCGTCAATCGTGGCGATTCCGCCGACTCCGATGACCGGTATTGCCTTCAATTGCGCGATTCGCCACACGGCCCGCAACGCCAACGGCTTTATGGCCGGGCCACTGAGCCCGCCGGTTACGTTCCCCAGAATCGGCTTTCGCCGCCGCCAGTCGACCGCCATACCCACGAACGTGTTCACAGCACTCACGGCGTCTGCACCACCATCAGCCGCGGCCCGGGCAATAGTTGTGATGTCGGTGACGTTCGGAGTGAGCTTCGCAATGAGCGGAAGGGTCGGGCAGGCGTCGCGGCAGCGCCGGACGATGCGTTTGGTTAATTCCGGATCGGTGGCGAAGTCCAATCCGCCGGACACATTCGGGCACGAGAGGTTCAGTTCCAGCGCTGACAGTCCGTCACGCGACTGATGCACGCGCGCCGCCATCGCAACGAACTCATCCTCGGTCTTGCCGGCGATATTACCGACGATCGCGGTTGGCAGGGTGCGAAGGTACGGCAGGTGATGCGTGAGGAAATGTTCGAGGCCATCGTTATCGAGACCGATGGCATTCAACATGCCCGAAGCTGTTTCGACCGTGCGGGGCGGAGTATTCCCCGCACGGGGAGCATTCGTCACTGTCTTGGGGATCACACCGCCGAGTTTTGCGAAGTCCACGAAGGGAACCATTTCCTTCGCGTAACCGAAGGTGCCGCTCGCCACCAAGATGGGATTGCGAAGCGTCAACCGGCCAAGCGTGACGGACAGATCAGGCATGAGCGGACATCTCCCTTCCTGTAATTCTCAGCAGTTTATCAGAAGACTTCGCATAACTGCGCTGTCAGGGTGGTGTTTATCAGAATAGCTCTGGGTGTCGGTCTCATCTCCCCCACCCCGCATGCCGTTGGTGATGGCGACAAGAAGGTGGACGGCAAAGGTCAATTCGGCCGTGGGAAGTTCAACTCAGAGAAGATGAAGGCGCTGAAGGAAAAGTTCGGCAAAGATGGCTTTGGCAAAGGAGGGTTTGGGAAGGGTGGCTTCGACAAAGGTGGATTCAACAACAAGAAAGACGACGATAAGAAAGGCGACGACAAGAAGGGCGAGGACAAGGAAGAATAACGCCATCCTCTGGCCGAACAATTCTGTACTGCATCGCACCGGCTGCGTATGGCATCGACTTCGGTGTGCTCACCACGGGCCGCACGGTATTGGTTGAAGCGAATGAAGGCTACTCGCTGAATCCTTACGGTCTGGAAGCAATGGAGTATTCCGAACTGCTGGAAGCCCGCTGGGTGCAACTGGCAGGTCTGTGACGGCGTGTTCGCGTGGGATCGTTGTGTTCTGGTACAATGGCGG
>Ga0070738_10000859_pt1 | contig 74643 bp, 51 predicted proteins | sample Coa_R2_2_FD_66446 | JGI IMG/M metagenome (GOLD analysis project Ga0070738, IMG submission 66446) | Surface soil microbial communities from Centralia Pennsylvania, which are recovering from an underground coalmine fire - Coalmine... | ecosystem: Environmental > Terrestrial > Soil > Unclassified ...
CGGCGGGAACCACTCCCGAAGGAATCGCCATCGATGAGGGTAGCCCGCCAGCGCCGCCGGTCGTGCCCATTCCGCTTGGGCTGCCGGCCTCGCCCTATCTTACCTATCCGCGATCGCCTTGCTGTTGCGGCGCGGTCGGCACCTGCGGTGGCCCGATCGGTAGCGAGCTGTTCATTCGCAGCGGTATGGCTTTCCCCATTGGCGGCGGCGTTTTCAATCGATTTTTGCACACGGGATGGGACATCGAGGGTGGCGGACGGCTGTTTTTGTTCAATCCGCCCTCGACTGCCGCCTGGACCGGCACTCTGAGCATCAGCAATATCTTCGCCCGCACCGGCAACGACAATCAAGCCGTCACCCTATTCAACGTGCCCGTGCACGTCGCCTCGTCGGTACCGAATGTGCCGGCGATTGCCGTCGTTCCGGATCTCAAGGTAACGGTCAGTTCACTGAACATGACGTTCGTCAACTTGGGCTTTGGCCGCGAATGGTGGCTCTGCGGCTCGGCCGATCCCGGCCGGCAGAAAGGTTGCAACTGGCGAGTCGGCTGGGATTTCGGCGGACGTTGGGGATCGGCGATGGTGCAATTCAACGAGATCCAGCATCACACAGACGTGATCGGCGGCATGTATGGCGCCATTCACACGGATGTCGAATGGCCCTTCCGCTGCGGTATCCCCTTCGCCGGTATACGACTGGAGTACAACTACATCTGGACTTCCTTGTTGCAGGATCAGAATGACGGCGATTTCTCCAGTCTGAACCTGCTGTTTCAACTCGGGGTACGCTTCTGATTGGTCAGCCCACAGAAACTCCGAGCCGCGCACGAAGCACAGCGGAGTAAGCGGCAACTGGGACCACTTACTCCGCTGCGCTTCGTGCGCGGCTCGGAGTTTCTTCTCCGGCTCGCATCACGCGGCCCGCCGTTTCTCCGGCGGATCGAGATTTAGCGTCGCCCGCACGGTATAAGCTGACTTGCCCTGACTCTCGAAGTAAGTGCGCGTCAACACCTCACCGAGCAAGCCCATCGAAATGAATTGCACGCCAACTAATTCCAACATGACGCTCAAGAGCAGCAGCGGATTGCCGGTCATGAATACCGGCGGATTAAGGAAATGCTTCATCGCTATTGTCGCCAATAGGCTGATGCCTCCCAGTCCCATCGAGGCGAGGCCGGCTGTACCCAGAACGTGCATCGGCCGTGTCAGATAACTGTGCAGGAACTTGACCGTGATGAGATCGAGCAGGACGCGGACCGTGCGCGTTAGGCCGTACTTGGTTTTGCCGGCGACGCGGGCGTGATGGCGCACGGGGATTTGCACGATGCTGGCGCCGTGCATCTGCGCCAGCACTGGTACGAAGCGATGCAATTCGCCATACAGCGGCAGCGATTCGGCGAGGTCGCGACGCATGGCTCGAAGCGTGCAGCCCATGTCGCGGATGCGAACTCCGGTGACGAGGCGAATCAGCCAGTTGCCGAACAAGCTCGGCAGTTTGCGAATCAACAAATGGTCCTGACGATGGGCCCGCAGACCGAAGACGGCGTCGTGCCCCTCATCGAGTTTATCCAGCAGCACGGGAATGTCGGCGGGGTCGTTTTGCAGATCGCCGTCCATCGTGACAATGACATCGCCGGAAGAACGGTCGATGCCGGCGCGGAGGGCCGGCGTCTGGCCGAAGTTGCGGCGCAGGCGGATGACCTTGACGCGCGGATCGGCCGACGCCAATTCTTGAAGCACGGCGAATGAGCCATCCTTGCTGCCGTCATCGACAAAAAGGACCTCGTAATTCGTCAGACGGGCGGGACGACCGTCCCCAGCCGCGCATAGCGAATCGAGGGCGCGGCGCAGACGCTCATGCAGCGGCCGGAGGTTTTCGCATTCGTCCTTGATCGGAATTACCACCGACAGAGTCCGCATGACCAGACGCCTCCATTGAGAACCGAGGAGAGCGGCCAAACAGATAAACCATGCCGCCCATCAGGCTCGCTGCCGCGTAGATGGCAAAGATGAGCAGCGATAAGGTAACGGCCGACGCCGAGCTGATGTTCAGCGGGGCTAAGAGCAGCACCGTGCCGGCCTCGCGCAGTCCCATACCGTTGAGGCTGATGGGCAGCAAGGTCAGGATAGACACTACCGGAATGAACACGCCGTAATATAGCGGCGGCACCTGTAAACCAAGCCCCACACCAACCAGCCAGGCCAACACCACGTTGGCTACCTGCACCACCAGCGATAGAAACGTCACCCACACCAGGACGCGACGATCGCGCAAGCAAAGATCGGCGCCGTCCAAGAGGGCAGTCAGGCGCGGCTGAGCCGGCAGCCGCCGACGCAGCCAGGGCAACAGGGGCAAAGAAGCGAAGCCAAGCAAACACGCCGCACCCATGCCGGCGACGATACCGGCGATCCAACCGGGCAAGGGCGTCGGACAACACAACGCCGCCACGCACGCCACTACAATCAGCACGGCGAAGCCGTTGACGCGATCAGCCAGTACGCTGAGAAAGGCAGCCGTCCGGCGGCCCAGTTTTTTCACCCCGCCCCCCTCTCCCCATCGGGAAGAGGTGACCAAAGCTTTCTCCCCTCTCTCCGTTGTGGAGAGGGGGTGGGGGTGAGGGGAGCGACTCAGGTACCAGCCCCGCACGACATCGCCGCCCACCGAGGTCGGCAGCACAAGATTGAAGAACATGCCGACGAAATAATGCGAGAGATAATCGCGCCAGCGGCCACCCAAGCCGAGTACATGGCCCAGCATCTGCCAGCGCACCGCGCTGACGCCCTGCGTGAGTAGATACAGCCCCAGGGCCAGAAGCCAATACGTCACATGCAGCTGGGCAAATGCCGACGCAACCTGTCGCCAATCGATGCGCCAAACCAATAGTCCCACCAAGATCAAGCTGCCCAGCAGCCGCCAATACTTCTTCACGGAACCTCCACTTTGCAAATCAACGGCTGCGAGCCGGTTTGCAGGAAAAAAGCGTGCTGTTCTTCTTCCATGTCCAACCGCAGCTCGTAACGCCCCGGTTTGGTCAGGCCGGGCAGCACCACCGACAGGTCAATGAAGTCTCCCGGAGGCACCACGGCGTGGAACAGGCCGGACTTCCCCTCGGCGACGCGCTGGTCCTTATCGTTAGATAGCACGAAAATGAGATGGATGCCGGAATTGTTGCTCGGATGCAGCCGCCACGGTTTAATCGACGTGTTATGACAACGCACACGCAAAACGCTCGGCAAAGGACTGTTTAAATGGAGGACCGGCGAGACGCCGGTCCCAGCGAGCAGTTCCAGGCGGCAGCGACATTCGCCCGGACAGTAATCCTCCTCAATCCAGCGACGAAAGACGGCCGGCGAGTGCGTCAGACCGCGGTCAATCAGCCACCCCTGATACAGATCGAAAAAACGATCGATGTTGACTGTTCGGCCCAAGGGCAGATGGCCGTAGCGGAAACCAAGTTGCTGACGGGCCGCTTCTAGAGGGGCATTTGTTCGCAAGAGCAGAGCCATCGCCGAGGCCATGCCGGTGCGGTCGGCCCCCTTGTGGCAATGGAAAAGAATGGGATATTCGCTGCGGTCGAGGACTTCCAAAAGTTGACGCAGAGTGACGTTCGACGGCAGCCGCGCGGCCGAGAAACCGAGGTCCTCCTGGGAGACATTATTGCGGAGGGTGACGCGGCCCTCATCGAGATACCAGGGTTCAGGATCGCAGCAGCCGCGCAGGTTGACGACCGTGCGGATATGTTTCTCGCGGATGAATTGTTCCAGGTCGGCCGCGGACAGCTGCGCCGAGCGATAAACCTCGCCGGGGATGACGGTGTGGAAGTTACTGCCGAGCAGAACGTAAAAAGCGTGCAGGGCCAGCGCCAGCAGTGCTCCGCCGAAACAGCCCCAAGCGAGCGCGCAAGGCAGCGAACGCCGGGGGAGTGGAGCGACTGGGTCAACCGTCATATCTGCCGTGGCCTCCCTGTCCGGCCCGGTTTCCACCGGGCAAGGAGCGGCATCATGCCAAATGTCGGATCGCGAGGCTAGATCGATTAAGGCTGTGGATGTGATCCTCGCGATGTAGGCGAGGGAGAACGGCCCAGAGATTTTTCCTGAAATCGTTGCCACGCCGTCTTGGCCGCCTGCGTCAAGTATGCGGATGGAGCGCCACCGGCCAGTCGCCGCAAGTGTTCGCCTGCTTCTCTACGGTCGCTCCACTCCAGCGCCGCCAACGCACGCAACAATCGCTGCTTCTCAGGTGAGGGACCGCGGGAGAGCGATTCAAGGATCCTCTCAAGTCGTTTTTTTATCTCCGGAGTTGGCCGATCATTCAGCGTCTGACGTAAGATCGGCAAGAATTGCTCGCCGAGCGCGAGTACTTGCTGACTTGCCTTCTCTCGTTCCTCGAACGAATCGGAATCGAGGTGAGCGAGCAGTTGCCGCACTCGTTTTTCCTCGATGGACTGGATGGGCGTAAGTTTTTCCCTCAGAAACGGTATGCACTGTGTCGGATGATCCAACATTTCCCAGACAGCGGGATAGGCTTTGTCCGGCGTCTCGGCCAGCATTCGCCATAGATCGTTTAGTCGATCCACATTAGGAACTTCTCCATCCTGCGGACGCCGGCTATTCGCACCGCGTCCCGACACATCCCACTCCAGGATCGTCGAGTCGCCGTTGGCCGTGAGCAGCGAACGGCCGTCGCGGGAGAACACCATCGTTTTCACATGATTCCGCGGCGCGACAGGAGCGAAAGCTCGAACAAGTTTCCAACTGCCCGTCTCCCAAATGCTCACCGCCGAGACGTAACGCCAGCTCGAAACGACAGCCAGAAAACGCTCATCGGCCGATAAAGCCAAGCCAAGAATCCCGGGTTGTGTTCGCCAGTTGAGGTCGTCACCCGGCGGATTCAGCGACGGATCGGTCATTCGCGCGATTTCCTTGCCGGTTCCAATATCCCAGGCATATACTGTGGCATCCTTCTCCAGATCACCGATGAGCAGCACTCGGTCATCGCCGGTCAGAAGCATGCGCCCAGGGGCAGTGTTGATTGGCAATTTGTGGTCGATCCGACCACTGGCCACATCCCATAGCCAAATGCCTCCTTTCGAAAAGTGGACATTAACCCAACCGCCGCCGCCAATCAGCTTTTTGCCGTCGTGAGTGAAGAACAATTGCGAAACTCCTTCAGGGGCTCCCGGAAGTCTTCGCGGTTTCTCTTCTCGATCGGGATCCCATAGCATAATCGCCGACTTGGAATCGTTGGCGTTGTATGCGGCGATCGCCATCATCCTTCCATCCGGCGATAAGGCTATCGTCGGGACCATGCGTCCGTGTGCCTCCACCTTCCGAATCAGTTTCGCGCCATTCAGAGTCCACACTTCCATCATCGCCGGTCTCTGGTTCTTGTAAATCACCCGCCAACGGGGTCCGCGAAAAGTCTTTTGACTGTAATCCGGCGACCAAATGAAATCGCCCACGTTTTCCCTCGCGACGGTCGAACGAATTACGCTCTTTCCGGTAAGTAGATCCCAATGAATTTCCCGACCTTGTTGATCGCGGCTGATCAGCGTCCTGCCATCCGGCGACAACGAAAGAGCGGTCGGCGGAGCGCGATGGCCGGCCTCGGCCAAACGCTCCGCGCCCGATGCCACATCCCAGACACGCACACAAGGCTCATGATAAAGTCTCGCCGAAGCGATCGCTTTGCCATCCGCGGAAAGAGCAATGGCTGTCCGCATTCTGTCTTGCTTCCCCTCAATCCGGCGAATCACCCGGCCATCCTTCGTGTCCAGTACCGTCAAGTATTTGGCTCCATCCGTCAGCAAGGCGCACCTGCTGCCATCCGCCGAGAACTGTAGCGGGCCAAAATTGTCTCCTTCCTTTTGTTTTGCCGCTGGGAAATGCTGGACTTCTTTCCCCGTCGCCACATCCCAAAAGCGGAGGATTCCGTCCTTGCCAAACGTGGCTAACCGGCCTGTACCCGGTTGGAAATTGGAGCAGGTAACGGGAACATCTGGCGATCCAAAGGTCCGTACTCGCTTCCCAGTCGCGGAATCCAGCAGCCAAACCTGCGAGGACGCGAATCCAGTGACAAAGGGTTTCTCCTCACGCAGTTCCTTAAAGCACCCGGCGAGAAACTTGCCGTCCGGCGAAAAAGCAATACCACCAAACGCGAGTTTGCCTACCTCTTCCTTCTTGATAACAGTCCATTCTGCCAGGTGCTTCCCCGTGGCTGCCTCCACGAGAACGATTCCCGTAATTGCCGCCCTTGTCGTTTCCTTGACTGCGGCCGCCAATTTCGTCCCATCGGGCGAGAAGATAACTTCTCCGCACAGTCCACAGTGGAGTTGGCGAACCAGCCGCCCTGTTTCGAGGTCCCAAACAAATACTTCGGAGCCACAGCAAGCGACTTGTTTGCCATCGGGCGAGAGCGCGAATCCTGTTAGCGCGTTGGCGCCAAGGCTATACTCGCCGACCTCACGGAGCTTGCGGCCGCTCAGGGCATCGAACACTGCGAGAGGACTGCACCCATCGCCGGCGATTAGTTGCTTTCCGTCGGGCGTGAAGGCGATATGGAACATATTCTGATAGCGAAAGCGAAGCGTGCCAAAACGACGGATCGCGCCTTTCGGTAGTGGGTCGCCGAAGCGATCCAACGGCTGCGAAGACTTCTCTGCGACGGGAGATAGCGAATCCCTCGGAGCCTCATCCTCTGCCACAGGGGGAGTTTCTTGAGGCGGTTCCGCTTGCATGACGTGGAAGGCACCGAAGCCGAGGACGCCAACCATCACGAGCGACATCGCGGCCAGTGTTAGCTTACTCGCCAGTCCCATCGTGGCGGTCGGAACAAGTGCGGCCACAGCCGGCGGAGCGCAGCCGAGTACGGATTGCAGAGCCTTGGCCCTTAGCGAGGCATGGACATGGCTCCCAGTAAGCCCCAGAACCAGGAAGGCGGCGGGCAGCCCAAAGCCGCGGCGTTCCAAGCGCCGTCGCAAGATGCAGCGGCTGCGCTCGAGCCGGCTTTTGATCGCCGCGACGGAACAGCCCAGTACCGCCGCCGCCTCATCGCGCGTGCGTCCTTCCAGGCAACAGAGAACAAACGGCGCATGCAGCAATGCTGGCAATCGCGCGATTTCCTCATCGATGACGCGAAACAGCTCTCGATTCCCGAGTTCATCAGCGACATCGCCGGCCGTGCCCTGTTCGGGAACCTCGGCGAGGAGGTGCTTTTGCGTCGGGGCCGATGCCGCTTTGAAGGCGGCGCGAACGGCCACGCCGTGCAGCCAAGCGCCGAGAGGCCGATGCGGTTGGATCAAATGCGCTTGGCGAAACAGGGCCAGAAACACGGCTTGAAACGCATCCTCGCAATCGGTCTCATTGCGTACGATCCGCCGGCACACGCCCCAGACCAGCGAAGCGTAACGTTCCAGCAGTTCTTCAAAAGCCGTGGCCTCGCGCTGTCCGACAAAGCGGCGCAGTAATTCGGCATCCGGCGTTTGTTGACGGCGAGTCAATTTGCGACAATGGGCCACGAGCGCGGCCAGGGTGGTTGAGGACATCATGCGCGTCTCTCCTTGGCGGAAAGGTTCTCTATCTAATTTTCCTTCCGCGAGGGAGAACGGCCCAAAGATTTTTCCTCAAAGCGTCGCCAATCCGCCTGGGCTGCTCATGGGACTCGCACTGACGGATCGCCATTTGCCAAACGCTTCAAATGTTCGCCGGCTGAGGGCGAGCCGCTCCACTCAAGCACGGTTAATGCACGCAGCAAACGCAGCTGTTCGGAAGTGGGGCCGCGATTGAGCGATTGGATTATCTCCTCGATTCGCTTTCTGGTCTCTAACGAGGGTTTGTCTTGCAAGACGCGTCGGAGCACGTGCAGCGTCCGCTCGCCCAGCGCCAAGATTTGCCGGCTGGCTTCTTCGCGTTCGGCGAACAATTCGGCATCGAGTCGCCCCAGCAGTTGCCGCACGCGGCGTACGTCGATCGGCTTGGCGGGCGAGAGTTTGCCTATCAGAAACGGCACCGATACCGCCGGATGATCGAGCATTTCCCAAACGACCGGATACGCTATCTCTGGCGTGTCGGCCAAGGTACGCCATAAGACACTCAAGCGGTCCGCATTGGGCGTTTCTGTCTTCTTTCTCAAGCGGCCCGATACATCCCATTCTAGGATGGTCGAATCTCTGTTGGACACGAAAAGCGAGCGGCCATCGCGAGAGAAGACCATCGAGATGCCATAATTCAATCCCGGCATCGGAGCGAATTTGCGAACGGCCTTCCAACTGCCGGTTTCCCAGACGCTCACGGTGGAGGCGTCGTCTCGGCTGAAGATGACGGCGAGGAAACGCTCGTCGGCCGAGAGTGCCAGACCGCCAATCGAGCCTCGCTCCTTGCTCGGCGGATCGGCGAACGAGGCCAACTCCTAGCCCGACTTCATGTCCCAGACGTGAACGGTGCCGTCTTTGATGAACAAACCCCCGGAGATCAGCACGCGATCGTCGGGGGTTAGCAGCAGGACGCCGGGAATACCCTTTGTGACCATCTTCTGAATGGGCTTCGCCGTTTCAACGTCCCATACCCGCAAGAGCGAGGAAGAAGCTGCGATCAAACGCTTGCTGTCGTGGGAGAAGAGCAGGGTCCAGCACCTGTCCCCGACGTCCCCGCACAGCCGCCGAGGTTCCTTCTCCTTCTCCGGATTCCACAGAAGCACCGTGGCGTGGCGGTCGTCCCGGAGCGGGGCCGCCACGTACACACCGTCAGGCGACATAATGAGATCCTGACTTGGGGGCCACTTTGCCTTGCCAAGCAGTCGTTCGCCGCCCAAGCTGTAGGCGGCGAGTGTACTCGTCGCGAAATCGAAATTCAGCCTCGAACGCGGCCCGCGCAGCGTCCAGTCTCCCACGGTCCCTAGCGGCCGGACGAGACTCCCGTCTTTACCCGGTAGCTCGTTCCGATGCTCGACTGCATGGCCGCTTCGTCTGTCCCAATGGATCACTTGTCCGTCTTCGCTCCGCCCGATCAGCGTGCGTTCGTCTGCGGAAAGCGCAAGTATCGGCGGCGTGCGGTGTCCGGCGTCGCCCAAGCGCTCGATGCCGGTATCCACATCCCAGACGCGCACACAAGGTAGACCGTAGGTCCGCGCCGCAGCGATAGCTCGACCGTCGCGGGACAGGTCGGCCGCGATCCCAGTCGCTGATTTCGCTATCTCGGTGCGGCGTACTTCTCGGCTCGTCTGCGCATCAATAACGATGAGAAATCCCGCGATTCCGTCCGCCACGACACAGCGATGTCCATCGGACGAAAAGCGCAAGTTTTTGGGGTTATAGCTGTCTTTATTATCTCTTTTTTCTCGTGCGATCGAGAAATGGTGGAGTTCCTTCCACGTTTCCACGTCCCAGAAGCGGAGAACGCCTTTCTTCTCGATAGTAGCCAGTCGCCCCGTTCTCGGCTGAAACGCGAAGGCACCGATGAGTGCGCCCGGCGAACCGAAGGTCCGTACTCGTGAGCCAGTTTTGGCATCCAGCAGCCAGACTTGCGCGGACACCGGATCGATGACATTAGTTCGCCCTGCGCGCTGCTTGCAGAAAAGCCCGGCCATGTACTTGCCGTCGAAAGAAAAGGCCAACGGACGTAAGTCGAATGAAAGGAATTCATCTTCCTTAAAGGACCATTTCCTCAAGTGTTTGCCTGTGGCAAGTTCGACGAGGGTAATCTCTGGCTTCCCGCCCAGCCATGCCGCCGCTGCAAGGACTTTGCCGTCGGCCGAGAAGGCGACGGATCGACAGCGCTCACAATGCAGCTCGCGTACCAGCCGTCCGGTTTCGATCTCCCACAGAAACACGTTCTCGCCGCAGGAAGCAATCCATTTGCCATCGGGAGAAACGGTGAATGTGCCGACGACGCCGCTGCCGGTTGATTTGCCCACGTCGCGCAGCTTGCGGCCGGTCAGCGCATCGAACACGGCGAGGGGCTTCATTCCCATGCCGGCGATCAGTCGCTTGCCGTCGGGCGTGAACGCGAGATCTTCGATTATTCCCGCGTGCCGAAAGCGAAGTGTGCCGAAGCGACGGATCGCGCCATCCGGAAGTGGGTCGCCGAAACGATCCACTCGAAGTTGAGGTTTCTCCGCGAGCGGATTTTGCGGAACCTTCGAAGCTGCATCCTTTGCCGGGTCGGACTTTTCTTGTGGCGGTTCCGCTTGCATGACATGCAAGGCGCCGAAACTGAGTGCCCCAACTACGATCAGAGACATCGCGGCCAGAGTCAGCTTGTTCGTCAGCGACGCGCCGACAGCAGGCAGGAGAGAAGCGACGCCCGGCGGAGCGCATTCGAGCACCGATTGGAGCGCCTTGGCCCGCGGCGAGGCACGGACATGGATCCCCGTCAGGGCCAGTACGAGGAAGGCGGCCGGCAGCCCAAAACCACGGCGCTCCAAGCGTCGTCGCAGTATCTCGCGGCTGCGCTCCAACCGGCTCTTGATCGCCGCGACGGAACAGTCTAGCGCCGCAGCGGCCTCATCGCGCGTCCGCCCTTCCAGGCAACAGAGAACGAACGGTTCCCGTAACAGCGCCGGCAAACGCGCGATTTCCTCATCGACGACGCGAAACAGTTCCCCGTTCCCAAGCTCATCGGCAATGTCTCCCGTTGTAGTCTGCTCGCAGACAGCGGTGAGGGGACGGCTCCTCGCCGCATTCGCCGTGGCTTTGAAGGCGGCGCGGACCGCCGCGCCATGCAGCCACCCGCCCAGCGGCTGACGCGGATCGATCGATTGTGCCCGGCGGAAAAGGGCCAGAAAAACAGCTTGAAACGCATCCTCGCAATCGATTTCGCTGCGGACCATGCGCCGGCACACGCCCCAAACCAACGGTGCATAGCGTTCGAGCAACTCCTCGAAGGCGGCTGCATCACGCCGAGCAACGAGGCGGTGCAGTAATTCGGCATCCGGTTTTGGTTAACGGCGAGTCAGCTTGCGGCAATGAGCCACGAGTGCGGCGAGGGTGGTCGAGGAGTGCATGCCTCTCTCCCAGCGGTGGAAACGATCTCTATATATATTCCCATCAACCTGAGAGAACGGCCTAACGATTTTTTCTAGCGGCGCTGTCGCGCCTGCTTGGCAGCACATGTGATCCGGGCTGCTTGATCCCCCTCCGCCAAACGTTTCAAATGCTCTCGTGCCGAAGGCAGATCGCTCCATTCCAGCACAGCCAACGCCCGCAGCAAGCGGAGCTGTTCCGGTGTTGGTCCGCGAGAAAGCGATTCGATCACTCCTTCGATCCGCTTTTTCGTTTCCAACGCTGGTTTGTCTTTCAGCGCCTTGCGCAGCACGGGAAGCGTCTGTTCTCCTAATGCCAGCAGTTGCCGGCTGGCTTCTTCGCGTTCGGCGAACGACTCGGCATCGAGTTGGCCCAAGAGCCGCCGAACGCGCAGCTCATCGATGGGTTTGTTGGGCGTAAGTTTGTCGATCAAATACGGCACGGATTCGGTGGCAAGATCGAGCAATTCCCAGGCGGAGGAATATGCCTTATCCGGCGCCTCCGCGAGCGTTCGCCATAGGACGTTTAAGCGGTCTCTATTGGGAATCTTATCCTCGTGGCCGAAGCGTCCCGATATGTCCCATTGGAGAATGGTCGAATCGCTGTTCGATACGAAAAGCGAGCGGCCATCGCGGGAAAAGATCATCGAATTGGCGTAATACCGAGGCTGGGTTGGAGCGAAAGAACGGACCAGCTTCCAACTGCTGGTTTCCCAGACACTGACCGCCGAGCTTTCTCCCCAACTGGAGACGATCGCCAAGAAGCGTTCGTCGACTGACAGTGCGAGACCGTTGATCGCCGGCGGCGAAGGCCCAGTCTCCACCGTGCTGGCATGCTTCAGCGACGGGTCAACCAAGCGAGCAAGCTCCTTGCCCGTCTCCATGTCCCAGGCGTGGACCGTCGCATCGTTCCATAGTCCGCCGGTGATCAGTACGCGATCGTCCGCAGTCAGAAGCAAATAGCCCGGAGCGCTGTTGGTGGCCAGCTTGCGAACGAGCCGCGCGGTCGCCACGTCCCATATCCATATTGTCTCGGACGAATAATTGTTATGGGTGCCGGCGCCGGCGATCAGCCGCTTGCCGTCGTGGGAGAATAGCAATTGCTGGCAGGCATCTGGGTGTCCTAAAAGTTCGCGCGGCTTCTCTTCCTTTTCCGGATCCCAGAGGAAAACAGTGTGGCCCCGATCTTGGAACGAGACGGCCAGATGAGTGCCGTCCGGCGAGAGAGCGAAGCCGCGATTCGCCGTGGGCATTTTGATCTTGTGCAGCAGCCGAGAGCCATCCAGGCTGCGCACTTCTATCTCGAGTTTGTTGTAGTTGATCTTCAGCTGCCAGTTTCGGCTGCGTGCAGTCCAATTCGGATTTGACCAAGAAAATCGAGGGTCTTCCTTCTCGATCTCGCCCGATTGGAGCTTGCCCTCGCCGGTTCGCAGATTCCAATGAAACACCTCCTCGCCTTTGCTGATGAGCGTCCGACCGTCGCGAGACAAGGAGAGGGTCGGCGGCCCGTTGTGGCCGGCGTCGGCCAGACGCTCGGTACCTGAGTCGATATCCCAGACGCGCACACGACCGCCGACGAAGTATATCGGCATGGCGGCCATGGCGACCGCTCGACCATCGGGAGAGAGGGCGATTACAGCGGACTGGAGGCCCGGATCGACCTTGATCCGCCGCAGCTCTCGGCCATCCCGCGCATCCAGGACGGCCAGGATCCCGGCGTCTTTATCCAGCGCGAGACAGCGGCGTCCGTCGGCCGAGAAGCGCGGGACGTAGCCCATTCCCTTCCGCGCTGGAAGGCGGTGCAGTTCCTTACCCGTCCCCGCGTCCCAGAATCGAAGGATACCGTCCTTGCCCACGATGGCCAGCCGCCCCGTCCCAGGCTGGAACGCGAAAGCGAGAATTGAATCTTTCGCCGATTCAAAAGCACGCACCTGTTTGCCTGTCCCGGCGTCCAACAGATAGACTTGCGAAGAGACCAAATGGAACATAAGGGTTCCCTCTTTCTCTTCGCGCATCTCGCTGAGGATGCCGGCGAGGAATTTCCCATCCGGCGAAAAAGCCAGCGAACGAAAGCTGAATTGCAGAGGTTTTCCTTCCTTGATCGTCCATTCGCCCAGGTGCTTTCCCGTGCCGACCTCAACCAGATCGATCTCTGTTCGCATCTCCTTGACCGCCGCGATCTTTTTGCCATCGGGCGAAAAAGCAACCGATTGGCAGCGTCCGCATTTAAGCTCGCGGATCAGTCGTCCGGTTTCGAGTTCCCACACGAACACATCGAATCCGCAGCAAGCGACGCGCTTGCCGTCGGGAGAAAGCGCGAATCCGTAGATATTGTTTGCCGAAGACTTGCCTACTTCGCGTAAGCGGCGCCCCGTCGCCGCATCGAACATCGACAGCGGGTTGCGTCCGCAACCGGCGATCAGTTGTTTGCCATCAGGCGTGAAGGCGAGATCAACGATTTCAGGATGGCGAAAGCGGAGCGAGCCGAATCGGCGCACTGCACCCGGCGGCAGTGGATCGCCGAAACGATCTAGCAAGGGTTGGGATTTCTCAGCAAGGGGCGCTTGTGGAGACTTCGGAGCGTTGCTCGTTGCCGGCGCGGGAGTGTCTTGCGGCGGTTCGGCTTGCATCATATGAACGGCGCCGAAGCCGAGAACGCCGGCCAGCACGAGAGACATCGCCGCCAGCGTCGCTTTAATCCCGTACGATACAAAGGTTACGGGCACCAGAGCAGAAACGGCGGGTGAAGCGGAACCGAGCGCCGATTGCAGCGCCTTGGTCCGCAGGGATGCACGGACTTGGCTCGAAGTCAGCCCCAGCACGAGGAAGGCGGCCGGCAACCCAAAACCGCGGTGTTCCAAGCGCCGCCGCATGAGATGACGGCTGCGCTCCAGCCGGCTTTTGATAGCAGCGACAGAACAGCTCAGCGCCGCCGCCGCTTCGTCGCGCGTCCGCCCTTCCAGGCAACAGAGAACAAACGGCTCGCGCAGCAGCAGAGGTAAACGCGCGATTTCTTCATCGACGACCTGAAACAGCTCTCGATTCCCCAATTCATCGGCGAGGTCTCCCTGGGTAGTTCGTTCGGGAACATTTGCCTGCGTGCGCTGCCGCTGCACGCGAGCTTTCGCCTTTGCGGACGCACGCACGGCAATCGTGTGCAACCAAGCGCCCAGAGGACGATTCGGATCGATAGTGTCTGCCTGCCGGACCAGGCTTAGAAACGTGGCTTGAAACGCATCTTCGCAGTCGTTCTCGTTACGCGAAATCCGCCGGCACACGCCCCAAACTAGCGGAGCATAGCGCTCCAGCAGCTCCTCGAAGGCGCTGGCCTCGCGCCGTTCGACGAAGCATCGCAGCAATTCTGCATCCGGCGTCTGTGGACCGCGAGCCAATTTACGACAGTGGGCAACTAGGGCCGCCAAGGTGGTAGAGGAAGTCATGCGTTTCTCCTATCGGTGGAAACCGCCTCTACCCATTATTTTCCACAGACGTGGCGATCGGCCCAAGAATTCTCGTTCGCGCGGAGAGTGGGAACGAGAATCGGAGGCGACTTCAGTTCTTCCCACTCACGTCGCTAATCAGTTTGTCAAGGATGCGATCCAGATCTTTGCTCGTCACATTCTTCGCCCGGATGATCCCTTTGTGGTCGAGCACGTAGACGGTAGGCCAGCCGTTTACGTTCCACGCTCGCGCGATCTCGCCGCGAGGTCCTTTCTCCCCGCACCAGAACGATCGCCACGTGATCCTCGCCTCTCGCATTGCTTTCTTCAGTTTGGTCTTGTCCTCGTCGGAGTTCACACCAAGGAGTGCGAACGGTCTGTCCTTCAGTCGCTCGACGATTTCGCGCTCGTGCGGCACCTGCACCATGCACCCCCCGCACCAAGTGCCCCAAAACGATAGAAGGACCACTCTGCCGCGATAATCACTGAGCTTGAACCGCATCCCATCAATGTCTTCCCCGATGATCTCTGGGGCCATCTTACCCACCGATAGATTTTGAATCTCGAAGATGGCCGACTTTGCTAACTCACCGTATGTGATCTCGCCGTCCAGTTTGTCGGACCCGTAGTTCTCGTTCAACTCCGTGTACAGCCTGATCGCCTCGGCCTCCGCATGTGCCGGGTCGATCTTGCGAATGCCAGCGAGCGTATCCTTGCCATAAAAGCACTCCATGCTTGATAATTGGTCGTCCGAGATTTCGACCAGCCTCCTCGACAGCTCGCCGTGGGTTTGTTTCACCTGAGCGAGTGCGTAGAGAAGGCGAGGTCTATCGGCCGTCGCCAGGCCGGCGGCAGCTAGTTGGGTACGTAGCAGCGGCTCGGTCCACTTGAGCGGGCCACGCGTGTGCCTGTAGACCAGATCGATTGTCTGTTTGTGGATGAGGTGATGCTTCCTCAAAAGCTCGGCAGCCTCGTTGCCGGAGTAAGAGCCGTAACTGTGATCAGCTACCCAAACCAGCGTTTCAACCGCGGCGAGATCGGCAGCGTGCGGGCGGACGGAAGTCATCACCTTTTCGATGGCGGGCGACATGACTTTGTGCCACTCCTTTTCGTAATGCCTCAGGGCCGCCGCTCGCTCGCCCTCCGTCCTGGATGCGACGTGCTCCTTTTTGAAGGCAGCTTCGAGCTTGCTCTGTTTCACTTCAACTTCTCTTTTGATGGCCAAGAATTCTGTTACGAACGCAGGTTTATCCGCGAGTTTGGATGGTTTCTCGAACTGTTTGGCATCCAGCACATCTGCGAATTTGTAATCCGTCACGTTCCATACCCCTGTCACCTTGCCGCCATCTCGTTGTGTCTTCTTGTGAGGGACTGAAATCCCGCTGACCACGCGGAAATCGCTCAGCATCACCTCGGTCACTCCCTCCTTACCATCTTCCGTCCTGTAATCTTGTTCGATCTTGAGCAGCCGACCTGTCTCTTTGTCGAAATACAGCCGTGTGATCCCATAGTCCTGCCGGGCCATCTTAACTCCGAGCGCCGCCCGATCTCCGATTTTGATTTCGGCGAGTCTCGTGAGTGTGGAATTGGGGTCGGAAAGAAGACTCGGGCCGAGAATCGGCGCGGACACCCAGAAGGCCCCCTTCCACCAGGCCGCGATCATCTCGGCGGACATCTTCTCCGTTCCTCTCTCGGAGACCGACCATCCCTTGTCCCCGTTGATGATGATGGCGGACTTGTATAGCTGTTTATCGTCTCCCTCGATCTCGATCTCGGTTCGGAAGCGATCCGGAAGTTGAAAGTACCGCCTGTAGGTACTCGTCCTGCCGTCTTTGTGCCGTATCTTCTCGGTAAAGGTCCAAGCCTTCACACTTCGCAGCTTCCCCCCGCCCGCTGCCTTCAATGCTTTCTCGGCGAGCAGCTCCAGAGACTTCCGGTCGTCGAGTTGATCCACACGCGGTTGAGTCTTTTTCGAAGGGGATCGAGGGAGCGACGAAGACGAGCGGTTATCGTTCGCAACGGGAGCCAGTTGCGATAGATCGGCCGGGATCGCCCGATAGGCGCTGAAACTCAGAACGCCCGCGATCGCCACAGTCATTGTCGCCAGCGCCAGCTCGCTCGACAGTGAAAAGCCAGCAGAGGGGACAAGAGCGGCGACCGTAGCGGGAGCAGAGCCAAGTACGGATTGGAGTGCCTTCGCCCGCAGCGATGCGCTAACGCGGCTTGCGGTCAGCCCCAGAACGAGAAAGGCGGCCGGCAATTGCACGCCGCGACGTTGCAAGCGTCGCCGCAGCAAGTCACGGCCGCGCTCTAGACGGCGTTTTACCGCGGCGACGGAGTATCCTAGCGCCTCCGCCGCCTCATCGCGTGTTCGGCCTTGGAGACAGCACAGGATCAGCGGCTCACGCACAGCGGCCGGCAATCGCTCGATCTCCTCATCGACCAGACGAACCAGTTCGCGGCTGACTGCCTCGTCGGCAACATCGCGCGGCGCGGCTCGATCGGGGAGGATCGCTTGTGGCTGTTGCCGTCGCGAACGCAAAAGTGCCTTGCGAGCCGCACGCAGCGCCACCGTATGAAGCCAAGCTCCAAGGGACGGTCTCGCATTGATGGCACCTCCCCGGCGGACCAAGGCCAAGAACGTGGCCTGAAACACATCCTCGCAATCGGCTTCGCTGAGCAAGATGCGGCGGCACACGCCCCACACCAAAGCGGCATGGCGTTCGAGCAACTCCTCGAATGCGGAAGCGTCGCGCTCCTGCGTGAACCGTCGTAACAAGTCGGCATCGGTGCCTTGCGAGCGCGGCCGGCACAGGATCCGACAACCCGCGATCAACGCGTTCAAGGCGGCGGACATGGGTTGTTCCTCCCCTTGGTGGAATCGAGTCTAATGTATCTATTCCACTAACGGCAAGAACGGCCCAAGGAGTTTTCGAATCGTTCGCTTTTCGCCGGGTCAAAACCGCTCGTCATGCGATGCTTGCAGGAGAATCACCCTCGACTCTTGAAAGGCTATCCTGGAGATCATTGCCCCAGCTTGACGCGCCACTTCAGCACGCCGCCGGAGTAACCCGGTTTCAACTTCACCTCCAGACGCAGCTCGCGTGTTTTCACTGGTTCAAATTCAACTTTGTTGAATCGATCTAACTTCGTGCTGTAATGCTCGCCCTGGAGCAATTTCACCGGCTTCCACTCGTCGCCGTCGAGCCACAAGAGACGCCACTCCGCCGGCACACGACACGATCCAATGCCGGTATCGTCGAACCAATAGACCGATGCCGACGAGAGCCTTCGCGGCTTCTCCATGCGATACGACAGCCATTCATCGGTGCCCCGGTGGTCCCACCAGGTCATGCGGCGAATGTTGTGGTCCTTCGAGGACATCGGTACTCCGCCGTCGTTGAGCGTTTCCAGAGTATCCGTTGAGTTGAGGTGGGAGGCGCGGATGCGGACGCCGTTTACGACGACGCCATCCTCGCCCGGCAGTTCGGCGCGCTGGGGATCCTCGGCGAACCAGACAATCATTTGACCCGGCGAACGGTTATCCCAGGCGAAATAGGGTACGGCCTGGAAAGCGATCGGCTTCGTCGCTAATTGGTCATCCTTCCGTGATACGGCCAATGCCTCGCCGCGGATGACGGCCACGCCGCCGAGGAGATCTTTGTCGAACTTCGCCGACAGCTTGGCCTCTTTCGGCAAGCACAGATTTCGCACGCTGCCGTCGTTATCGACGCCTTCCAGACAATAGATGATCGGCCCGCGCTGCAACGCCACCCGCCCCACGTCTGCCTTGACGTGCGGATCGGCATACACGCGCTCGACCGGCATATCCAGTTCCAAATCGATGACATCGCCGGCCTTCCATTCCCGGCCCTTCATCACGTATTGCGGTCCCTGGACCCGGATACCGACGGAGGGATCGAAGAAATCGCCGCCATTCACCTTGATAGAGCGAACGGAGCGGCACCATCCAGGGATGCGCAGGTGCAATGTGAAATTGAACGGTTTCTCCGGCTCGACCTTGATCTTGATCTTGCCGTCCCACGGATAATTCGTTTCCTGCGTCAGTTTGACTTTGCCGTCTTTGAGTGGAATCGTCGCGGTGTTGCTCATGTACAGCACGGTCCAAATGTCGTTGCCGCGATGCGCATACACGCGCTCTCCCATACCGGGGATAAAGCGAACAAGGTTGGTCGGACAGCATGAGCAATCGAACCACGGCACGCGATGATGCCGGCCGACACTGCCGAGCGGATTGACATAGAAAAAGCGATCGCCGCTCAAGGACACGCCGGAGAGCAGGCCGTTGTATACCTCGCGTTCAAGGATGTCGGCGTACTTGGCATCGCCCGACATCAGGAACATGCGATGGTTCCACAGGGCCATGCCGATAGCGGCGCACGTCTCGGCGTAGGCAGAATCGTTGGGTAGATCATAGGGGACGGTGAAGCCCTCGTTGCTGGCGGACGGTCCGATGCCGCCGGTGACGTACATCTTGCGATCAACCACGTCGCGCCAAATCTTCGTGATGGCGTCGAACAATCCTTTGTCGCCCGTGATGCCCGCCACGTCGGCGATGCCGCAATAAAGATACATCGCCCGCACGGCATGGCCCGTGACCTCGTCCTGCTGGCGGATCGGTTTGTGATCCTGGGCATATTCGCCGAACAGACGCCGTTTGCTTTTATCGCCGCGCACATCGAGGAAGAATCGCGCCAATTTCAGATAGCGTTCCTCCTTTGTGGCGCGATAGAGCTTGACCAGGGCCAGCTCGATCTCCTCGTGGCCGGACGAGTCCACCTTCTTGGCGGGTCCGAAGGTGTGGTCGATGTGATCGGCCAGCTTGATGGCCACGTCGAGCAGCTTGCGTTTACTGGTGGCCTGATGGTAAGCCACGGCCGCCTCGATAAGATGGCCAGCACAGTACAATTCATGTCCGAATTGAATGTTTTTCCATCGCTCCTTCGGTTTGACCAGCGTGTAATACGTGTTCAAGTAGCCGTCGGGTTGTTGGGCAGCGGCGATCTTATCGATGATGGCGTCGGTGCGTTTCTCTAGCTCGGCATCGCGGTGGCTGCTCAACGTGTAGGCGATGCCTTCAATCACCTTGTAGACATCGGAATCATCGAACAACAGTCCCTTGTGTTTGCCCTGTTCGAGCTTGCCGGCGATTGCAAAATTGCGGATGCGGCCCGTGCTCTCGCACTGGCGCAGGTTCGCCTCGATCGTCGCCACGCGGTTTGTATGGATACGCTTGCTCCAAAAGTCATCCTTGATGTGGACTTCCTGAAACGGCAGCGCCGTGAGAGCACCGAGAAACAAAACCTCTTTCATGATCGATCTCCTGGTGTCAATCGATTGTCAGCGTGTCAACAACCCGGCGTCAAGTACGAACTGCGATCCGGTGATGAAGCGCGCCCGGTCGGAGGCGAGATATACCACGGCGGCTGCCACGTCTTCCGGCTCGATCCACGGCACCGGCAGCAAATTGCCGGCCGAGCGCTCGGCGATCTGCGCGGGTGTCGCGCCCTCCAGGGCGGCCAGGCCGTCGTTCATCGGCGTGTTGACGCCGGTCGGATGCAGCGATACGACGCGGACATTATAGGGAGCCAACTCGATTGCCCACGATTTTGTCAGCCCAACCAGTCCCCATTTCGAGGCGGCGTAATGACTCAAGCGCGCCATGCCGCGCAGGCCGGCGATCGATGAGTTGTTGAGGATGACGCCGGCTCGCTGAGCGATCATGTGCGGAATGACGCGCCGCGCCACAATCCACGCCCCTTTGAGATTAATGTCGAGCATGGCATCCCAGGCTTCTTCGCTCAACTCATGAGCCAGTCCGTAAGCGCAGATACCAGCATTGTTGAAAAGAATATCGATGCGTCCCAACCGTGCGATGGTCTCATCGACGGCCGCTGACACCGCCTTGTCATCGCGGACATCGGCTTCGAAAGTCAGGCACTCGACGCCGATTCGCCGGCACTCCTCCGCCAGCGTTTCCAACGCCTGCGGCGAACCCAGAGCATAACCGGGATATTCGAGCGTGCGGGCCACGTCGAGGGCGACGATGTGAACGCCCTCGCGTGCCAGCGCCAGTGCCGAGGCCCGTCCTTGCCCTTGCGCGGCCCCGGTGATAAGGGCGACCCGTCCCGCTAGTTCATTGGCCATTTGCTAACGCTCCCTGCCAGTCTTGCGGTACGGTTGCAGATACTCATCTAGATCAACCCGCAAGGCGTTGTTGAAAATGTTCGTGGCGATCATCATGCCGCCGAACGCCGTCAACGCCACGATCTGCGCCGGTTCCAGAAACCGCGCCAACCGTCCGTACAACTCGTCGGAAACGCCGTTGGCATCGCGCGCCAGCTGCCGGCCGTAATCCACCACCGTCTGTTCGCGCTCGTCTAGTGTTAATTGGTCCGGCTGCTCGCCAGCCTCAATGAGCATACGGCGAAAGAACGTCGAGCAAATCAGGCAGTCCGTCTGCGTCGAGACAGCATGGGCGAACAGCGTGGTTAGCCGTTCGCCGAGAAACGTCCGCACGGCATCGCGTAGCGGATACCACTGCATAAGCGCTTGCAGTGCCGGGGGCGAATGGGCCAGGGTACGTTTCATGTTGGTGACGCGCCCACCCGCGGCCAATTGGCGATCCAACTCTTGGCGCGACGCCGGCTCAACTTGTTCATATTCCAACGGAGGAATCCGGGCCATCCACGATGCTCCTTTCCGGTTTGTCATCAATTTATTCTCGTCCTCAAGCGCTGCTAGGGAGCGCGAGAACAAATCACCTCATCTCATCCTCGCCAGGCGGAAGTTCATGCAGGATGCGTTCGACTTGCTCGACATCCTCATCGCTTACGCCCTCGCGACGGCGATAGCGGCGTTTCAGGCTATCAAGCACATGCTCCCACATGACGCGCGTTGGTTGCAGGCCCTTCGTCCAATCGCCACGGCGTAGCAGCTTCCATTTGAAACGCCAGACACCGGCGAAGCGCTCGGCGCACAGGAAACGCCGCTGTCCCGTCTCAGGATCGGTGTCGGTCCACTTGATCTGCATCTTCCCCTCGTCTGGCCGCACGCAAGCGATCCAGGAACGCCTGCAAGTCCGGCGGCAGCGGCATTTCCCAGTGCATCTCGTGGCGCGTTACAGGATGCACGAATCCCAACTCGACCGCGTGCAGCGCCAGGCGCGGCGCTCCACTGCGGTCGGCAAGCACGGTTCCATCCGGTAGATGATGATACACCTTATCGCCGCACACCGGATGCTCTGATTCGGCCAGATGAATGCGAATCTGATGGGTGCGTCCCGTCTCCAACCGGCAGCGGAGCAACGTATAAGCGGGTAAACGATCCATCACATCGATATGTGTGATCGCTTCCTTACCGATTCCGGGCTGATTGGTGCTGCCGCGCCGGCCGTCGCCGCGATCACGGACGAAGCGCGTGGCGATGCGCTGCGGCGGCACAAAGCCGGGCACAACGGCGAGATAACGGCGGATGACGGTATGGGCATGGAACTGTTTGCCCAAGCCGCGCTCGGCAGCCACCGTGCGCGCGAAGACGACGAGTCCGCTCGTTTCCTTGTCAAGTCGATGGACGATCCGCAAACGCGGCAACGGCCCTTTGCGAACGCGCCCTTCGCGCCGCGCAATGAGCTTTGTCACGAGATCATCCAGGGTCGGCGCGAGCGCTCGGCGGCGTTCGTTCCAGTCGCGCTCCGCTGGATGGCGGACGGTGGGAATGCCGGAAGGCTTCTCGACCACGACAAGATGCTCGTCGAGATGGCGGATGACGATGGCTTCTTCATGGCGCGGCTTCGCTGCGGGACGGGCGAGCAGTTCGACGGTCTCGCCTTCCTTGAGCCGCCTCGCCGGATCGAGACACAGTTCGCCGTTAACGCGAGCACGGCGCGTGGCGATGAGCCGCCGCACCTGATTCCAGGACTGTCCCGGCAGACGCTGGCGCAGCACTGCTGCGAGCGTCAGGTCGGCTTGTTCGGTGGAGAGAACAACAGGATCAAAGGATTCGTTCATGTCGCATTATTTGAGAGTATCTCGTTCTTGCCTGTCGCTTCGCCTTATCTTCTCCAATTGGGACGAATACATTGGCAAGGGTTACGCGAAATCGCTTCCTTGCGCTTTACCTTACCCTTTGACATGAACGAATCAACCCTACACTCGGACGATCCAGGCCGTGCATCGGCTATCACTGCCACATTGTTCTTCAAGGAAGCTCTTCTGAAAACCGGCTGGGCTTCGGATGTTCGGATCGGACTCGCCGGAGACGTGATTGCGTCGGTCGAAACGGGCGTCCAGCTCGCGGTGGGCGACGAACGCCACGACATCGGACTACCCGGCATGCCCAATCTGCATAGCCATGCCTTCCAGCGCGCGATGGCAGGTCTCGTGGAGGTCCGAGGACCCGATCACGACACGTTCTGGACTTGGCGGGAAATCATGTACCGCCTCGCGCTGGCGATAACGCCGGAGGACATGCAAGCCGTGGCGGCCCTTCTCTACGCCGAGATGTTGGAAGCCGGATTCACTCGTATAGGTGAGTTCCATTACCTGCACCATGATTGCAGTGGAGCCTCATATTGCGATCCTGCCGAGATGGCAGGACGGATCGTAGCGGCGGCGGGTGAGACGGGAATCGAGCTAACCTTGTTGCCCGTATTTTACGCCCACGGAGGCTTCGGTGGAAAACCCCCGAACGATAGCCAAAGACGGTTTCTCTGTGATCCGGAAGGCTTCGCGCGTTTGGTTGAGGCCTCGCGCCAAAGGGCGGCGGTCCATCCCCACACCGTCGTTGGCATCGCCCCCCATAGCCTGCGGGCCATCACCCCCGACGAGCTTGCCGTGATCCTTCCGCTGGCTCCGGACGGACCAATCCACATACACGTAGCGGAGCAGGTTCGCGAGGTTGAGGACTGCCTCTCCTGGTCGGGTTGCCGTCCGGTGGAATGGCTCCTCGACAACGCGGCGCCCGATGGTCGTTGGTGTTTCATTCACACAACCCACGTGACGACCGAAGAGTCGAAGCGCTTGGCCGTGGCGGGGGTCGTGGCGGGTTTCTGTCCCATAACCGAGGCAAACCTGGGCGACGGTATTTGCAACGGACCCTTGTTCTTCGCATTGGGGGGTCGTTTCGGAATCGGGTCGGATTCCAACGTGCTAGTGAGTGTGGCGGACGAACTGCGGCAACTCGAATACGCTCAACGGCTCCTCGCTCGACAGCGTAACCTGATGGCCTTGTGCCCTGGAGTCTCCAGCGGGCGCACGCTCTATGAGGCGGCTGTTCAGGGCGGCGCCGTCGCGTTGGGGGCTGCTCCGCCGGTCCTCGCGCCGGGCGCGCCGGCTGACATCGTCTCTCTGGATGGAGAAAACACGGCACTGCTTGAGAAGCACGGCGACCGTATCCTTGACGGTTGGATCTTCACCGCGCGCAGCAGCCCGGTGGACTGTGTCTGGGTCGGAGGGCGAAAAAGAGTCGAAGACGGCCGCCACCTCGCGCGCCAGAGTCTCGTTGATAGGTACCGGAAGAGCATCGCTCGTTTGCTCGCAGATTTGTGATCTTGATCTCCGTCGGATTTTTCGACAGGGTAGGGAAGCGCTTTTCACAGTTTCCGGTTCGTCTGCCTGGCGTTTGGAGTGCTGGGCATTGTCTCGCCGGACTTGCCTAGTGCTTTTGCGCACTGGCGGCGGTGTAGCGGCCTCGCCAGACAGCAAGGGCTGCACAATTGTTCTTCAGAGGTGATACTCATGAAATACAACATCCGACTCGAACAGGTCAGTAGTCGTCCGGCCGCGGTTGTTCGCCGTCGCGCGCAACCACAAGAACTCTCGAAGGTCGTTCCAGAGGCCTGCGGCACGGTATGGAGCGTCGTCCGGGCACAGCAGATCCCAGGGGCAGGTCGTCATATCGCGGTCTACCTGGACTGTCAGATCAACCTTGAAGTGGGTGTGGAGTTGGAGGCGCCATTCGGCGGATACGGCGAAGTTGTCGGCTCGGCCACCCCAGCCGGCACGGTCGCCACAACGACCCATTTCGGGCCTTATGGTCTCCTCCACGAGGCACATGACGCGATTCGTCAGTGGTGCCAGAACAACAAGTATGCCTTGACTGGCCTTAATTGGGAGATCTACGGCCATTGGAGAGATGAGTGGAATAGCGACCCATCCAAGATCACCACAGATGTTTTCTACCTTCTCGATGCGAACGGGACTCCAGCCAACTAACCAACGGTCGAGTACGGGTTCCGGTCGCGTGCCCGACCCACTTCCTTTTCGCTTGAGTGCATGGTCCTCGCGCCGCGTGGCAAAGGGTTGCCTATGGTGAGGGCTAGTAACGGCTGCGGCGCTCGTCCTGATCGGTCACATCATTCAGTAAATCGAGTGGACGGGAGACGCCTCCGGCTCCTCCCGGGCCATGTGCGTGTAGCTCATGGTCGTCTTCAGGCTTTGATGTCCAAGCAAGACCTGAATCGTTCTCAGCTCGATGCAGCTCTCGATTAACTGAGGGAGGAATGGTCCCGCTTCCGTAGCCCGCCAGCCGCAGCGACCTTCTTGGAGAGCAGGCGAATCATGGTGCGTTTCAAAGTGTGCCGACCGCATGCAACTCATCGCCGACGCCGTGGCAGAGCAACCCTGCAAACCTGAACAAAATGAATCGGTACGATCAGAGACGGGCCGGCACGCCGAATGCTTTCTTTTCTCTGTAGCGTAAATGGGGCTCTTGGCGCCGCAACGGAGCCGGGGCATCCGGTAGAGGTTGCGGCTAAAGGAGGTGATCCGATGGAGTTGTGGAAGCGCGGGGTGGCCGAGTTTCTCGGCACGTTCTGGCTCGTGTTCGGTGGTTGTGGAAGCGCCGTCCTGGCAGCGGTCTTCGGCGCCAAACTCGAAGGCACTCTCTTCAACGTCGGCATCAGTCTCGTCGGCGTGTCACTTGCCTTTGGGCTGACGGTGCTGACGATGGCGTACGCCATCGGCCACGTCTCGGGTTGCCACCTCAACCCGGCTGTATCCGTCGGTCTCGTAACCGGAGGCCGGTTCCCGCTGAAAGATCTGCTGCCCTACGTGATCGCCCAGGTGTTGGGGGCGATGGCGGGGGCGGCGGTGCTGTACGTTATCGCTTCTGGGAAGGAAGGCTTCACCCTGTCGGACGGGTTTGCGGCCAACGGCTACGCCGAGCATTCGCCGGGCAAGTATTCCCTGGTCGCTTGTCTAACGGCGGAAGTCGTGCTTACCTTCATGTTCCTGTTCATCATCATGGGCTCGACAGACCGACGCGCCCCGCAGGGATTCGCGCCGCTGGCGATCGGGCTGGGTCTGACCCTGATCAACCTTATCGGAATCCCGGTGACCAACCTGTCGGTCAATCCGGCCCGCTCGACTGGGCCGGCGGTGTTCGTCGGGGGTTGGGCATTGGCACAACTGTGGCTGTTTTGGGTCGCCCCGGTTGCCGGCGCCGCCTGCGCGGGAGTCGTCTACCGGACTTGCTTCGGCACGGAATCGCTCCAGGCAGAACCAGCCGCTGCATCGGATGGGGGTGCTCGAGAGCGTTTTCCGGACTGGAGTCTACCCGGCCACCGTGGCCGGTGAGCGCGGTCGTTCGAGACATAGAAGGAGTTTGCCCCGACGGTCGAGTACGGGCTACGGTCGTGGGGCCGACTCACTACCCTTTCGTTTGCGGGCCTCGTCCCGGCGGCGCGCGGTCTTCCGCCGGGACGGTAGCGCTGGCTCGGCTGGCCGCGCTCCCTTGGCTGCTCGCCCCGGCCGGGTCGGTAACTGCCATCTACTAAACGCCAGCCACCTCGGTGACAACTCCTATGATTGGCCCAGGTCGAGCGGTCGGCTGCGCGGTGCCCCAGCTCGCAACAATACGCAGATGTATCTGATCTGAGCATGCAGGACGAGCCGCTGACCGCTTACGCCCAGGATCCCTCCCGTGCCACTCCCTAGGGGCATGTGGAGGCCCCGCGTCGTGTGGCGGACCTGTTCTGGCGAGCGAGAAACTTGAACAAATCGGACGGCGGCCCTGCTCTATATTAATAACTAACCAGGCAAGACCCGGAGGGCCGTATGGTGTCCCAGAACTCCCTTCTCAACTACATCCGCGAACTCGGCCGACGGGTGGGCCGCAGGCAGGCCGCGGGCCCGTCCGATGCGGAGCTACTGACTCGCTACCTCGAGCACAAGGATCAAGGGGCTTTCGAGTTGTTGGTCTGGCGGCACGGGGGGTTGGTTCTCGCGATTTGTCGGCGCGTGTTGCGCCACGAGCAAGACGCCGAGGACGCCTTCCAAGCCACCTTCCTCGTACTGGCGCGCAAGGCGGCGTCGGTGGGTAAGCGAGGCTCGGTGGGCAGCTGGCTGTACAAGGTGGCGTACCGCTGCGCGCTCGCCGCCCGAGCCACTGCCGTTCGCCGGGCTAGGCGGGAAGGGCAAGGCGTTGGCCGAGAGCCGGCGGTTGCCGCGGCGGAGCCGGGTCACGCCGAGGCTCTGGCGGCCATTGATGGGGAGGTGGCCCGGCTGCCGGAGCGATATCGGCTGCCGTTCGTTCTCTGCGACGTTGAGGGGCACACCCTTGGCGAGGCGGCGGCCCGTCTCGGGCGTCCGCTGGAAACCGTGGCGACCCAGGTGCGGCGGGCGAGGGAGCGATTGCGCCAACGGCTGACGCGCCGGGGAGTGACGATGGCGGTAGGAGCGGCCGTGGTGGTTTCCCTGGACCGCGAGGCGGCAGCCGCCGTACCAATCCGCCTGATCGGGCCAACCGTTAATGCCGTGAACCTGGCCGGTGCGGTCCCCGGCCGCGTAAGCGGCCTGGCGAAAGGGGTGTTGCGAGCCATGTGCGTGAAGAAAGCACTGGCGCCTGCGGCCATCGCACTGGCATGCGTTGTTGCGGGCGGTGTCGCAGCCTACCGGGGCGTGGTGGCTACGGAGAAGGCGACGGGAGTGGCACCATCGGCGGACGCGCCGCCCAAGGCGAAGGCCACGGAGACCGACCCCCGCTTGATCGCGGTGCTCGAATCGGCTTTGCAGGACGCGGGCACGATCGAAGACCCCATGCAGCGGGTAAACGCCTATTGCCTTATCGCCCGCGTCCAGGCGCGGGCCGGAAGGGGTGAGGCGGCCGCGGCCAGTCTGCGGAAGGCCCTCAAGGCCGAGAGCAAGGTGCTGCGGCAGGTGCTTGCGGACCACAAGGACAACCGACTATCCCTGATTGCGGCGTGCCAGGCCGAGACCGGCGATGGCAAGGGCGCCCTGGAGACGGTTACCGAGGGTGTCTCGGAGCCAAACCAGAACGCCGCGCTGTACGAGGTCGCCGCGGGGCTGGCTCGTGCTGGGGACGTCAAGGAGGCCCTGAAGCTGGCCGACCGGATTCGGGGCGAGGGGGCGGGCGCTTGGAAGGACCAAGCCCTTCGCCAGATCGCTGAAGGCCAGGCCCGAACTGGAGATCCAAAGGGGGCCCTGAAAACGGCCGCCGGCATCACCGCCGGAACGCCTGCCCACGCGTCGGCCCTGGCTGCCGCTGCCGTCGCCTTGGCCAACGCCGGAGACCGAGACGGCGCGGCCAAGTGGCTCGCCGAGGTCCGTGCATACGCCCGGGACGACAATAAGACCGCCGTTCTCATTACGCTGGCCGAGGCGAAGGCGGCGCTGGGCCTGGCTAGCGAAGCCGGGAAGACGGCAGCAGAGGTCGAAGCCGGCGGCGGGCGGGATCGCGCCTGGCAGGTCGTGGCGGCTGCGCTGGCAGCCCGCGGCGACGCCAAGGGAGCCCACGGGGCCGCGGAGAATATCAAGGACGCGCACGCCAAAGGGGAGGCACTCAAGGAGGTCGTTGGCGCCCTTCTCCGGTCCAAGGACTTTGCCGTGGCCACAAAGGTCGCTGCTGCTATCGACGATGAGATGAGCCGCTGCTACGCACTGATGGAGGTAGCCAGGAGTCAGGCGGCTGCCGGCCGGAAGGACCAGGCCAAGCAGACGCTGCAGGACGCACTCGTGCTTGGAGATCGACTGCAGAACCCGCAGGGGATGCTCCACGTTCGGGAATATGCCCTGGCTCACCTGGCTGGTGCCCGGGCGGCGAGCGGGGACCTGGACGGCGCGCTGGAGGCCGCACAGAAGCAGGACGACGCGTGGGTGCGGGCGATGGCCCGCGTACGGGTGGCGGAGGCTCTCGTCGAGCAGGCGCGGAAGTGAGTGGCCGGGTCGCCCTATCAGAGGAGTGTTGGTCCATGACAACAAGAGCGTCATCACGCCGGTCTTGGGCGCGGCTCGCAGACTTTGGGATTCTGGCCGCGCTGTTGCTGTCGGCCGGCTTCGGCGTGCCGGCCGCCGAGAAGCCGGACGAGTCCCCCTACCGGGGTAAAATCCTGCTCTTCGGTGCCGTCTCGGCGACGAATAAGGAGATCAAGGCGGCAAACGTCCAGGCGATCCGACCGGACGGCAGCGGCCTGGAAACTGTATGCGCTTTTGAGGGGGCCCAGGTGTCGCGCGGCCGCGTCTCCCCGGACGGCCGCTCACTGGCGGTGGAGGTGGTGGCCAAGGATGGCGGGCGGTCGGTGTGGGTGGTGGGACCGAGCGGGGACCGGAGGAAGTTGGCGGACATGGATCGGGTCGTGGCCTGGTCCCCCGACGGCAAGAGCCTGGCATGCTACCGCGGGGCCGAGGAAGGGTTCGACAGCGTGGCGCTCGACGTCGCGACCGGGCGTGAGCGGCGGTTACCGTTACCTAAGCATGACGTTGTGGAGGGCTGGACACCGGACGGCAGCCGGCTGGTGGTCGTTGCCGGCAATCGTGACCTCATGGTCGATACGCCGCGCGGGCTGTACCCGCAACGACAACTCTACGTGTGTAAGTCGGACGGCTCGGAGCGACGGTTGTTGACGCCGGAGGAGAAGTTCGATCAGCTGTCGGCGCGATATTCCCCGGACGGAAAGCATGTGGCCCATTGGCGCCGCGAGAACCCGGACAAGGATCGCGTCCTTCATTCTGGAGTGGTCCGGCACGCCGACGGGACGGGCGCGCGGGAATTCGTCCAATTCGACAAGCTCATCGCCTCTCTAGACAAGGGCCACCGCGGCAAGCCGGACGCGCCCTGCTGGTCGCCGGACGGCAAGCAGATTCTCTGGGTCGTGTGGCACTCTCGGCGGGTCGCCTCGGGCTCCGATTCGATCGAGTACTACGATCTGGTGTTTACTTCGCCCGAGAGGGGCTACGAGCGGCGCGTCCCCCTCTACGAGAAGGGAATCGTTTCCGTGGCGAACGTGGATTGGCGGTAATCGGCGCCCAGTACGCCGTTTCGCCGACTTCCGCCCCGGCCGGTAACCGGTTGGCTTCGTTGGTCCTGCCCCACCCTCGCCGGGCTTATCGCCCTTGGCGGGGTTGGCGACGGTGTGGTAGTGGTCATCGCCTTGGACGGCCCAGTTCGCTTCCCCTCGCCGTTTCTCCAACGCCTCCTTCGGCTGGTTGGCCGGGATCAACCCTTCGCACCCGCCGATCAGATCCTGTCGCCCCGTCTGGAGGATTGCCTCGCGCACGGTAAGCCAGTTTTCCGGTTTGAAAAACTGCATCAGCGGCCGCTGCATCTTTTTGTCCCGAAGCCCCTTGGTAACATATACCTGCTGCTTCGTGAAAGGATCGATCCCAGTGTGGTACCTGCACGCGGCGATGTCTTGGGCTATATGCACAAAGACCAGTATATCGGGCGGTAGCGAATCAGGTGGCTGTAAAAACAATCCGCCGCTGGGAGTCAGAGCCACCCGTCGGTTGGGTTTTAGCCTTGACCGCGGCCACGTCCTGGCGTGGCGGGGCACCGAATAGCCGGCGGTACTCGCGGCTGAACTGGGACGGGCTCTCATATCCGACGCGGAACGCGGCCTCGGCCGCATCCAGCCCTTCGCCCAGCATGAGCCGCCGGGCTTCCTGGAGCCGCAGCCGCTTCTGGTACTGGAGCGGGCTCAACGCTGTCACGCCCTTGAAGTGCTGGTGAAACGCCGACGGCCTCATCCCCACGCGCTTCGCGAGCGACTCGATCTGGAGCGGGTCGGTGAAGTGGTCCTTCAGCCAGCGGATCGCCCTCGCGATGCGCTGAGCCGAGGCACCAGCCGATGCCATTTGGCGCAGCCGCGACCCCTGTGGGCCGGCGAGCACCCGGTAGGTGATCTCGCGGAGGACGAGCGGTGCCAGCGGCGCGATGTCTAGCGGAGAATCGAGTAGATCCACGAGCCGGGTGACGGCGTCCAGGAGCGGCGGCTCGACCGGAGTCACGGCAATCGCTCGTGCGGGCGGACCAAGCGGCGGGGCGGCCGCGCCGTCGGCCAGGAGTTCGCCGACCACGGCCGGGTCGAGCGCGATCCGAACTGCAAGGTACGGGCGAGCTGGCGAGGCCTCGACGAGCCGGGCTGCGACCGGCAGGTCAACGGAAACCAGAAGTGACTGGGCGGAGTCGAGGCGGTATGTCTCATCGCCCAGCAGCACTTCTTTCGTACCCTGTGCGACGACACACAGGCAAGGCTCATACACGAGAGCGGCGAGGTCGGAGGGGGCTGAGAACCGAGACAGCCGGAGCGCGGGCACGGCGGTGTGGTACACGTCGTCCGCGCTCGTTTGCCGCTCGATTGCAGACCCAAGCAGTGCCGGTCCCTCTTTCGCCACGTCTGTTTCTTCCTTTCTAGTCAGCCCGCTCACCCTCTCAGCATTGTACCCGCGGCGGTCGCTCGCGATCATGCGCGGCCCGTAAGTCGTGGAGGATTAGGCAAGAGTCCCGGACGATTGTGCTACCAGTGCCTCGATTCCCCGCGATACCATTTATTCGTCAGGCGGCAGCGGCTGCCGACTTGGCTGAGCCGTGGTTGTCGGTTTCCCAGAATCGGTGCGCCTTATGCTCTTCCACATTGAAGCCTTACGCCCGTTTACGTTTACTCGGCCGAATACGAACCGCCGGCGGTTCTTGAAGACTGCTGGCGTCACTGCACTCGCCTGGGCGTACCTCCGCGCGCGAGCCGATTCGCCGCAAACCAAAAGACAGGAGTTCAAAATGGACATCAAGCGAGCAGGTACACAATCGTCCAGCAAAGGACCGGCTGAGTGGTTCACCGGCTCAGTACGCATCGACCCCCTGTTCCAGACAAACGCACCGGCGCGCGCGGCCGGAGCCAGTGTGACGTTTGAGCCGGGCGCACGGACGGCGTGGCACACTCACCCGCTCGGTCAGACGCTCATCGTGACAGCCGGGTGCGGCCGGGTCCAGCGATGGGGCGGCCCAGTCGAGGAGATACGGCCAGGCGACGTGGTTTGGTTCCCGCCGGGCGAGAAGCACTGGCACGGAGCGGCCCCAACCACCGCCATGACGCACATTGCCATCCAGGAAGCGCTCGACGGCAAGGTGGTCGAGTGGATGGAGCAAGTCACCGACGAGCAATACCGCAAGTAGACTTGGCGACCACTGCGTTCGGAGTCGAAGGAGAGAACCATGCCTCATGTCATCGTGAAGCTCTGGCCCGGAAAATCCGAGCAGCAGAAGGAACAACTCGCCGACCGAATCAGCAAGGACGTGATGGAAGTTCTGCATTACGGTGAGGAGTCCGTCTCGGTGGCGTTCGAGGAAGTCAAACCAGAGGATTGGGCAGAGAGGGTCTACAAGCCCGACATCGTGCAGAAGCCGGACCAGCTTTACAAGAAGCCGGGATACGACCTCTCCGAATTGCCATGACTGTGATTATCAACGACAAGGAGTAAGACCATGCGAGGAGCGGTTCTTTACGGCCCGCACGACATCCGCTTCGAGGACCGCGAGACGCCGAAAATCCTCGATCCAAACGACGCTATTATCCGAATTTCGCTTACATGCGTGTGCGGGTCGGACCTGTGGCCGTGCGGCTGGATCGAAAAAGGAGCCACCATGAGTACTTGGTCGAAGGACGAATTGGAACGGATTGCGAGGACCGACGACTTGCACATCTCGCCATTCCGCGAGGACGGGACGACGTATGGCACGCCGACGTGGATTTGGTCCGTCGCTGTCGATGGCGCGCTTTACTTGCGGGCGTACAACGGGCGAGGTTCACGCTGGTACCAGGCCGCGATGCGCCAAAAGGCGGGCCGGATCACGGCCGCAGGCATGACGAGGGATGTCGTCTTCAAGCCCGTCGATGGGCCGATCAACGACCGCATTGACGACGCCTACCGGGCAAAGTACCGCGGCAGCCCGTACCTCAGCCCGATGATCGGTGAACGCGCCCGGTCTGCAACTGTCGAGGTCAAGCCGCGCGAGTCCCATGACACGCGGTGACCCCACCCGCTAACAGCAACCGCTGTCTACAGGTGAGAGGCTCAATCGATCCCTTTCCGCTTGGGTATCACACCGTGGCGTCGCGCCATCTTCCTCCCCGGCCGGTAGCCCTTGTTCGGCAGCCCGCGCTCGCCCGGCTTCTCGGCCTTGGAGGGATTGGCGACAGTGTGGTAGTGGTCGCCTACCGTCTCGGCCTTGGCCGCCGGGTTAGCTTGCCGCCGCCGCGATTCGATCGCCTCTTTTGGGGGATGGGCGGGAATGAGGCAGTCACACCCATTCCCGATGAGTTCCGCCCGCCCAGCTTGAATCAACGCCTCACGGACCATGAACCAGTTCTCCGGTTTGAAAAACTGCATCAGTGCCCGCTGCATCTTCCGATCCCGAAGCCCTCTCGCTATATAGACCTCCTGTTTCGTGAACGGATCGATGCCTGTGTAGTACATGCACGTGGCAATGTCGAACGGGGCGGGGATGAAATCTTGCACCTGATCCGGACGATAGCCGTTGCGCTTGAGAAACACGGCCAGGTCGATCATGGCATGCAGATCGCTGCCCGGATGGCTGGCGATGTAATAGGGCACGAGATATTGCTTCGGTTTGCCAGCCTGATGTGACGCCTTGCGGAAGTCGCGGGCGAAAGTCTGAAAATTGTCGTTTTCCGGCTTTTTCATCAGCGACAAGACGTGAGGATCGGTGTGCTCCGGCGCGACCTTCAGATGACCGCCGACGTGATGCGTCGCCAACTCGCGCATGTATTCCGGGGATAATTGGGCAAGATCCATACGGATGCCGCTGGCAACCAGCACTTTGCGGATGCCCGGTTCGGTGCGAGCGCGGCGCATCAACTCGACGAGTGGGCCGTGATCGGTGCCGAGCAGCTTGCAGATGGTCGGATGAACGCATGAGAGTCGTTTGCACTTTGCCTCGACTTCGGGTCGTGTGCAGCGCATTTGATACATATTGGCGGTCGGCCCGCCGATGTCGCTGATGACGCCGGGAAACTCCGGATCGGCGGCGAGCTTGCGGACTTCGCGTAAAACCGACTCTTGCGATCTCGATTGGATGATTCGTCCCTGATGGGCCGTGATCGAACAGAACGTGCAGCCGCCGAAGCAGCCGCGCATGATTGTCACCGAGTCTTTTATCATCTCGTAAGCGGGGATCGGCTCGGTGTACGATGGATGCGGCCGGCGCGTGTAGGGCAAATCGTAGATGCGATCCATCTCCGCATCGGGCAACGGCAGCGCTGGTGGATTGACGACGACGGCTTGGCGTTCGTGGAATTGCACAAGCGTTTGTGCGTTGTACGGATTCGTATTGATGTGGATGAGGCGCGTCGCCTCGACGAAGGCACGTTTGTCGGATTTTACTTCCTCGAAACTGGGGAGGAGGAGCGAGTCGGGCGAGCGGGGTCGCGTTAGCGCCCCGAGTTTGCGATTTTCTCGGGGCGCTAACGCGACCCCGCTCGCCAATTCCGCCGCTTCCTTCGCTCCCAACACGTAGGCGACGCCGCGCATATCGCGCAGATCCTTGACCGTCTCCCCCGCCGCAAGCCGCCGTGCGATTTCCACAATCGTCTTTTCGCCCATTCCGTAGACAAGAAGATCGGCCTTGCTATCGAGCAGGATCGATCGACGGACGGTATCGCTCCAGTAATCGTAATGGGCCAGGCGGCGCAGCGACGCCTCGACGCCGCCGGCAACGATCGGTACGCCGGGGAATGCCTCGCGCGCGCGATGGCAATAGGACAGCGTGGCGCGATCGGGACGCAGACCGATGCGGCCGCCCGGCGAATAGGCGTCGTCGTTGCGCACCTTTTTGTTGGCCGTGTAGTGATTTATGAGTGAATCCATGTTGCCGGCGCTGATGCCGAAGAATAAACGCGGCCTACCAAACTGCCGCCACTGGGCGCAGCTGTGCCAATCGGGTTGACTCAACACGGCGACGCGGAAGCCGGCGTCCTCCAGAACGCGCGTCAGGATGGCCATCGCGAAGCTGGGATGATCGACATAGGCATCGCCGGTGACGAAGACAACATCGACATAATCCCAGCCGCGCGCACGCATCTCCTCGCGGGTCATCGGAGCCAGCGGCGCGGCGTAGCGTTCGGTCCACAAGGGCAACGGCAATCGATTCATGTAACCGTGTCTACCTTTCGACTTTTGACTGAAGCAACGGCTTCCGGTATCCTACCAACTATTCCAGCCGTCCGCTTCTCGGAATGATTTCGCATTGCAGAACAAGCATGTTTAGCGGCGATACCATCGTCGAGGATTCGTGCGAAGCTCTGTGGGTGACTCTTGAACGAAACCCCGGGTGCCGGGAGAAGCGAATGGCGACCGAGTGCAGAGAGAAGGAGATAAGGATTAAGATGCGGAAGAGGATTGAGAACAAGTGATGGATTCGCCTTGGCTAGGGTAGTTCTGCTTCGATCGCGAGAAGCTAGATGAGTCCCGAAGAAGGCAGCCATCCCGCGTGATTCCTTCTCTTGCTCTTGATCGTCCTCGTAATCGTAATTTCCGCCTGCTTTCTCTCCTATCTTTGACTTCACGACCAGGCAATCGAGGGTTCGCGATGGCCGACCAAGCTCAACCCCACAGCCATTCTCCCGTTGGGGGGTCGGCCTCCGAGCCGAATCGTCCCGATCTCACGAGCGACTTTTCCAGTGCTGTCGCAGCGGCCGCGGGGAGCATGGTTGCTCCCGCCTTGCCTTCCCGCCCGCACACCGGCCGATACGAGTTGCTCGACGAGATCGCCCGCGGCGGCATGGGCGTCATCTGGCGCGCCACGGACACCACGCTGGGCCGTGAGGTGGCGGTCAAGGTGCTGCACGACAAATTCGCCCCCGACTCCGGCACTGCCCGTCGCTTTGCCGATGAGGCCCGAATCACGTCGCAGTTGCAGCACCCGGCCATCCCGCCGGTGCATGACTACGGCAAGCTGCACGACGACCGGCCCTTCCTGGCCATGAAACTCATTAAGGGCTGCACGCTAGAGGATCTGCTACATCAGCGCCCCGACCCTTCCTTCGAGCGAGGCCGTTTTGTGGCCGTGTTCGAGCAGGTCTGCCAGGCGGTGGCCTATGCCCATGCTCATAACGTCATTCACCGCGACCTCAAGCCGAGTAACGTTATGGTCGGAAGCTTCGGGGAAGTCCAGGTCATGGACTGGGGCCTGGCCAAGGTCCTGACCGAGAAGGTCATCCCCGCCTCGGCCGACACCGATCCCGGCGAGACGGTTGCCGGCACGCTCATCCGCGGCTCGGATGCCGGCGGCTCGGACGCTTCGTTCACACAAGCAGGCAGTGTCCTGGGAACCTTGGCCTACATGCCGCCCGAACAGGCAGCGGGCGAGATCAGCAACATCGACCAGCGTAGCGACGTGTTCGGCCTAGGAGCCATCTTGACGGTGATCCTCACCGGGATGCCGCCCTACGCGGGGGCCGACGCTGAGGCGGTTCGAGTGATGGCAATTCGCGGCGATCTGTCCGCGTGTATGGCGCGGCTAGACAGCAGCGGCGTCGAGCCAGAACTGGTGGCGTTGTGTAAGCGCTGCCTGGCGTTCGGGCCGGCGAATCGGCCGCGGGATGCCGGAGCTGTTGCAGAGGAGGTTGCCGGTCTGCGGGCGGCGACCGAGGAGCGCATGCGGGCAGCAGAGAAGGAGCGAGCGGCCGCGGCGGTGAAGGCCGCCGAACAGAGGAAGCAGCGACGCTGGCAGGCGGCGGCCGCAGCGGCCGGCGTGCTGATCCTGGCTCTCCTCGGCGTCGGGGCGTGGTGGAGGGACCGGCAGGCAGCCGAGTGGGAGAAGGAGCGGGCGGTTGCGGCCGAGCGTGACCGACAAGAGGCCGTGGCCGCGCTGAACCATGCGGAGGAGGTGCTGGCGGCAGGCGATCTGACGGCCGCGGATCTGGCCCTAGCCCACGCCCAGAATCGGCTCGGGACGGATAGTCCAACCGAATTCGTTAGCCTGCTGGCTACGGCGAAGCGTGACCGAGATCTCGTCCGCGATCTCCGGGAGATTGACGATATGAGCTGGGCGCCGGGCAACATCAGCATGCCCGATCCGTCCAGCATGGCGAGGCGCTACCGGGCGGTGTTCATCCGGTACGGACTGGACGTGGACGGGGCGGATCCGGCTGCGGCGGCTGACACCGTGCGGGCATCGCGGGTGTCGGCCGCGCTGATCGCCGGGCTAAGCGAGTGGTTCTCCGCCGATCCGAAGGGGCCGCACCTTCTGCCGATACTAGACCGGCTCGACCCGGACCCCGACCGGGCGGCGATCCGGGCGGCGATCCAGGCCGGTGACGAGGGTCGAGTGCTGACGCTGGTCAAGGCGTTGGACGGGTCAAAGATGCCGGCCTGGTTCGCCGCGTCGGTTGGCTTCCATCCGATGGTGCCCCAGGAGGATGGGGTGCGGCTGATGACCGCCGCCTGGCGGACCCACCCCTCGGACTACGTGCTGGCTTACCGCAGCAGCCACCGCCTGTGGGGAACGGGCGAGAAACGGATCGAGGAGATGCTTGCCTGGGCAAAGGTGGCGGTCGCCCTCCGGCCGGACAGCCCGTTCGCCCACAACCAACTCGGCATCGCCTGGCGGGCCATGCACAGTTGGGGCGAGGCCGAGGCGAGCAGCCGCTGGGCCATCGAACTGGGCCGGAAGTACCCCAAGTACGCCGGGGCTCACGTCGGCCTGGGAAACCTATTCCTGGAGAAGGGAGATTTCGACGCCGCCCTAGCGAGCTACCGCGCCGCGCTCGCGATCGACCCGGGCTCCCCCATCCACTTCAATATTGCATTGGTCCACGACAGGCAGGGCAATCTGGCAGAAGCTGAGGAGTGGTATCGCAAGGCGGTGGCGGTGGCCCCGAAGAATGCGTATTATCGTCAGGTCCTCGACGGCGTTGTTCAAAAGCGGGCCAAGCTCGCCAAGCTGGATGAGATAGCGGCCGGTCGGGCCGACCCTGCGAGCACGGATGAGGCGTTCGAAGTTATTGCACTGACGCTCCAGTCGTCCCGGCGCCAGTATATGCGGGCCGTGAGACTGTTCACCTGGATGTTCGACGCCAACCCCGCCCTAGCCGACGACCTCAACAACAGGCATCGCTACAACGCTGCCTGCTGTGCCATCCTGGCTGCCGCAGGCAAGGCTAAGGACTTGCCCAAAGTCGGGCGCGCGGAATGGAACCGCCTTACTGGCCTGGCGATGAAGTGGTTGCGGTCAGACCTCGCTCAGATGACATCTCAGGCAAAGGATCCAAAGCGGCAGCACCAAGTAAGGGAGTGGCTGATGTACTGGAAAAAAGACCCAGACCTGGCCTCGATTCGGAACCTCGCATCGATGGCGGCGATGCCTGCTGCCGACCGAATGGCGTGGGAAGCTCTATGGCGCGATGTCGAGGTTTTACTAGCCTCGATCACTGACCGCGAAGGGGCGCCTCCGGCCACGCCAGGAGCGTCTTGAAATCCACTAAGATCGAATTGATTCTATGGCTTATCGAACTCCGGCATCCGTCCCTCGCACACATCGCGCTTCCATTCTTCGAGCAGGGGCCAGCTGGTGGCGCAGGTGCCGAAGTCGGCCATCGATTGATATTGCGTCAGGCGGTCGATCGCCTTCTGAATGATGGCCGGATCGCGGCGAAAGACGGGTCCGTGGCTAGGCAGCAAAAACTCGGCGTCGTCGCGGTTGATGCGCTTGAGCGAATCAATGAAGTGCGGCAAATTCGATCCGTGATGGGCGTCAATAACACCGACGCAGCTGTCCTTGTAGATGTTGTCGCCGCTGAAGAGAAGATTGCCCATCTTGAAACTGAGATGTCCGGGCGTGTGGCCGGGGGTGTGCCATACCTTCAAACGCAGGTCGCCGACCGCGATAGTGTCGCCTTCATTAAGCAGAATATCGATCTTGCATGGAGTTAAAGGCAACTCGATGCCCTGAGCCTTGATCGAAGCATAAGTTTGAACCTCGTCGGCCGATTCCAGAGGCGCGACGCTGAGCGGATGAGCAGCCACCTTAGTCTTGAGAATCTCCTTGGCACGGGCCAATCCCTGGATGTGGTCGGCGTCGGCGTGTGTGGCGATAATCATCTTGCAGGTGGACAGGTTGAAGTCCATGCGGCGGATCAACTCGATGATTTCCTCGACGGTATCCCGATAACCGATATCGATAAGCAGGAACTCCTTGCCGCCATCGAGGAGATAAACGTTGACGCCCAGGGGGAGGCCCGCCTGGTAGTTCATCTCGATTACTCTGGGGAAAAGATACTTCCGTGCCAACATGATTGCTGTTCCCGCGCGAGAAGAGGAATCCCCCGATAGGATAGCGACGATGGGAGGAGATTCAAGTATGTACAGTCCTCATGAGATGGGCCATTCGGCTGCCCTTGTTCGTTTCTCCCTTGACTGATGGAATGAAAGAGGCGACGCAAGGAGGCATCGCCTTAACGGAATAGAGGCTCTTTCAGCGAGACGCGTCATGCGAAATCTCACCATCAGTATCCCTCATCAACTCGGCCGGGTGGAGGCCAAGCGACGCATTGATGAGCTGGCGTCGAATGTTGAAGGTCATTCCGGAGGCATGTTGCACCGCGTCGAACAACATTGGGACGGCGACATATTACACTTTCAAATCGCGGCGATGGGTCAATCCATCTCCGGCACGGCCCACGTCGCCGAGCAAACCGTGAATCTAGACATTGCGCTGCCCTGGATGCTGTCGCTCTTGGCCGGCACGGTGAAAAAGCAAGTCGAACACCAGGCCCGTGATTTGCTGCAACACCGTTCTGGTTAGCGATGCTTCTACGAAGCGTCGCTAACCAAATTGGGATCGAACAACAGCGGGAAGAATTGTCCCTCGACTTTCTGTCCCTTGCCGATGACCGGCACGCCTCGAAGCAACGGGGTGTTCGTGTTGGAAATGATGCCGTCACGGAAGGCATTGATGACCGTGGCCCGGCGCTGGCGACTAGTCCGGTTTTCGTAAGAGCCGTGAACCATCAAAGGATGATGAAACGCCGCTTCGCCTTTTTTCAATTCGATAGCGACCGGCTGGAATTTGGCCTTTTGTTCCGGCGTCAGCACGCTTTGGATCGCGTTCATGTCGCCGGCTAAGCCAGTGATGGGAAGCAGTTCCCAACGATGACTGCCGGGAACGTAGTGTAGACAACCGTTGTCGCGCGTCGCGTCGTCCAGGCCGATCCAGCATGTCAGGTGAGCCATCGGCTCCGTTCGCGTCCAATAGGAATAGTCCTGATGCCAGGCGACGACGCCGCCGTGCTGGGCCGGCTTGCAAAACAGTTGATCGTGCCAGAAACGCACCGCTCCGCCGAGCAGCTGGCTCGCAGGTACCGTGAAGGCGGGATGCCACAGCAAATCATGAAAGCCTGGCTTGATGCGCCAGGCGCCAAGTGCGTGGAACAAGACCCGCGAAGGGTCTGGCGATTCGTTCGAGTGAAACTCGTGAAAGAGATTGTTCCCTGGGTGCTTTGGGTCGAACAACTCTTGCAGTTCGGTGCGCAGTCGCTCGACCTGCTCGTCGTTAAGAATGCGGATGCCGGAAACATAGCCGTTTTCGTGAAAAAATCGCACTTGCTCGTCGCTGAGGCGATAGTGCTGCCATTCGCTTTCCGATCGAGGCAAAATGAACAAATCGCTCATGAGGTCGTGACGTTGGGACAAATCTTGGATCATGAGACCCTTCTCCGTGCTCGGCAGGCTTCATACGGTGACAGTGCGGTCAGCTTACGATTTTCGCCCGTTGTTTCCAGGGACCGAGGAGTGTCATGAACGCATCGTTTTTGAGCGAGAAGTTCGCGGCGGCCCTGCCGTATGACCGATACGTCCGCACCGGCACAGACGAGCAGCAGCGCCGTTGGCAACAAGTCTACGCGGCGGCGCAGTTGACCGATGCCCAGAGGCAGCTCGTCGCAGGCTTTGTGCGCGACATGAAAGTGCTGATCGTCAGCGGCATCTGGTGTGGCGACTGCGTGCAACAATGTCCGCTTTTGCAGCGCATCGCCGAGGTCAATCCCACACGCATCGACTTGCGTTTGCTAGACCGCGACGAACACCGCGATTTGACGGAGAAGGTGCGCATCAACGCCGGCGACCGCGTTCCGGTGGCGCTGTTTCTCGCTGAGGACCATGAACTGTGTTCCGTCTTCGGTGATCGCACGTTGAACCGCTACCGAGCCTTGACCGCCCGGCAACTTGGTCCGTCGTGTCCCACGGGAATCGTCGCTCCGGCCGCGGACGAGCTGGCGGTGACCCTGCAAGATTGGCTCAACGAATTCGAGCGTGTGCAATTGATGCTGCGTTTAAGCGCGCGGCTCCGGCAGAAGCACAACGATTGAAGCGACAAACCGAGCCTGAAGCATACGCGAATGCTACCAAGAAAGTCCTCGCTTACGCTTCAGGCTCGGTTTGATTCGCATCTTGGCAGTTTAATTACACTTCCTGCTGCAAGCGCTGCAACGCATCTTCGGCGTCCGGCGCCAGCGGGTTGCCCTCGTAGGCCGTTACGTGCTTGTAGTACTTGGCAGCTCGGACGCGGTCGCCGAGCTGCTCGTAAGCCTGACCCAGTTTGTACAGCGTCCGCGCTCCGCTCTTCGAGCTTCCGCGGAAATCGGTCAGGCACGGCACGGCCAGATCGGGTCGGCCCACTTCGAGATAAAGATCGCTTAAGAGTTGGCAGCTCTGATACCAGGCGTCTTCGTCCTCGGCGCTGGCGAACTTCTCTGGCTTCGGGCTACGCACTTCTTCGAGCGTGGCAACAGCGCGATCACGCTCGCCGTAGCGCAGCAGCACCTTCGCCAACAGCACCTTTACCGTTCGGCAATCAGGCATCACCACCAGCGCCAACTGAATCAGATGATGCGCCACTTCCAGCCATTCGACATCGGTGTAGCGGCCGTCGAGGATCGAGCGGGCCTTTCGCACACAATAATCGAAGTCGAACCATGGACGTACCGACTCGATGCGTTCTCGAAGTTGGTCGGGCATCACTGAATAGTAATAGCGATCCTTGCGTTCGAGCAGGTCCTTGTCCTTGGGGTTGTAGACAAGCGCCTGATCCGTGACGTGCATGGCCGAGAGTGCATCGCTTTTCTTCTCGTAAAGGCTCGCCAGCGTTCGCAAGGTCTCGATACCAGCGCGTTCAGACTCGGAATAGAGGCGGTAATTCTCGATGGCGGCATCCACGTCGCCGCGTGCCAGGGCGTCCTCACCGAGCAGCTTGACCGTGCTGAAATACGCTTGTCGCTCGGCTTCGGCGAGATTTTTTTGGCCGACCGCGACACCGGCGCGCTTGGCCAATTCGTAATTGTGCCGCGCTTCCTCGATGTGGCCGGCACGTTGGTGGGCCTGGGCGATTTGTACGAAAATGGTCGGTCCCAGCGACGGCAGGCCACGCGCCGCCATGCGCAAGTACTCGCCGCCGCGTTGCCAACGTGCGTTGTCGTCGATGAGCGCCAGGCCGAGTTGCTGCACGTACTCATGGTCGAAATGGCGAGCTGGGGGTATCGCTCCCCCGGCGGCCCCGCCCACGAAGGCATCGTACTCCTGTTCAGTCAGATCTTGATAAAGAATCCTTTTAAGACCCCATATATCTTTATCATCGAGATTATCGGCCAGATGACGTTCGACAGCGGCGATCGCCTCCATGCGGCGGTTAGGCAGCGCGAGCTGCGGTTGGCCGACGCGACGGCGCAGCTCGTCATGCAACAAGAGCGCGAGTTGCCAGGCGGCGAGCAGAGTATTGTGCCTCTGCGGATTGCCGGAACCGTAGTGCGATGGATCGAGAATGCGCTCCAAGTCCTTGGCCGCATCATCGTAGCGTCGGGCATGTGTGTGAGCGACGGCCCGCCAATAATCGACGGAGGGATGCATGCTCGGACGCAAGCGCAGCACGAGGTCAAGCAAGCGGTGGGCCTCATCGATTTGGGCGGCCGAGGGGCCGGGTTGCAAGAGCAGCGAACCGGCCCGCTGCAAACAGAGATCGAGATCGACCAGGGCCAAGGTCGGCGGATCGTTCGCCAGCTGATCGAGATCGAGCGAACGGTGAACGTCCCAGAAACCATCGCGGGCCAGGCGATTGTTGGGATCGAGTTGCAAGGCGCGGCGGAACGCCTGCAAAGCGCGGCGATGACGGCCGACACGAGCATAACTGAATCCGCGGAAGGCATGCTTGAGCACGCGCAGGCCCGGCAGCACTTTCGTCGTGTATCCGAAATACACCAAAAGCGGTAACAAGACCGCCACCGATTGATATTGGATGTGATCGTGGGTGAGGATGCCCAGACCAAGTCCGAGGCTGGCGCACATGAGGCCAATCTCGATCTCGGATTCTTCCTCGTGTCCGGCGAATGTGAGCAGATAGAAGAACGGAATGCTAAGGAGGATCTGCACGGCAAAGACGGTTTGATCGTCAAGTCGATGTCTCTGGGCCAAATCCCCGAATGTGCCGAGCCAGTAGAGCAGCCCGCCGACCAGACCGGCCGCCAGCGCCAGAATTAGGCCGATGCGGGTTAGCCGGTGCCGCACTTGCCGAAGCGAACCGAAGGCAAGGCCGGCCAGGGCGCCGCCGCAGAGCGCAGGCAGAAACAATTCTTGAAGCCGTGGTTGGTCGCCAAGTCGTTGGTTGACCCAGGCGATCCCTCCCAGCGTGCCCCCCAGGACGCCGGCGAAAACCAGCGTCGGGCTTTCAAGCAGCAAAAACAGCGTGAAAATCAAGAGCCGGCCGCGAATGCGATAGCCCTCGCGCACTTTAGCCGCCCCTCCCAAGAGCAGGGCGAGAACGAGTCCGCCCAGTGCCAAGAGATTAACGCGAGCCAGGGCATCCCAGCTTTGTTGCTGAGACGCTGCTTGTTGCAGGGCCGCGTAGAGGACAAGGCCGAGGTAAACACCCTTGAGGAGATATTCGGTTTGCAGCCAGCGCATGATCGATGCCGTTCCGCTGAAAGTTCGGGTTTGGTAGGTACGTTGTGAAGGGTAACGAGTTTCGAGGGAGATGGGAAGGGGCGGCACAAAATGGCCTCCAGCGGGGCCCAGGGCACAGCCTGGGAGCAGAGAACCTGGGTTGACACGCGGACAGTTTCAAGAGTATGAGAGGATCGGTTCCCAGTGCAAGGAGGCTCCGACACCATGGATGGATCGCCGGCGCTCGATTCCCGTCAAGCACACCTTGGCCGTGGAGAACGTCTCCTCCTCGTGTTTTTTTTCGTTGTCCTCGTCGTCTTTGGCGTCATCGTCGAACATCGTTCGGCGTTTCAACACACGCGCAAAGGCGATTTGAACGTGTTCCTGCGCGCTGGTTGGGCTGTTCGTTCCGGTGCCGACCCGTACAGCGTGACCGACGACAACGGCTTCCACTATCACTATCCGCCGCTGTTGGCGATTCTTGCCGCGCCCTTGGCCGACCCTCCCGCTTGGGCCGATCGCGCCGGTATGATTCCCTATTCGGTCTCGGCCGCCATCTGTTACTTGCTGAACCTGCTTTTCCTGGCTTTCGCCGTTCATCACTTGGCGCGGGCGCTGGAACGAACAATCGGGCGATTGAATTGGCCTGCCGGAAGTCGCGGCTGGTGGGCACTGCGAATCACGCCGATACTCGCCTGTGTGATCCCCATCGGACACACGCTGAGCCGCGGTCAGGTCAACATGCTGCTCCTGGCCCTCTTCGCCGGCTTTCTCGCGGATTTGATACATGGGAGACATTTCCGTGCCGGTTTGTGGCTATCCGGCGCCATCTGCGTGAAGATCATCCCGGCGTATCTGCTTCTTTTGCCGTTATGGCGGCGCGATGGCCGCTGTCTGGCCGGCTGTGTCGTGGGGCTTGTATTGGGGCTGGTGGTCATTCCGCTGATTTTTCTGGCACCGGCTCGCACGGTTGATTGCTACCGCGAGATGACGCGCACGGTCCTCCTGCCAGGTCTGGGCAGTGGAGACGACGCCTCGCGCGCCGATGAGTTGACCAACCAGACAGCGACCGAGGGGCAATCCATTCTGACGGCGCTGCACAATACGCTGCACTATGATCTGGCGACGCGCCCGCGCAAGGCCTCGCCGGAACTTCGTCTGATCAGTTATCTGCTCGGCGCAGGGCTGACGCTGACAACCCTGGCCGCCTTCGGTTGGCGACGCCGCGACGACGGCATCGACGTCATGCTGCTCTTTGGCTTGCTCGTCTTGAACATGCTGTTGATTAGCCCTGTCTGCCATCTGCACTATTTCAGTCTGATATTGCCGCTGACGACGGCTCTGGCGGCCGATCGTTGGCAGAAACGCGAAGGGCTATCGCTGGGTCCGTGGCTGCTGGGGATTCTGATCGTGAACGGTGTCGGTAATCTGTTACCGCAACTCCCGGACATGAATATTTTTCGTGATTGCGGATCGGCAATGTACGGAAGCCTGCTGGTGTGGTTGATTGGCGTTGTGGTGTTGTGGAAGCGGCGTGCGCAGCTGTCTAGCGACGCTTCGCGGGAGCGTCCCAGCAGGTTGACGCTTCTACGAAGCGTCGCCAAACGAGCAGGGTGAACGAGGACATCGATGGCATCAGGCACGGGCACCCTCTGGCAGCGCCTCTTTCATGGCGTTCGTCGCCTGCGCCAACTGCCGCATTGGCCGGAGTTCGCTGGGTCAGACTGGGCCGAACACATCATGCAAGCGGCCGTCACCGATCGCTTTCATGCCAAGCAAGGTCGAACCATCGCGCGGTGGACGTTGGCCAACGAGGATCGGCAACTCGTCGTCTATCTCAAACGGCACTATCGGCTGCCGTGGCGGCACCGCTTGCTGGCACTATTGTGGCCGGAGGGCAACTGGTCGCCGGCCATGCAGGAATGGGAGCACCTGGAACGCGCGCGTTCGGCGGGACTGCCGGTGCCCGCAGCCGCGGCCGGAGGGGAGTTCATTGGGCCTTGGGGCCGCTTCCATAGCTTCCTCGCGGTCGAAGAACTAACCGGCATGCTCGCCCTGCACGAGGCCGTTCCCCTCGCCGCCGAGCGCCTTGCCCCGACCACGTTTCGCCGCTGGAAACGCAGCCTCATCCGCCACATGGTCGAACTTGCGCGACGCCTGCACGATCGCCGCTGGTTCCATAAGGATTTCTATCTCTGTCATTTCTACGTCGCCGAGGAAGACACACGACGCCTGCCCGACTGGCAGGATCGAGTACATCTCATCGATCTACATCGCCTGGCGCACCACCCCTGGACGTGGTCGTGGTGGCGGATAAAAGACCTCGCTCAACTCCTTTATTCGTCCGACGTGCCCGGCGTCGATGCCCGCGATCGGCTGTGGTTCTGGCGTTTGTACTTCGGCGCGGGACGGCGATGGCGAAGCATTCGCTGGCTGCGGCAAATCATCTTGCTTCAAGCATGGAATTATCAGCGACGCCATGATAGGCGGTTGGGCCGAAAGAAATGAAAACGCCAGCCCGCCGCGCCAGCAAGGGGATTTCCTTGCTGGCGCGGCGGGCAGGCATTAAGCACTGATGCGCCGCACCCCAGCAAGTACACGCTCGATGCACTCGATCACCATGCCTGGCGTGACGTCGCGCATGCAGGCGTGATTGTGGGGACAATCGCTCAATTGTCGGAAATAGCACGGGGCGCAGTCTTTTTGAACGCGCACCACGGCTTCCGGACGGCGATAAGGACCGATCCACACCTCATCCGTCGGCCCGAATACACTGACCACGGGACGACCGAGCGCCACAGTCAGATGCATCGAACCCGAATCATTGGTAACACACAACTCGGCGCGGCGAATGAGCGAGGCCAGCTCCGACAGTGTCGTTTGCCCCGACAAATCCAGCACTCCAGCAGCGCGTTCGGCCACAGCCCGGCAGCGTTCGCGTTCGTTCGCCGAGCCGGCGAGCACGACGGCCCGTCCAGTGCCGCGCAGGTAGCGTGTCACGGCCGCGAATCCTTCAATGTGCCAGTGCTTGGTCGGCCAGATCGTACCGGGAACGACCACCGCGAACGATTGGCTGCGCACTCCGTAGCGGCTCAAGACCGTATCGATGTAGCTTTCGGAATTCGGTGGGATCGGCACGTGAAACTCTGGCGGCGCTTCGTCCAATCCGAGGATCGGCACCAGCGAGAGGTAACGATCAATGGCGTGAACGTCGGAGCGCGGCAGCGGGATGCGATGCGTGTACGCCAGCCAAGCGCCCTCGCGCGTGCCGGTCCAGCCGTGGCGATAAGCGTTTTCGATCAGTCTACGATCCGAAGGCGAGCGCGGACCAAGATGCGGGCGATCGAAGCCGATGCGTACCGGCGCGTGGGTTGCCATCGTTAACACGGCGGAGCGGAACTGGCCGTGCAAATCAATCACCAGATCGTAGCGCGTTCTCCACAAATCGACCAGCATTTGCCACAGGCCGTTCAGCCAATCGCGCCAATCGCGGGCCGAGGCGCCGCGGTCGAAGAGTACCACGTTGGACAGGGCGGGATGATGGCCGACCAACTCGGCAATCGCCGGCGTCAGCACCCAATCGATACGAGCCGCCGGATAGCGGCGGCGCAGCTTGGCCAAGACAGGCAGCGTGTGAATGACATCGCCCACCGCCGATGGTTTGATGAGCAGGATGCGCTGGAATTGTCGGCGGCGAAGCGTTGACGGATTCATGGGAACTCCGGACTTTGGCGAGCGGGGTCGCGTCAGCGCCCCGAGAAAGTCTGTCTCGGGGCGCTGACGCGACCCCGCTCGCCGACACAGACGTTCACGCCGAACGGCGAAACAATCCCAGCGTCTTTTTCATCAAGGCAGACACGCGATGGCGGAATATCTCACGGCGCTCGACGCCCTGGGTCGTCACCCAATTGAATTGAACAACGCGGCGCGGACCAACGAACAACTTATGACCGTGCCACGAATTATCGCTGCGGCGGAAGGCCAACAGGGTTCCCTCGGTTGGCGGAATCTCGACGATGTAGTCCTCCAGATCGTGCGCCGAGCGGAGTAGACGCAGACATCCGCCGGGTTGCTCCCAAGTCGGGTTCATGTAGATGAGGACAGTGATAATCTTGGTGACAGCGTCGGTATGGATGTTGCCGTCGCGCGTACCACAGCGGCCGCGCACGGTAATCATGGAAGCGCGACCGCTCAGATCGATGCCGAACTTCTCCTCGCACGCTTCCCGAAAAACCGGACCGCACAATTCGTCCAGCAACATCTGAAAGCCGGGCCCGTAAGTCAACTCGGAAAGGGGAAAACTACCCGGACTATCGATACTCGGATAATCCGCGTTAACGGCTACTCGTGCCGCCGGCTTGACAAACTGGGGAACAATGACAAAAGGAAACGGCTCGCGGGTCAACGGCGTGGCCCGAAACGCCGCCAAATCCAGCCCGTCCATGGGGGCGCCTCCTCTGGTCCGGAACAGGCGCGGATACTCCCCGCACAGAGGGAACCCCTGTCCTGTTCCGCTGGGGGTCTATATCGACCCTGGCCGTGAGATTCTAGAGGGGATTTTCGTCCGAGCCGCGCACACAGCGCGGCGGAGTGAGCGGCCGTCCGATGCAGCCGCTCACTCCGCCGCGCTGTGTGCGCGGCTCGGACGATCACGCGCCGGTCGAGGCAGCGACAGCCGGCATCTCGTAGGTACGGCCGTTGACGCTGCCGTTGCGTTGGCGCAACGAGAGTTGATAGAGGCGTTCGCCTGTCTCGGTGGGATACTTGCCGGTCAGACAGCCGCGGCAGAGGCGGCTGGCATCCAGACCGATGCACCGCGCCACTGCTTCCAGCGGGAGATAGAACAGCGTGTCCGCTCCCAGCTCGGATGCCATGGCGTTTTGCTCCGCCTCGGTAAGCCGGCTGCCTTTCATGAAACGCGGAGCGAACAGCTCACGCACGGTGGACATATCGATGCCGTAGAAACACGGCGCCACGATCGGGGGGCAGGCCACGCGCACATGTACCTCGCGCGCGCCGCCGCGCTTGCGAAGATCGTGGAGCAGCGTTTTCATGGTCGTGCTGCGGACGATGGTGTCCTCGATAAGCAAGACGCGCTTACCGGCCAGCACTTCGCGGAGGGGCGTGTATTTCAGCTGCACACGCTCGGCCCGGTTCTGTCCCTCGATGAAAGTCCGGCCGATGTAGCGATTGCGGATCAATCCCTCAACCGACGGTACGCCAAGGGCGGCCGCCATCGCATCGGCGGCGGCCTTGCCCGTGTCCGGCACCGGCACGATGATCGTGTCGTCGTCGAGCGGCACCCGATTGGCCTGCCGTTCTTGCCGGGCCAGCTCCTCGCCCAGCGCCCGCCGCGTCAGATACACGCTACGTTCATCGAGCGTGCTGGCAACATTGGCGAAGTAGATCCATTCGAAGAAACAATGCGATGGCGTCCGCTTCTCCGCGATTCGCTCGTGTCGGACCTCGCCATCCTGGATGACGATCATCTCGCCAGGTTCCAGTGAGCGGATGTTCTGGAAGCCGAGGTTGAACAGCGGCACGCTCTCGCTTGCCGCGGCGAAGAGCAGGCCGTCCTCGTCCCAGGCGTAGCACAGCGGGCGGAAGCCATTAGGGTCGCGCAGCACTACCATGTCGCCCATCGCATTGAGGAACACGATGTTGTAAGCGCCGTCAAACTTCTGGGCCAAGCTCCGAAACACCTCGACCAGATCGGGCCGCTTATCGACGTACTGGCTTAGCTCTTTGCTGAGGTAGTGCTGGATGATTTCGGTATCGACGTTGCGGGTAAGGTGGTAATCGGTCTGAGTGAGGAGCTGATCACGAAGCTCGGCGAAATTGGCGAGTTGACCGTTGCAGGCGAAGGCGAACCATTTCCACTTGCAGCCGTGATGCCGCTCGAACGGCTGAGCGGAACCGCGATCAGAAGCGCCGCAGGTGGCATAGCGGACGTGGCCGATGGCAGCCCGGCCGGCGTACTCGCGCATGATGCTCTCGACCTTGGCCTGATGATTGAGGCGGAACGCCTCGATCACGGTACCGATCTGTTTGTAGGTATCGATCAGTTTTTCACGGCGAGGATTGAAAGTCGAGAAGCCGGCGGCGAGTTGTCCACGGTTTTGCAGGTCCAAAAGCAAGCGCGGCATGAGGCGCGAGACTTGGTCTGCTCCCGCGAGTGGGGCTAGCGGCGACGCCTGCAATCCGGGCAGGTGATATAGCGCGGCTATGCCACACTCGTGATGTAATTCGTCCATCCAAGGGGGTCCCCGCGAAGGATGAAGATCATCTCCAGCTGCTGGGCGCAACTTTGTTCAGTCACTGGAACAATTAGAATTATAGGAACTGCATCGTTCGTTCACAAGAAAAACACGAGCGGAATCTTCATTTTTAGTCCAGACCGGCGGTGTTTCGGGCGCGGACGGCAAAATTTCCCGCTGGTTATCCCGATTGACCCTTGCCACGCCGCTGAAGCTGTCCGTCGGGGAGCAGGAAAAAGTAGAGACTCTCGTTGATTCGGCCATTAGCTCGAACGCGGGTGCCGTCGGAGAGCCGGCCCTCAATGGTGAATCGATCGTCACCGCGTGCCGGGCATGGTGCCGACACCTGATCCCCCGCCTTGACGTTTTGAAACGTCTTGGTCTGGCTGGCGATGGTGATGTTCAATTCGGCGATAGATTGCTCCGAACGATTCTCGATCGTGAGAGTGCGGTCCTGTTGCCGGACGGACCAGAGCAAGCCGGCAAGACCGACAATTAGCACGACAGCCAGCCGGATCAGCCAGCGTTTGTAATTGGGATTCATAAAACATCTCCGGTTGTGATGTATTTCGGAGCCTGAAGCGTTAGCGAAGGATAGCTTTTGCCTTGGGGAACGCTTCAGGCTCGGATGAAATCGACGAACAATGGGGAGTCCGATCCATGAAACCGCGATCTCCGGTGCAACTCCTCTGTCTGCTGCTAGGTACGCTGGCGGCGATGCCGGCCCCGGCGGCCGATCCGCCGCGTCGGCCCAACATTGTCCTCATTTTCTCGGACGATCACGCCTGGCAGGCCGTAAGTGCTTATGGCGACGCCCGCAAGCTCTTGAACACGCCGAACATCGACCGCCTAGCCCGAGAGGGGATACGTTTCGATCGTTGCCTGGTGCCCAACGCCATCTGCGGACCCAGCCGCGCCACCCTCCTAACCGGCAAATACAGCCACGCCAACGGCTTCTACAACAATACCAACAGCAGATTCGACGGCACACAGACGACTTTTCCCAAGCTGCTGCAAAAGGCCGGCTATCAGACGGCCCTCTTCGGTAAGTGGCATCTGGTCATCGATCCCACCGGCTTCGATCATTGGCACATCCTGCCCGGCCAAGGTGTCTACTACAATCCACCGATGATCCGCAATGGCCAACCCCGCAAACACGAAGGCTACATCACCGATGTCGTCACGGATCTCTCGCTCGATTGGCTCAAGCAACGTGACAAAGCCAAGCCCTTCCTGCTCATGCTCCATCACAAGGCCCCGCACCGCGAATGGGAGCCAGCGTTGCGGCATCTCGGTCACGATAAGGATCGCCAATATCCCGAACCGGACACCCTCTTCGACGATTACTCCGGCCGCGGCAAGGCCGAGCATCAGCAGGACATGACCATCGCCAAAACGATGACCGACAAAGACCTCAAGCTGACACCGCCGCCGGGATTGACCGTGGAACAGCGCAAGGTCTGGGATGCCTACTACGATCCACGCAACGAGGCGTTTCGCCGGGCGAAACCTCAGGGCAAGGACTTGGTGCGCTGGAAATACAATCGCTACATGCACGATTATCTCGGCTGCATCAAGGCCGTGGACGAAAGCGTTGGCCGCGTGTTGAAATATCTCGACGACGAGGGGCTGACCAAGAATACCCTCGTCGTTTATTCTTCCGATCAGGGTTTCTACCTTGGCGAACATGGCTGGTTCGACAAGCGTTGGATCTTCGAGGAATCGCTGCGAACGCCGCTCCTAATTCGCTGGCCCGGCGTGACCAGACCCGGCAGCGTCAACAAGGACATCGTTAGCAATCTCGACATCGCCGAAACATTCCTGGATGCGGCAGGAGGAGTGGTCCCTGCCGAGATGCAGGGCCGGAGTCTTCTGCCACTCCTCAAAGGGCAGACGCCTGCCGGCTGGCGGAAGAGCTTTTATTATCACTACTACGAGCATCCCGCCGTCCACGATGTTTATCGCCACTACGGCATCGTGACGCCGCGCTACAAGTTGGTCTATTTCTACGAGCCGGATGCCGATTATTGGGAGTTGTTCGATCTCGAAAAAGATCCGCAGGAATTGCGCAGCGTTTACAACCAGGCCGAGTATGCTGCGGTGCGGAGGGAACTGCACGCGGAGTTGTCACGGCTACGCAAGGAACTGAAAGTGCCGGACCCGGACCCGAAAGAGACAGAGCTCAAGCCGCAGAAGACGAAACGTCCATGAACCGAGCTTCCATTGGATTATTCACGCCGATCGGCTTGACGGCGAACCCGCGCTCGCGGAAGATGTTGGCACCAGGCATCGTTGTGTGCTTTCACCGCCCAGAGGAAGCGAGTCGAATATGGCAACCACCTACAAATCGACCATCGAAATCAACGTCTGGAAAGAGCATGCCTGCATCGGCTGCGGCGGTCGGTTCCGCTATCTGTTCAAGCGGAAAAAGACAGGCCAAGGCGGTACGCCGGATGCCGCTTCCGCTGCCGCGCGAAAGGCCGCCCTCAAGGCGCTAGAACACGAAGTAGACATGCACCCCTGTCCGGGCTGCGGTCTTTATCAGCCCGACATGGTCGGCAGCCGCCGTTCGACACGCCATTGGTGGGTGATCGCTGTCACTTCGATCCTGTTGCTTGTGTTGATGATCCTCATGCTCTCCGACGTGATGCTGGCGGGGATGGCTGCCTGGGCCGCCGCGGCAATCTGTACGATGGTGGGGCTGGTTCATTTGCTCATCGACACCGACAATCCCAACCGCGACCTGGAGAGAAATCATCTCTTAGGGCAGCAGAAAGTGGAACGCGGCGACCTCTGGGTACCGCCCGGCAGCAAGCCCGCTCCCGAAGCCGAGATGCCGGTGTTCGGTTGGTCCACTGCACACTCGGTCGCCTATGTCCTGTTCGGGCTGGGTATTCTGGCCCTCGCCTCGCCGGAACTGCTTCGGCTCATGAACGGCTGGCCGGCAAGCCCGAATTGGTATCCTCAAGTCGCCGGGCCTGGCGATCAGCCGTATACCTATTTCCCCAACAAAATCACCAGCGTCAAAGGCTACTGGCGCGGCGTAGGCAAGGCGGTGGTCGCCAATGCCGCGGAGCTTGGACTTATCAATCCGGATCTGCGAATCGAGACGAAACAGGATAACTGGGGTCAGTCCATCTCCATCGGCTCCAAGGAATCGAAGACCTCGACCAACACGCTCTGGATGCGGGTGTTGTTGCCCAATGATGCGAGGCTCGAAGGGAAGACGTTGAAGCTCAAGATGGCACTCAATGTTACCTATCCCAAGCTGAATGGAAAAAGTTTCGATGAAGTCAGTGAATCCTATTCCCACACGGCGGAGATTCCGTTGAGCAGCACCGGAGCCGGTGGTCGTTACAGGTCCTGGTGGTGGGGCGGCTTCCTCGGCGGCGTAGTGCTTATTACTATCTCGAGCATTATGCTCGTGCGCTTGTCAAACGATCTGCGCAAGCTGGCGAATCCGACGACCATCTTCTCGCCCGGCGAGGGCAAGGCCGAGAAGCAGCCTGATGAATCGATACCCGAAGTGCTGCCCGCCGACCCACCGCGCGGCGAGGACGACGGCGGCACTGTACGCCGCGGCTGACATCGCATCGCCTGAACTGAATGAGGAGTGAAATCGTGGAATTCGTGAAGGACGTGTTGCCCTTGGTGCTGTTGTTGCTGATATGGGTGGCGTGGTGGTTATTGGCCGTCAACTGGCGGAAGGCATGGCCCATGCTCGCCGATGGCGGCTGGGCGCCCGCTCTCTTACTGTTAATCATGGCGAGCATGGCTTGGGCGATGATCGACGCGCGCTCGTGCAATTGCCTGGGCTTCGTCGTTGTGCCAAATGGCTGGTGGCAGCTGGGCTACATCAGCACGCTGGCGGCGTTGGCGCTGGTGTGCGGCTGGGTGCAGGGCTATTTCGAGTGGACGCCGCCGGAGATCAGCGTCGAACCGCCGCCGGCCGAGCATATCCATCACGATGGACATCATTGAACGAATAGAACACGGATGAACACGGATCAGACGGATTTACACAGATAAATGAAACAAGGAGCGAAATGATTTTTTCTGGTCCGTATAAATCCGTCTGATCCGTGTTCATCCGTGTTCTATTTTTCCTGCTCAATCAGGAGGAAGTCTTATGTGGATACGTCAATGCGATCTCGACGCCCAGGCCGAGGCGCCTTCGCCGATTCCGACGCGCATCGCCTCCAATGAGGAATTTATTCCACCACCCCAATCGGCCCAGCAACAGGAGTTTGAGGCGCGATTGACCGCCCTGAGCGAGCAGGCCGCGCGCGGCCAGGGACTGAGCCGGCGCGATTTCCTTCGCACCGGCAGCGGCATGGCCGCGGCGTTGGCGGCCCTCAATCAAGTCTTCGGTCCCATCTACGATGTCGCTGCCGACGAGGTCAAGGACCAGAAAGCTTTTCAGGAAAGATGGCCCAAAGACCAGTTCATTTTCGACGTGCAAACGCATCACATCGATGTCAGCAGCAAGTGGTACGAGAAGACCGAAGATGGCAAAGCGGTCCTGCGCTTCCTGGGCATGCTGCGCGGCGCGACTTCGCCGAAGCAGGCTCTAGAGCTGCTCAACCGTGTCCATTACGTCAAGGAAATCTTCGGTGACAGCGATACGACGATGGCCGTCATCAGCGGCGTGCCCAGCCGCGATTGGGACAAGAATCCTCTACCCCCTGATCAAATGGTCGCCACGCGCAAATATGTCAATGACCTGGCGGGATCGCAGCGCGTCTTGTCGCACGGCTTGCTCCGCCCCAACCTCGGCAAGAAAGAGTTGGAGGAGATGGAGCGACAGGTCAAGGAACTCAAAATCGACGCCTGGAAGATGTACACCGGCGCCGAACTAGGCGAGAAATCGTGGTTCATGGATGACGAGAAGGTCGCCTATCCGTTTTGGGAAAAGTCGAAGAAATTGGGGATCAAGAACCTTTGCGTCCACAAGGGATTGCCGCTCGGAGCCTTCAACGAGAAGGGGTGTACGCCTTTCGATCTGGAAAAAGCGGCGAAGGATTGGCCGGACCTGAATTTCATCATTTATCACTCCGCTTTTCGTGGTTTCGGCTGGTTCAGCAGCGGCATCGGCGACAAGGTCAAGGACCGCAAAACCGACGACCCGCAAGAGATCCCCTGGGTCAGCGATGTGTTGCGCATCCTCAAAAGGAACCCGAAAATCAAGAACATATATTTCGAGCTGGGTGGTACGTTTAATATGACGTCGGTGTATAAACCCGACGTTTGCCTGCACATGCTCGGCCAGATGATCGAGGTCGCCGGCGCCGATCACATCCTCTGGGGCACCGATTCCATTTGGGGAGGCAGCCCGCAGAGCCAAATCGTCCGCCTGCGCAAGCTGAAAATGCCGGACGAAATGCGTCAGAAATACGGCTATCCGGAGCTGACCGACGATAGCAAGAACCAGATTCTCGGTCTCAACGCGGCCCGGCTGTTCGGCATTGATGTGAAAGCAAAACGCCAGGCGATCAAGGCGGACAAACTATCGCAGCTGCGCGAGGAGTATCGACAGCATCCCTCACCGAGCAATACGCAATACGGCTGGGTATGGGTCGAGGACGGCCGTGAGCCGACGGTGCCGGTTGGCAATGGCTGAAACCGTCATGTCGAAGCGATTCGTCATGGGTTCACGGAACACGCATCTTCAAACGTTGGCGGGCCTCTTTGGCAGCGACAACGATGTGAGGATCGTAGTTCCCTTCCGCCAGTTCGCGCGCGATGTCCTCAATTGCGGCGAGGCCAAAGCGCTCCAAGACTTCCAGCGCTCGCAGATCGCGGATCGTTTCCGCTGAGAGAGATTGCGACTCCATAAGACACATAAGGTTCTCGATTCGGCGACGCATTTCCAGAGAGGGCTTGTTCGTTAAGCATTCTTTCAACAACGGCTCGGCGGTCGGCAGATGCTTCGCCAGTTCGCGCGAGGCCGTCTCACGCTTGTGGAAATCGGCATCATCAAGTTCGGCGATCCAGGCGCGAAGTCGAGCCGACCCCATCCCCTTACGGCTGAGGAGACGTCGTTTCAGGAATGCCGCGCTGATCTCCGGAGAGCGCATGAGCCGGCCCAGGATGCGGCACGCCTGCTCTGCATCCTTCTCGCGCAAGCGCTCCCATAGCACCGGCAATTCCTTCTCCGCGAGCGGAGCGAAATCCGCCGCCTTCCCAGTCCACAAACCGAAAACATCCCATATCAGGATCGTGGCGTCTCGGTTCCCGGTCGCCAAACGAAGGCCATCGGGAGAAAAGGCCAGAGTCGTTTGATAAGAGCGATGACCGAGAAAACGATGGCGAAGCTGTCCCGTGCTCGTCTCCCATACGTCCACGACTCCATCGGACGATTCGGATGCGATCATCCGACCATTGGGAGAGAAAACGATATTGCGGAGGTGAGGATGGTGGTATTGTTCCGGGGGAGGCGTTAAGGTGTGTCGAGTCCTTCCCGAATGTGCGTCCAGAATCTTCAGGGCGCCGAGGTGCCCCGACGACGCAAGCACGTCTCCCGTTGGAGAGAAAGCGAACGCTTGAGTGCCGGGGAAATAGGAGTAGCCCTCGCCAAGCTCGACCTCCGCCCCTCGTATCCGCGGCCGTTCGGGACGTTTCTCCAGGATCTTCTCGACGACGCCGGAAGCATTCAGCAGCACCACGGCACGGTCGACATATGCGGCGATCCGCGTTCCATCCGAAGAGATGCCGAGCGCTTCGAGACTGGTTCGCTCGGGGAGAGTAGAGCTGCCCACGATTTTTCTACCGGCAACGTCCCATATTTGCGCCAGGCGATTCGACGCCGCCAGAACGAACGTCTTGCCATCCGGAGAGAGGTTCAAGCTTGCCGTCTCCGCCTCCAACTCGATTTCCTCGGCCTTGCTTTCGCCCTTGAAGAAGGACAGGCGCTTGCCCTGAGCCACCACGATCGTTCCGTCCGCGGCCACGCGCACGAAGATCGGTTTGGAAGTCTGAGGCTCCCAGACAGTCCCTTTAACGACGGTGCGCAGCTCTTTGCCGCTTGCCGCGTCCCAGATGCGAATGGACCCGTCGGGTGAGGCGGAGACGACCGTCTTACCATCGGGGAGAAACCCAACCTGATGGATCATGATCCGGCGAGGAGACGGAGCAGGCAGAGATCGGTCCTTGCCCGTAACGGCGTCCCAGCGGCGGATGCGTCCCATTGCGTAGCCTGTTACTGATCGGCCATCCGCTGAGATGTCTAGCGCAACGCAATCCGCATAGTTTTCCAATCGACCTATTTGTTTACCCCTTGCGATGTCCCATATTTTGCCTGTGTTTACCGAGATTATTTTCTTCCCATCAGGAAAGAATCGAATGTTCGTTTCTTCCGCTAGACGCAACGCCTCCGCCCACCTTTTCGTGTCCCAGATACGCAGCCCTTCGCCGCCAAGGGCGGCGGCGAACCATCGGCCATCGGGAGAAAACCAGAGTCCCAATATACCAGAGATATTTGGTCGCGGTGCGTTGCTTAACTGGCTGGCTTCCCTTTTAGCTTGCCAATCCCAAAGAAGGATCGCTCCTCCTGTGCCTATCGCGACGATCTTCCCGTCGGGGGAAAAAGCGAGAGAGCAGATGCGCGTTCCGTCACCCATACACTTCGCCAAGATTTTCCCAGTTCTCCGATCGCGAACTGCGACCGGAGGCCCTATGCTCGCGCTTACTAGCAGCCTTTCATCCACCGACAATGCCCACGGTTCCATGAGATCGCCCAACACCTGGAAAGAACCGGCGACTTTTTTCCCAGTCGTTGGAACCCAGAGTTGCATGGCATGGGGAGCCAATTCGCCCGGGACGGGCTTGCGCGACCAGCCCAGAGTGCCCAACAGTTTTTCGCGTTTGAGGAAAAAGACTCGGTAGTGCTCGAAATTGGGATCTTCGAAATGGCGTAGTTCCTCGCCCGTGTCTGCATCCCATAGGCAAATGGTGCGTCCTTGCCCATACGGAGTCTGACGGCTCACGGTGGCGAACGTTTTGTGATCGGGAGCCAGGACAGGGTAGCCATCGATCGAATCTCCCTGCGCGAAGCGGATTGTGCCCATACGCGCCAACGCGCCTGGAGGCAAGCGATCGCCGTAGAGATCGGTACGCGATGATTGTCTCTTTGCGTTCTCGGCCGGCGGCTCCGCTTTCTCGGCATGCAGCCGCGCAGGCATCGTTGGTGCCACGGCGAACGCTGCTACAGAAGCAACGAAGAGGAGCTGGCGTATGCGGCGGATAGCCGTTGGTCGTTTTATCGCCATGGGAATCGGACCTCTGAGTTCAACCTCTATATTAACGTCGTCCGTGGAGCGAAAAAGTTTTTCTAGTTTGGAAGAAGGGGAGACGGAACATCGGCATCATCCTCTACCGTCTCGCCGCGAGGATATAATGGGGGAGACCTGTAACATCTCCGAATAAACCGCGGCATCTCTGAGCGTGATACGGCGTGCCGGCCGCGAGGTGAGAATGAATCGGCGTCGGAAAGAGAGGACCCTCGATGAATCGGGACGTGCGGTATCTCAAGCTCCTGTCGATCTTTCATTTCGTCGTTGCTGGCTTGTTGGCCCTGATTGCCTGTTTTCCTATCATCCATTTTGTCCTCGGCTTAGTAATGATCGTATCGCCGGCATCCATGGGCGGCGCCAATCCGCCACCACAGGCCCTCGGCTGGTTCTTCGTCCTCATCGCCGGAGCGATCATTCTTCTCGGTTGGACCGGAGCGCTCTGCCTGATGTTCGCCGGGTGGTTCCTCCGCCGCGGTCAGCACTATACATTCTGCTTTGTCATGGCTTGCATCATCTGTCTTTTCCACCCCTTCGGCACCGTGCTGGGCGTCTTCACCATCATCGTCCTGCTCCGTCCCTCCGTGAAACGATTGTTCGAAACCGGCCAATTACCGAGCGAACCAGAAGACGAGGACGAACCACGATCCTACGACGATCACTTCACCGAAAGATCGTATAACATTCGCAGCAAGCGCTGATCGGGTGCAGTCGGCCTGTCCAGCGCTAAACCGCCAGCCGTATCTTCAGAGAACCACGCATGCGGTATTATTTCTTCCATCTCATGTCCTGGCCTTACTTGCCGGCGAATTTTGCCGAGGATCACGATTCCGCGTGGGTCTGGGTGCCCAATTCGCTTTATGATCCCGTAAAGGGACACGATTTGTATCAAAATTACCTCGACACGCTCGCCTACGCCGACGAGCTGGGCTTCGACGGCATCTGCGTCAACGAACATCATCAAAATGCCTATGGGCTAATGCCGTCGCCGAATCTCATGGCGGCGGCGCTGACGCAGCGGACGCGCCGCTGTCAAATCGCTGTCATCGGCAACGCCCTGCCCATGTACAATCCGCCGCTCCGCGTGGCCGAGGAGTTCGCCATGCTCGACGTGATGTCCGGCGGACGCCTTGTCGCCGGCATGGTCATCGGCGGCGGGCCGGAGTATTTCTCCTATCAAATCAATCCTACCCATGCCCGTGAACGCTTCCGTGAAGCGCTTGATCTGATCGTCAAGGCATGGACGACGCCCGGCCCGTTTCTGTGGAACTCGAAGCACTATTTCTTCCGTTACGTCAATCCCTGGCCGCGGCCGTTGCAGCAGCCGCATCCGCCCATCTGGATTCCCGGAGCGGGCAGCCTGGAAACCATCGATTTCGTCGCCGGCCGACGCTACGCCTACATGGGCATCCCTTATTTCCACATCGACACGTTTCGACGTGTATTCAAGCTGTTCCGCGAGGCCTGCGAGAAAGCCGGCTATCAGGCCGATCCGGGACAGATGGGGTGGGGCATCCCCATGTACGTCGCCGAGACGGACCGGCAAGCGCGCGAGGAGTTCGAGCCGCACTTGTGGTACTTCGTGCGAAATCTGCTCAAGAATATCAGTCTGGCGCCGCCCGGTTACACATCAGCGAAATCAGCGCTCGCTATTCTCCGCAATCGCGGCCAGTTCCTCGCCGATCAAAAGGACTGGGACGCGATCGAAAAAGGTGTGTTCGCCATCGTCGGCAGTCCCGAGACGGTGCGGCAGAAACTCGATCACTATCGCAAGGAGCTGGGTGTCGGCGTGGTGCTGACGGGTTGCCAAACCGGCACGCTGCCGCACGAATTGGCGCGCAAGAGCATGGCCATGTTGGCGAAGGAGGTGTTGCCCCATGTTCGAGATGCTCAAAAAGCTGAAGTACGGGGCGCGAGTGCTCCTGTCGCGTAAAGGCGGCGAGCCGGAACTGATCGACGTGGGAGGCCGGCCGGTGTCGATCATGTCCGGCGGCGATGGGCCGCCGTTCGTCTACTTGCATAGCGCGCTTGGCGAATCGATGCGCTGGCTTCCGTTTCACGCCTCTTGGAGCAAGCACTTCACGGTTTATGCCCCGCTGCATCCCGGCTTCGGCCAGAGCGGCGGCTTCGACGAGATCGACAACATCGAGGACATGGCGTTTCATTACCTGGAGTTATTCGACGCTCTCGGACTTGGCGAAGTCATCCTCGGCGGCGTTAGCCTGGGCGGCTGGATTGCAGCGGAGTTTGCCGTGCGCTGGCCGGAGCGTGTCAAGAAATTATGGCTAGCGGCCGCTCCCGGATTGTGGGTCGATGAGCAGCCATTGCCGGACCTGTTCCGTGACATGGCGAACCCCGATCGTCTACGTTCGATGCTTTTTCACGATCCCGATGGCTACATGGCGAAGATGATACTAACCGATAATCCGGACGATGAGCGGCGCGTGGCGGGATTTATGGCGATGACGGTGCTCGCCCGGTTGACGTGGGACCGCCCCTACGATCCCAAGCTGGCGCGGCGGCTGCATCGCATTGGGTGTCCCACGCTCCTCCTGTGGGGCGCCAACGATCGGCTTGTACCGCCGGCCTACGGCGAAGCGTATCGCCGCTATTTGCCTCAATCGGAGATGAAAATAATCCCCAATTGCGGGCACCTGGCCATGTTCGAGAAAGAGACGGAATTCGTCGAGGCGGTGACGGCGTTTTGTCGGGGATAATCCGAGCCTGAAGCGTAAGCGAAGAGATGCCTTGGCGAAGGCGTCTCTTCGCTTACGCTTCAGGCTCGGATTATCGGGTCGTCGATCGCTGCTTGCGTTTGCTCGCGTGTTTCTTTCGCTTGTTTTCGCTCGGCTCCTCTTCCTCTCGTCGCCGGGCGACGATAAGGAAAACCAGGCTCCCCCCGGCGAAAACCACGAAGAGAACCAGCGAAACGATGATCCATTTCTTTTTGCTCCCCTCGGTGCTCTCGGCGGGAGAGTCTATCTCCGCCGGAGTTTCGAGCTTGGAAGGCGGCGGCTTGCTGATGACGCTTTCCGGCTCCGCTGGTTTGGACGGCTCGATAGGAGGGACCGTCTTCTCTGTCCGTTTCTCCGGTTTCGGTGGCGGAGGCGACAGCATCTTCATGATGTCGTTGTTCAGCTCAGCTCCGGTAAACGGCAGCTTGGCTGTCAGATCCTTGACCAGGTTGGCGCGTTTGAGAAACAAAAGCGCCATGCACGTATCGATTATCGAGCTACTGCCGACATATCCCCCGCCGGTCCAGTGGCCCTTGGTGTCCTGATTGCTCACCAACACCTGAGCGCCCCAGCGATACCAGTCCTTATCGCCGATGGTCGACAAGTTGTACAGCACGGCCACGCGCTCAAGGGACCAGAGGAAATACAGGTTTTGCATCGGTGGATCGGGCGGGTTTTCAACGGGCTGGCCGATGGTCTTGGAGAGGGCAATCAGTCCGTTGATGATGCGAGGGTCTTGCACGGGTTGGCCGACCGGTTGCGGTTGAGCCAGGCCGTGTCCAACGGCCAAACCGATCAGACCCACGCAGGTCATGGTAAGCGCTCGTTCGTTATCGCCCCCGCCGAAACGGTAGCGATAGCCCCAGGTTCCGTCCGCATTTTGACTGCTGACGAAGCGGCGGACAATCAGATTCAGGGAGCGCCTCATCGGTATCTCGTGCCGCTGTGCCATCCACAGGGCCAGAATGGCAAATTGCGTATTCGAGTTGTCGGTCGTCATCAGAAATAGGTCGGCGGGTTTGTCTCGTGGATCCTGCAAAATGTGCATAGCCGGATCCTGTACCACCGGCAACATTCGTAGACGTTCCGGAATGACGTAAGGTTTCGACGCTTTGCCGTTGCCGGCGTTGCCCTCGGCCTTCACCGGCTGAGCTTCCTGGTCGGAATCCGCTTTGGGGGTCGGTTCGGGCGACACCGGCTCTTTGCTGTCCAAAATGGCCAAACCCAGGCAGTCGCGCCAGCGATCAGGAGGATCAGCGGCAAGGTCTTGCGGCGAAAGCGATTCGCCAAGGCTGTCGCCCGAAAGCGCGGAAAGCTCGCCGGGACTGCCGCGACTCATGCTGCCGGAGAGTGGAGGAACGCCGGATCGGACTGCCCTCTCACCCATCGGCGGAGCATCAGGTGCTCGCGCGACGGGCGCCAACTCGCCCGGTTTCTTGCCGGCCTGTCGCGCAATCGGCGATAGCTCGCCTGTCTGCTTGCCTGCCTCCCGCGCCACGGCGGGCATATCACGCAGCGGCGGTTCGAGATGACGTAGGGCCGTCAGCAGCTCCTTCTGCGACGGGCCGTTCAGGAGCGGACACTTGTACCCCCAGCCGCCGGTCGCGCTCTGGCCGGCGATCAAACGCAACGCCAATGCCTGGATGATCTTTTCATCTTTCGGATCGCCGAGCCGATCCAGGAAGAGGATGCCGAGAGAAAGCTCGTAGGTCCCATCGAGCCTCGCTGACTTCGAGCGTAGGAATTCGGCTGCTTTTTGAATGATCGGATCGCTTTCCGGCACCCCGCACTCCAACAGAGTCAGCGCGGGCAGCGTGGCATAGCCTACTGGATGCTTGCCGTGCACCGTGAGATGCCGCTGGGGCCATGTCCCATTCTTTTGCTGCGTTCGTTTGAGATAGGCAACGCCGCGATCGATGGCGTCATTGACCGCTTCCTGTTCGTGCGGCGGCAACGGCATTCGTTGTGCCCGCGCCGGCGCAACCAGCACCATTAGCATAACCACGCCGAACGGAATCAGGCCGCTGCGGCTTTTGTGCGACTGTTCGGGGCGACGAAGAGTCAATCGCTTCGTCCCTAGCATGGGTGATGTCCCCGTTGGCAACAAGGCGAGTGCCCGGATGACTTGCTGAAGCCATGTTACCAACTCACGATCGGAAAGCGAGGAAAAACGAGAGAAAGCGGACAAAATCCTACTAGCCCGCTGCGCGGATCTGCGCGGACCTGACCGGCGCTATGGATCGCGAAGACAATGCTTGCGACAAGGATGTAAGAAAATGTATAATTTCTCATCGCCGTCCCCGTCTCATCACGGGAGTTGCCTGAGCGCTCAAAGGGAGAGGCGATCACCATGCCCTATTCCGCGGAAATCAGCCGCTCGAATCCCACGTGTTTTTTGTTTCTGATCGATCAATCGAAGTCGATGCTCGGCCCCATCGGCGGTGGGCAGGGTAAGACCAAGGCCGACGCCGTGGCTGAGTCACTCAATCGCCTGCTTTACACCCTAGTGCTGCGTTGTGTCTGGGGACAAAACGTCCTTGATCGTTTCCATGTCGGCGTGCTCGGCTATGGCAAGCAAGTTCTGCCCGCGCTGGGCGGCGCGCTCGAAGGCCGTGAGTTGATACCGATCAGCGAGTTGGCGCGCAGTCCATTGCGCGTCGAGCAGCGCGTCAACCGCGTGGACGACGGACGCGGCGGACAGGTAGAGCAGATCATCAAGTCGCCGGTGTGGTTCGATCCGGGCGGCGACGGCAAGACGCCCATGTGCAAGTGTCTGGAACGCGCGGCACAAATCGTTTCGAGCTTCCTCCTGGATCACCCGGCTTGTTATCCGCCCTTGATTATTAACTTGTCCGACGGCGAGGCGACGGATGGTGATCCCGAAGAACCGGCTCAAGATTTGCGGGAATTATCCAGCGAGGATGGCGAGGTATTGCTGTTCAACGCCCATATTTCCTCGAGTTCGCATCAGGCCATTGAGTTCCCCGATGAAGAACGGGGATTGCCCGATGATTTTGCTCGGCGGTTGTTCCGCATGTCGAGCCGGCTGCCGCCGGCGATGCAAACCTCGGCGCGTCAAGCGAATTTGACGGTGACGGCGGAGTCGCGCGGCTTCGTCTTTAATGCCGACCTGGCCTCGGTGGTCCGCTTCCTGGACATCGGCACGAGGGTCGATCTCAAGAACCTACGGTGAGCCATGCCATTCCCCGACGTCGCCCTCGGCTATCACGCCTTTCGCCTGCCGCGTCAGGGCTATGGCTTGGAGGAATGCCAGGACGCTCTGGCCGGCGACATCGAGCGCGGCCGCTTCGCCATTGCCGATGGAGCGGCCGAGAGTCCGTATTCTGCCTTGTGGGCGCGTCTGCTTGTGGAGGAGTTTATCCGTCAGAGCGAACGTCTGCCGTCCTGGGAGAGCTGGCTGCCGTCGTTGCAAGAACGCTGGTCTGCTTCGATCGGTCATCCGCCGGCAACCGTGGTGGAGAACGGATGGCGGATGGCGGAGAGTGGCGGCATGCCGTGGTATCTCGAACCGGGGCTGGCTCAAGGCGCCTTCGCCACGTTCCTGGGATTGGTGATCGAGGACCATAACTGGTATGCCGTGGCCGTTGGCGATAGTTGTTTGTTTCAGGTACGGCGGGACGAACTGATCCGTGCCTTCCCGGTCACGCGGGCCGCGGATTTCAGCAACGCCCCTTGGCTGGTTGGCTCGCGCACCTCGCCGATCGAGGTACCATACAAAAACGGTTTGCTGCAGGCGGGCGAGTGCCAATCGGGCGATCGCCTGTGGTTGATGACCGACGCTTTGGCACAGTGGTTTTTGCTTCAGGCCGAGTCCGGTGGCAAGCCCTGGTCGGCGCTGGAAATGCTGGCGCATCCCGCCGGCGATGAGAATTCGGCCCAGCAAGCGTTCTTCGCCTGGATCGAGGGCCTACGCGCAACACGCCAGCTGCGCAACGACGACGTGGCACTGCTGGCGGTTTCTCTGTGAAGAAGCTAACCATAGAGTCACAGAGAACACAGAGAATAACACAGAGAAGAAAAAGAAAAAAAGCATGAAAGCAGTTTGATGATTTATGGATGGGCTTTTTTATGTTTATTTCTGATTTTTGATTTTTTCTGTGTTTTTCTCTGTGTCCTCTGTGACTCTGTGGTTAGCTTCTTCTGCCGAAGGAGTCTGCGATGACCTGGCCGCATGCCACGGATTACAACGCTGCCGTGCAGAATCCGCAGTTGTGTTTCTGCGACGAGGATCTGCGCCAGGGTCAGACCGTTGGCGATCTGTTCGGCCTGCCGCGGCCGCACTCCGGTAACTTCGCCGATGTCTACCAGATACAGACACCCGACGGCCAGAACTGGGCCGTTAAATGCTTCACGCGCCCCGTCGCCGGGCTTCGGCATCGCTATCACGCCGTCAGCGAGCACATCCGCCAGACGCAACGTGCCTTCATGGTCGAGTTTTATTTTTTGGATCAGGGCATTTGTATCCACGGTCAATGGCATCCCCTTGTCAAAATGCGCTGGGTCGATGGCTTGCGCCTCAACGAGTTCGTCAACGAGCAACTGAATAAGCCGGTGGTATTAGAGCGGCTGGCCCAGATGTGGATTCGCTTGGCCCAGGAACTGCGCGACGGGGGCATGGCGCATGGCGACTTGCAGCATGGCAACGTCCTGTTAGTGCCCGGCAGCAAAAGCAGTTTGATGGCCTTGAAACTGATCGATTACGATGGCATGTTCGTGCCGGCCTTGGCTCCCTGTCCATCGGGCGAGGTCGGTCATGCCAATTATCAGCATCCGCGGCGACTGCGCGAGGGCAACTACGACGGCAACATGGATCGCTTCTCGCATCTGTTGATTTACACTGCGTTGCGCTGTCTGTACATCGGCGGCGAGGATCTCTGGCGGCGCTACGACAATCAGGAAAACCTACTGTTCCGCGAGGAGGACTTCCGCCAACCTGGCAGGTCGCTGCTGCTGCACGAATTGTGGGAGAATCCCGATCGCGATGTACGCAGCTTGGTGGGCCATTTGCTGCTGGCCAGCCAGGGGCCGATGCGGCTGGTGCCCACGCTCGATGAATTGGTGGACGATAGCGGCATTCGACCGTTATCCGACGGCGAGGAAGCTCGGATCAATGATTTGCTGGACGATGGCACCGTCCGTCCCAGCCGCGACCGGAAGGTGGCAAGCCGGAACGCGCCGCTCCCGAACAGTCGCGGCTTGGAGGTTTCCAGTCGCGCGAAGCCCCAAACCGCCGTCCTCAACACCGAGCAAACGGTTGATGCCGCGGCCCTCACCGATACTCAGCCCATCTTGCTCAAACCGGCGCCGGCGACGATGCAGCGACGCCCTATTTCCACTGAGGTTGACTTGGAGCCTCCGCCGCTGGAGCCGGCGGTTGCCGGCCGCTCTCCCTTCGATGTCGGCACACTCGCCGATCCGCTTGTGTCCCTCCTGTCGCGACCAGCCTGGCTGGCCACGATGGGCGTGATCGCGCTCATTAGCTTCTTCGTCGTCAACATGCTGGTGTGGTCTTCCATCAAACAGCCGGCGACGGCGCCCGTCCCGCGTCCCACGCTGGCGGGCATCGATGATGTGGTCCTCACGGGGGGACACGAGAAGCAGATTCATTTCACCGTCGAACGCCACGGTTCTCGGCAACCGTTGAAGCTGCGCATCGCGGGACTGCCCGACGAGATGGAGGCTCCGGAGCCGCTGGAACTGCGCGATGGCCAGAACCGGGTCTCGTTGACCGTCCTCTCTCCCTTGGGACTCGATGTGCTCCAGCAGGAGGTCCGCGTCTCGCTCTGGGATGGTGACGAGAAGATCGATGAGAAGCCGTTCTATTTATCGATCCACATGGTCCCGCGACCCGTGCTGAAACAGCCGGATAACATCGCCTGTCAGGCGGACCATTCCTCCGAGTTCTCCTTTGAAGTCCATCGAAATGATTGCCGCGAGCTACTGCGGTTGTGGATGGAAGGATTGCCGCCGCAAGTACGACAAGAGAGCGCTCTTGCAAAGGATACCGACGTGTTGCACGTGAAGCTGACTATGGCCGCCGATTTGAAGCCGCAGGCGATTCCCGTGAAATTGCAACTGCATGTTGGCGATGTCATCGCGGACACAAAGGCGCTGCTCCTCAACATCCTGGAGGACGACAAATCAAAGCAACATCAAGAAGGGCAGAAGCTGGGCGCGCGGCTTAAAGAAGGTACGCCTCATTCCCTGACCATCGAGCCGGGCAAAACCGACGGGCTAAAAGTGCTGTTGGAGCGCGGAAACCTTCTGGGGGACGTACAACTCCGCCTTGACGGCCTGCCGGCCGGCGCGATGGCCGCGCCCGTTACGGTGCCGGTTGGGGCATCATCGGCGACCATGATTATCGAGACAACGCCTGAAACCACGATCGGCGAACACGGCGCCAAACTACGGCTCCGCGTGGATGGGCAAACGGTTGATGAACGCGACATCACGCTGTCCATTCGCAGGCCGCGCGGCCGGGTGGAAATCGTCCATTTCCACACCATCGATCACATGGAGCTTGTCGGTACGCTGTATCACGGTTGGAAAGGCAAGCAGGGCATGACCGTGCTCATGCTGCACGACCTGGGGCGCGATCGCAGCTCGCCTTGCTGGAAGCAACTGGCCGAGGTGCTTCAGGCCGAGGGGCATACGGTGCTGACCTTCGACTTCCGCGGACACGGCGAGAGCAAGAAGGTTTCGACGCCATTCTGGAAGTTCTCGGTCAACAGGTATCTGACCAGCCACGATGCGGCCCTGCCCGCGGAGAAGCAGCCGAGGACGCTCGAAGCGAAGGATCTGCCGTCTACGTATCTGCCGTGGCTAATCGAGGACATCGCCGCCGCCCGCTCCTATCTCGACGTGCGCCACGATGAGCCGAACGGCCCGGTCAATACGTTCAACATGGTTGTCATCGGTGCCGGCCAAGCATCGGCCCTCGGCTCCTTATGGTTGGGCACGGAAGGATTGCGCTTTAACGCTGCGGACATAAGCGGCAAAACCGTGCTCAAACCGTCGGAGAAATTGAGCTTGCTGCAAGTGGTCTGGTTGGGTATGGCCGACCCGCTGAAACTCGATCCCAAGGGGATCTACGGCTGGCTCGGAGGGGCGGCCGCCAAGCCTGCGGTACCGATCACCTTCGTCTACGGACAGCAGGACATCGACACTTCCACCTTGCTCGAATATCCCATCCATGAAAGGTGGGGTTCGGCTATTCGAATCCCTGACGCGCGCCAGTCGGGACAGGATCTTCTGGACAGCAGGGGTAAAGGCGCGGAGCGAATCAAGCAATATCTCGTCAATACGCTCCAGAAGGTGCCATCGCAGTCGTGGGTTCCGCGGCGAATCAAAACTCTGCACTCCTACTGGGCCATTCCCGTGCGCCTTCTAGGAGAGAGGGAAGAGATGCGTATTTACGTGGCCAAGCGGGTAGGAGAGGAGACCTTGGCGCCGGTACCGTTTCTACCTCTGGGAATCCGCATCAAGGGATTGACGGAGCCGCAGCCTTTGCCGAGCGTCCTAGAACCTTAAAAAAATGCTCTTGCATCACAACCGCTTCTTCAGGTACAAGAGGGGCCGGCACGCCTCGGAGATGAGAAGGAATCTCGCGGCCAATTCATAGCCAAATCGGTAGGGAAACCGAACTCAGGTGGGTGTCGGCCCGCACACAACGCTTTGAGTTCGCCTCGCAGACCAATACTTTCACAAGGTTGTGTGAAACGCCGGAGTCGCCTCCCGTTGGGGAGGACCGCCAGGGCAGCGGTGCGTTGTCTTACGGCTTCCCTCTGTTTGCTGTTGCGAGAGGTTCTCATGCTTGTCCTTTCACGTCGTGCCCCCGACACGAATGCTGCTTTCGCCCCTTCGAACCAATTTCGGCAAATGATCGATCGCCGTCTGGCCATTGCTCAAAGGGGCTTGGCCGAAGCGCGGCATCACCTGGAGTCCGGACAGAACGAAGACGCAGGGATCGTTTTGGATAAGATTGATGAGGATTTGCACCTGCTGCGTTGCCGATTGGACCGCGAGGCGGAGATGGCCGCGCCGCGTCCTGCTCCGCTCGTCGGCAGCGCGAATTGATGGGATTGGGGTAGTTGTAGGGTGGGCAGACGAAGGAGGCCCACCAGATCCTGCTGGTGGGCCTCCTTCGTCTGCCTACCCTACAATCTCCTACCCTTCAGGCTCGGATTCATCCTCGCTTCCCGACCGTTTGCAGATCAAGCAAGTGCATAATGATGGATTGCTCCAATTCGCCGGGCTTAAAACCGAATGGTCCACGTCCGCCCTTGTAGACTACGCGGCCATCACGGCTAATCAGATACAAGCGATCCGGCATTCCGCTATACAGATTCCCGACGCGATCGTCGAGCGTGTCCACAACGAGCGGCATGGTCATGTGCAGCGTTTGACAGCAGCGCGCGGCAACGGCGGTGCGTTCGCGTGAGGATTTCGGTTGAGCGATTTCGATGCCTGCATTGTCGTTGGATTCCATGCGCCAGCCGTCGATCGGGTGTGCTTCGCGGACGTAGACGCCGAGAAACTCGACCTTGTCGCCATAGCGGCGTTTCAATTTTTCCAAGATCCCAAACTGGGATCGATACGGCCCTCAGGTGAAGCTGCCGAATATCAGCACCACGGGTCTTTTGCCGCGAAACTGCCCGAGGGTGATGATCTTGCCTTCGTCATCATGCCGGGGGAGCGAAAAATCAGGAGCGAGTCGCCCAACCTTCGGTCCTTCCTGGAACGAACCGATCTCCCCCTCGAACAATCCTTTCAGGAGCGTCAAGGGCGAGGGCATGCCGCTCCCTGGTTTTTTCGAGGGCGGCCGTGGTGGCGGAAACAGCAGGGCGTGCAGCTGCTCGCGGCTTATCGCCTTCTTTCCTTTCGCCGCTTGCTCGAATATTTTCTGCCACTCTTCCGCGGTAAGCTTCTCATCGTGGTCAGCGTCAGCGCGGCCATAGAAGGCGTTGACGATGCGCATCTGCCGATTGATCGTCGCCTCATCGTTCCAATCGAAATCAGCCGAGGTCAGCCGGCCATCGTGATCGCGGTCCAGCCGATCGAACCATTCCGCCGACCCGGCGAATTCATCTTTATCGATCATGTCATCGTGATTCTTATCCATTCGTTCAACCAGCCATTTCAAGGCATACTGGCTCTGGCTGGGATGAAACCAACCCATGTTGCCGGTGGCCGGCGGCTGGCCGCTGAGAATCGCCGTGAGCATCTGTACCCCCTCGATCTCACGCAACCAGCTGAGCGCGGGTGGCAGGTAGTCGCCCGGCGCTTTCATCGCTTGCGTCTCTTTCCGCTGAGGAGAAGAGTTAGGATTAGGAGGCCCGGCATACATGGCGCCGGCAACAGCAATCAGAGGGATAAAAGACAATACAAGTGTCCTTTTCACCATGGTTCATGCCTCTCCGAAGGACAGGACGCGGAGCGTCCGGACGTGCGCTCCCATGCGGAGCGTGGGAGCGAGAGTTCATTTCCCATCTTGCACGATCGTGTGTTGTTTGTCGATGGCCGGATTTTTCAGCACTGTTGGACTGCCATTCTTTCCTGGCCAGTGGATGGTGACGCGCTCGACGCGATCGGTCTTGCCGAGTCCGAACGTTGCCACCAATTCGCTTTGACTGAGATAGCCGCGGGCCGCGGCGATCTCACGGCGCTGCTCGCCGTCCTTAGTTTCCAGGATGATCCGCGCTCCAATCGCGCTGCGATTGGAGTGAACGCCGTCGCCTTGCAGCTTGAAGCGAATCCAGTGATGGCCGAGCTTGTTGTCGTTGCGCAGCACCAGCGCGGGGCCGCCGTTGCCGATGAGGATCACATCGAGATCGCCATCGCCATCGAAGTCGGCGTAGGCACAGCCGCGGCCGACGAGCGGCTGAAACAAATCGGGACCGGCATCTTTTTCGCTGACCGGCTCGAAGCCTTCCGTTGGCTTGCTCCAGAAAAGTTGGGCCGGTTGCTTGTATTTCTGTGCCGGCTGCAATTTGCGGATGTTTGGATCGAGATGGCCGTTGCACGTCAAGAAATCGAGCCGGCCATCGAGATCGTAGTCGAAGAAAAACGCGCCGAACTTCAGCGGTACGCGACTTTCGCCGGCGATGCCTTCTACCTTGGCCTCCTCCTTAAACTCCAAGCGTTTCAGCTGATCTTGGCAGAGAAACGTGTCCGGTTCGTTGGCGAAGTTGGTAATGAGGATCGCATTGCATTCGGGACGATAGCGCGGCGCCCAATCGATGCCCATCGCGCCACGTGTTTCGCCCTGGGCGTAGGCGACGCCGGCGAATCGACCTTCCTCGCGGAAGACGCGATTTCCATTCTTTCCCGCCAGATTATGAAAGAGGAAATTGCGCACCGTATCGTTGGCGACGACGATGTCGGGCCAGCCGTCCTCATCGATGTCACAGACGATGACGCCGAGCGATTTGCCGACCGGCCGCTCCCTCGCGTTTGCGTCAACCCCCTCCTTCTCGAAGATTTGCACGCCGGACTCCTTCGAGACGTCTGTAAACTTGCCGTTGCCCTCGTTGCGATAGAGGAAGCACACCGCCCCGTCAAACTGCTTGGGTTGGCCGAACATGCGCTCCTTGCCATCGATCTTGAAGCCGATGCTCAGATCGTAGGCCGGCGACCACCGAACGTAATTGCACACAAACAAATCGAGCTTGCCGTCGCCGTCGTAATCGAGAAACGACGCCGAGGTCGAGAAGCAGATCGGTTGGTTCCAATCAAAGAAATCGTTGACGGGTTGCTGGGGCCAACCGCCAGGCCCGCCGACTCCGGCGGTCGCCGTCGTTTCGACGAACTTGCGGCCCTTGCTCGGATCTTGGGGATTAACAGGTTCGTTATGGAACAGGCGATTGCCGCCCACGCCGGTGACGAAGAGGTCCGGCCAGCCGTCGTTGTCATAATCGCCGACTGTCGCGCCCATGCCGAACATGCTCACGGCCAGGCCCGCTTCCTTCGTAACGTCCTTGAATTTGCCGTTGCCGAGGTTGCGGTACAGAACCAAGGTCGGTTTCGGTCCTCGATCGACCTGAGGGCGGGTGGGCCAGGGGCACGCATTCACGAAAAGAAGATCGGGCTTGTCGTCATTATCGAAATCGATCACGGCGATCCCGCCGCACATCGTTTCGGGCAACAGTTTCTTGTCAGTCAATCCGTTGGTATGAACGAAAGTGATGCCGGCATCTTTGGTGATGTTGGTGAAGTACACGTGCGGGACAGGCGCCTCTTCGCGTGGGAGGGCATGGCCCGGATCGACCGTTCGCGTGGCCGGCTTCGCCGGCGTGAAGACGCCGAGATACCGCAGAATGCCATAAGCGGCACCGCCCAGCACGAGAAGGGCGAGCAGGAGGTAGGCGATCGTGGAACGTTTGCAACAAGACATGAATGTATTTCTCCGTTTCGCGACGCTTCGCAGAAGTATCGAAGTTTCAAAAGCTACTGCGAAGCGTCGCTTATCAATGAACGGTGCGCTCACAGGCCCGGCGCACCCGGTCGGTTCAACGAATAAATGACGATAGCTTCTGCCGCGTGGTTGGCGGCCGGATGACTGGCGCGATACGCCTGCATGGCTCGGCCTTGCGCCAACTCATCGGGCTTAAATATCTGGAATAGTTCCAGGTGTAGCCGATCGAGAACGAAGGCAGCCGATTGCTTTAGCTCTGCGTCGTTCTCGCGCTGGAAGTAGGGTTCGATCCGTCCTTCCAGCAACTCGAAACGCTGCCGTTTCGGCTGCTTCGCTGAGACCGGCTCGGCCCCCAGCGCCGTAACCGCTGATCCCAGTTTGGCCGCGGCCATCCGCCGCGCGTCCTTATCGGCCTTCTCGTCCAGCAGTGTGTTGGCCAACGCCTGTAACGACGCCTCATCCGTCTTCGGCGCTTCTTCGGATAGCTTCAAGGCGGATACCGGCCGGCCGAGCATCTGGAAGCACTGATGGAGGCCGAAATGGGACTTCTCGTTCTCCGAATCGAGCTTTAGCGCACGTTCGTATTGCTCGATGGCTTCGAGCAGGAATGCGTCGCGCTGGCCGGAATTGCCGCGCTCGAACGAGGCTCGCTCGAAGAGAGCGCGGCCCAGTTCGTTGATGACGCGGTAATCCTTGGTGAAATCGAAGTCGCGTTCGCGCGGCTGTTTGTCGGGATCGAGAATGCTTCGGAAATTCGCGATGGCCGCCTCAACGCTGCGGCGATCGGTGGTGTTATCCAGGTTCACGCGGCCATTGAAATAAGCCACGGTCCACCACGGCGCGCCGGCCTCGCGTGCTTTTTCCAGTGCCCTGACCGCATCGGGAAGAAGTCCCTGCGCCTCATAGACGCGGGCCAGGTTCAAATGGGCGTGGCCGGCCACTTCCTTGTTTTCCGGAAATTCCTTCAGCATCGCCTGGAACGCTACCTCGGCCTGGCGCAGTTCTCCCTTCTTCTCATCGGGACCGCCCTCGATCAGACAGCCAATCCCGTAGTCGTTCCAGCGCTGCCAGACTGGTTTGATCGGCGAGGTTTGCTCCGGCACTTTCTCGGCGACGCCTTCGACTGGCAAGGTGACGTGATCGGAACATAGATCCACGATGGGCAGCTTCGGCGCCTTGTCGTCGCCGCCGTGAACGAGGCTCATATACTCGAAATCGAATTTGCGATAGCGCACGCGCACCGCCAATTCGATTGGGCCTTTCACATCCTCGGGCACTTTCAACTCGTAATGCACGACCTGACCAGCACCCGGCGGAATCTGATGGTTGTACAGTGGCGTAAAGATGTCCTGGGCGTTGCGGCGATTGACGCGATTCCCGTGGCGATCCAGCATCAACACGTTGAGGAAATGCGACCAGGGATCAACCGCCCCGCTGTCGTCGGGTCCGGCGAGCGCACCGGAACGGCCGATGATCTTGCCGTTCGCTTTGGCCGTGAAGTCCACCCAGACCTCGTTGGAATCGACGGTGCCCTGGGTGAAGAGATGGCCCATAAAGATGGTGCGAATCACCACCTCGACGAGATAGCTCTTGCCCGGTTTCAGCTTGGGTAAACTGGGTCGAAGTGGTCCAAGGAATCGGCCATCGATCGCGCCGCCTTCCTTCAAGGCGAACAAATCGATGCGCACGGAGGCGTCTTTCCCCTCTGGATCGGTGCCGCGTAGGAAGTCCGCATTTTTGCGGACTGCCTCGTGCAAGCCCTGGGCTTGGCCGGCATATTCCGGCAGACGGCTGAGCAGATAGGGCAAGCCGGTGTTCGCTCCGGGGAAGAAGTGGTCGTGGACTTTGCGGATGCCGCTGCCGTCGAAATCCTTGGATCCGAAATCGTTGCTCGGCGAGAGCGGCATGTGACAGCTATTGCAGCTGGTTTTCGCCTTGGGCGGATAGTAGAAGCTCAACGCGCCATGACCGGACACGCCGCTGAGGAGAAACGGATCATAGTGATTCTGGCCGCGCAGAAACTCCTTGTAATGGTTCAGTTCCACCGGCAGGCTGACTTTGTGGCAAGTCGAGCAGAACTCCGAGTTCATGTCGGCGTTCTTGTGGAACGGCTTGAGCATGCTCTTTTTGTGGAAGTCCGGCTTGGCCTTGACTACTTGGTTGCTGAACCAGCGAAGCAGAGAGTTGTCGCTGTAGGCGAAGGGATAGGGGAGCGGCTCATCGATGGTATACGCAGCGTTGCCCTCGGTGCTGTTGACGTTGGTGATGGCGT
>Ga0070738_10000862_pt1 | contig 74466 bp, 73 predicted proteins | sample Coa_R2_2_FD_66446 | JGI IMG/M metagenome (GOLD analysis project Ga0070738, IMG submission 66446) | Surface soil microbial communities from Centralia Pennsylvania, which are recovering from an underground coalmine fire - Coalmine... | ecosystem: Environmental > Terrestrial > Soil > Unclassified ...
GGCCTGGTGGAGCTGAGGGGAATCGAACCCCTGACCTCTGCAGTGCGATTGCAGCGCTCTCCCATCTGAGCTACAGCCCCGGCAGGGCGCTCTTTACGTCTCTCACAGCGGCGCGTCAATGCGCCGAGCCGGCGGATTTCCCTGCCAATGCGCCGCCTTGCCGGTCAGGCCCAAGCCCGGTAAATCAAGCCAGCCAATCCCTCGCCCGGAGCTTGCATGCGCGCTTTGCTCATCGTCATAAACATTGCCCTCGGCCTATATTGGTGGGTGATCGTCATCATGGCGATCATGTCGTGGCTGATCGCCTTCCATGTCATCAATGTCTATAACGAAGTCGTCCGATCTATTTGGAATGCCTTGAACGCGCTGACCGAGCCGGTCCTCCGACCAATAAGGAATGTGCTGCCGAGTTTCGGCGGTCTCGACATATCGCCGGTCATCGTCCTGCTCATTATCATGTTTCTCCAATATCTTATCGCCGGTCTTTTGACCATGTATCCCTACGCCATCTAGGTTCGATGATTGGGCGCAGAGCCGCCAAGATCCGAAGACCTGCCCTGGAGCCCGCGCAAGGACGGGGTGGCGCTCCGGGTCCGTCTGGCGCCTAAATCCGCTCGCGAGGCCGTCGAGGGCATCGAACATCTCGCCGACGGCAGTGCCGTGTTGAAAATCCGCGTCCGCGCCGTGCCGGAGGCGGGTGCCGCGAATGAAGCGCTGATCCGCCTCCTCGCCAAGGCCTTGAAACTGCCGGCCTCGGCGATCGAGCTCGAATCCGGTGCCACCGCCCGGATCAAATGCCTCCATATCTTCGGCGATCCACCCGCTATTGCAGTGCGGCTCGCAGCATTGATTACCGCGCCTTCGTCTCCCTGAGGCTCAGCGCGTGATGGATGCGCACCATCAAGGCCGCGCCGAAGAGCGGCGTCAGAAGATTGACGAGCGGCACGGCGGCGAGCACCGCTATCGCAAGTCCCGCGATGAAGATCTCGGCCGGATAGGCCCAGAGCATGCGCCGCATGTCCTCGATCTTTCGGTAGCGCAGGGCGGCGAATTCGAAATATCCGCGGCCGAGCAGATAGGCATTGACGATGACGAAGGCCACCGCATTGACGAAGGGCACGAGCAGAAGGAAGAGCGCCGCCAGATTGAGGACGAGTGCGAGCGCCGCGAATTTCGCAGCGACCAGCGCTTGATCCGAGAAGGGCGGCGTGCGGCCCATATGCGCCGGGTCGATTTCCGCTTCGACGATCGCCGCAAGCTCGTCGAAGAAAAAGCCGCCGACGAGAAAAGAAACGGGCGTGATCGCGAAGGCGAAACCGATCGCAAGCGCAATGCCGGCGAGCACGATGAGGCTCGTCGTCAGCAGAGAGTTTGGCAACATCAGAAAATGGACGAGCAGGCGTTCCATGCCGACGAAGACGAAAACGAGCAAAAGCAGCGTGAGCGCCAGCGTCTTCCAGAACACGCGGCGGAAGGGCGGGGTGAAGATCTGCTGAACGGCGGCGAATGTGGCGTCGAGGATCATGGTGCGGGTTTGAATTGCTGCATTGTCGATGAAGGGCGGACGTCATGGCGCGGTCGAGTCGGCCGTTAGGCTCTAACGAAAATATGCATGTAAACTGGAATGCCTGGGCGCGCGGATCAAGTCCGCGCATGACTGTCCTCGAACGGCTCTGGCGTTGCCGGCGATGTTGCGCTAGAGAGCTAATTCATGCTCGAAAGCGCGCAAGAGATCCGCCACGATTGGACGGTCGACGAAATTGTCGCCGTGCATGACCAGCCTTTGCTCGAACTCATCGGCGAGGCGAACCGGCTGCATCGTGTCTACCAGCCGCCGAATTACGTGCAGAAGGCGAGCCTTCTTTCGGTGAAGACGGGCGGCTGCCCGGAAGATTGCGCCTATTGTCCACAATCGGCGCATTACGAGGTCAATATCGAAAGATCGCCGCTGATGCCGACCGAAAAGGTCCTCGAGCTTGCGGCGCGGGCGCGCGCCGCCGGGGCCGACCGTTTCTGCATGGGCGCGGCCTGGCGGCAAGTGCGCGACGGGGCGGAATTCGATGCGCTGCTCGACATGGTCCGCGGCGTGCGCGCCCTCGGCCTGGAAGCCTGCGTGACGCTCGGCATGCTCAACGAGAGCCAGGCGCAAAGGCTGAAGGAGGCGGGGCTCACCGCCTATAATCACAATCTCGATACCGGCCCCGAATATTATTCGAAGATCATTTCGACACGCACTTACGAGGACCGGCTGAAGACTTTGCAAGCCATCCGCGCCGCCGGCATCGAAATGTGCTGCGGCGGGATCATCGGCATGGGCGAGAGCGTGCGCGATCGCGCGGCCATGCTGCAAGTCCTTGCCTCTTTCGATCCGCATCCCGAAAGCGTGCCGATCAATGCGCTTGTCGCCGTAGCCGGCACGCCGCTTGGGGAGCGCGAGAAGATCGATTCTGTTGTCTTCGTGCGGATGATCGCGACGACGCGGATCGTGATGCCGCAAGCGCGCGTGCGGCTCTCCGCGGGCCGCTCGAACTTGAGCCGCGAGGCGCAGATCCTCTGCATGATCGCCGGTGCCAATTCAATCTTCTACGGCGAGACTTTGCTGACGACGCCGAATGCGCGCATGCCGGAGGACGATGCGCTCTTCGCCGCGCTCGAGGCGATTTCGTCCGAGGCTCGCGCGCAATAGAGCTTGCACTGGGGTGGGGCGATCTTTTCGCCGCCGCTCGAGGCGGTCCCTCCGGGCGATTCTCTGCGGGTGCGCGGGGCGGCTAAGCTAGCGGGCGGTATAATGGGGGGCCACGAAGAACCGCGCCGCCCCGAAAGCATTGATTCCGGTCAAGGCCGTGCGAAGAGATCGAAGCTCTGATTGGACGATTGAAGGAGGTCCCTTTGATTGGCCTAAGACGCAGCGCGGCAGGCTCGCCGGAACCGGGCATGAGCAGCAGCGAAATCGAAATTCCCCCGCTTGGGCTCGGCGGAACCTTGAAACTTCCTCAGCATCCGGCCGGCTTGATCGTGTTCGTGCACGGCAGCGGTTCGAGCCGCTTCAGTGCGCGCAATAATGCTGTCGCAGACGTACTGAACAAGGCCGGATTCGCGACCCTGCTTTTCGATCTGCTGAGGCCGGAAGAAGAGGGTGATCGCAGCAAAATCTTCGATATCGGGCTTTTGACGGAAAGGCTGATCGATGCGATCCGCTGGATCGATGCGAGCGCCGAGCTCTCGCGTTTGCCGCTTGGCCTTTTTGGCGCCAGTACAGGCGCGGCCGCTGCTCTTTGCGGAGCGGCACGTCTCAACAAGCGAATTTCCGCCATCGTCTCGCGCGGCGGCCGCCCGGACCTTGCCGGTGCCGCACTCGCGCAGGCGGAAGCCGCGACTTTGCTGATCGTCGGAAGCAACGACGACCTGGTCATCCATCTCAATGAAAAGGCGCTGGCCAAGCTCAAAACGCCGAAGGCCCTGTGGATCGTGCCGAACGCGACCCATCTCTTTCCTGAACCAGGCGCGCTGGAAATGGTGAGCCGCTTTGCTGTCGAATGGTTCTCGCTTCACCTTGCCGGCGTCGAGGCCGGAAGCTGAAAGGACGAACATGTCATTCCGCAATCGGGTGGATGCTGGGCGGCGGCTTGCCCGCGCGCTCGCGGATCATAAGAAGGATCGTCCGATCGTTCTGGCTCTTCCTCGCGGCGGCGTTCCGGTCGCCGCGGAGGTCACAAAGGCGCTCGAGGCGCCGCTCGATCTCCTGCTCGTGCGCAAGATCGGCGTGCCTTTTCATCCCGAGCTCGCGATGGGCGCGGTCGTTGACGGATCCGCGCCGCTGACCGTGCGCAATGAGGAGATCATTCGGCTCGCGCGGGTATCGGAAGAGGATTTCGCGGCCGTGCGCGATCACGAACTCGCTGAAATCAAGCGCCGGCGCGCGCGCTATGTCGGAGATCGATCCCATCCCGAACTCGAAGGCCGCGTGATCATCGTCATCGACGATGGAATTGCGACCGGCGCCACCACGCGCGCGGCTTTGCGGGCGGTGCGCCGGCAGAATCCGAGCCGGCTCATTCTCGCCGTTCCGGTCGCGCCGACAAGCACGCTCGCGGAATTGGGCGAAGAAGCCGACGAGATCGTTTGCATCGAAGATCACGAACCTTTCGGCGCGGTTGGCACTTATTATGCCGACTTCCGTCAGACTTCTGACGAGGAAGTGGCCGCTCTCCTTGCCGCCTGCGCGCATCAGAGGGCGCGCGCCGATCTCCAGTAGTTCCCACCTAAACTCGCGAGAGATGAGATGCTCATGCAAGTGCCGCTCGAAATCGCTTTCCGGAACACGGGGCCTTCAGAAGCCATCAAGGCCGAGATTGAAGAGGAGGCTCGCTGGCTGGAGAAATTCTACGGACGGATCACGAGCTGCCAGGTCACGGTGACCGCGCCGAACGGGCATCACAGACACGGCATCCCCTACAAGATCAGCCTGCGTATTGCCATGCCCGATCGCAAGGACATCATCGTCAACGCCACTCATGACGACAAAAAGGAACAAGAATATCCGACGGTCGCGATCAAGCGCGCCTTTGCCGCCGCGCGGCGCCAGATCGAGGATGCAGTGCGCGAAATGCGCGGAGTGGTGAAGCCGCATCCGCCTGAGGATCATGGCCGGGTGTCGAAATTCGTCGCCGATCAGGATTATGGATTCATCGAAACCCCGGACGGGCGTGAAGTCTATTTTCACCGCAACAGCGTACTCGACGGCGCGTTCGATCGGCTGAACGTCGGCTCGGAAGTGCGGTTTGTCGAAGAAATCGGCGCGAAGGGTCCGCAGGCGAGCACAGTGCGGCCGGTCGGCAAACATCATCTGGTGTGAGGCTCGCCGTGGCACCTGCGCTCTCCCAGCGCTTACGCATCGGGGATGCGGACGAAGCCGCCAAGATTCTCGCAGGATATTGCGAGCGCATCGCCACTCCCGATGCCATGCAAGATTTCGGGGCTCATTTCGATCGGTTCGGAGACGCCAAACTCGTGCTGCTTGGCGAGGCGACGCATGGGACGAGCGAGTTCTATCGCGCGCGTGCCGCGATCACGCGGCACCTCATCGAGAGGCACGGGTTCAACATCGTCGCCGCCGAGGCGGACTGGCCGGATGCCGCGCGTATCGACCGGCATGTCCGCTTTAGAGCGCACCAAGCTTCGCCCGAAGGTTTTGCGCGATTTCCGACCTGGATGTGGCGCAACCGCGATGTGCATCATTTCGTCGAATGGCTGCGCGCGCATAATGAAAGTCTTTCGCCCCAAGCGCGCGTCGAGTTTCGTGGTCTCGACATCTATAGTCTCAGCAGTTCGATCGCCGCGGTGCTCGCCTATCTCGACCGCGTCGATCCTGAAGAGGCGAAGCTGGCACGCAGGCGCTACGGCTGTTTGACGCCGTGGCAGGACGACCCTTCGCTCTACGGCCTCGCCGCGACGGAGCGCGGCAAGTCGCCGTGCGAAGATGCGGTCGCCGCCGAACTCACGGCCCTCGTCGAAAAACGCCTCGCCTATCTCGAGGGGGACGAAGAATCTTTCTTCGACGCGGCGCAAAACGCACGCGTGATACGCGCCGCCGAATATTATTATCGGCTGATGTATCGCAGTTCGCGCGAATCGTGGAATTTGCGTGACCGCCACATGTTCGACACGCTCGTGCGCCTACTCGAATGCCGTGGGCCCAATGCCAAGGCGATCGTCTGGGCCCATAATTCTCATATCGGCAATGCCGCGGCGACATCCATGGGCTGGCAAGGCGAATTCAATATCGGGGAATCTGGCCGGGCGGCATTCGGCGACCAAGCCGTGCTCATCGGCTTCGGCACGGATCGCGGCACCGTCGCCGCGGCGAGCGAATGGGACGGTCCGATGGAAGTCAAGGATGTCGTTCCGGCGCGGCACGACAGTTACGAGCGGGCGTTCAGGCGGACGGGGATCTCGGCGTCGCTGACCGAATGGCGCTCAGGCAAAAGCGAACTGCGCGAAATTCTGTCGAAGCCCAGGCTCGAGCGCGCGATCGGCGTCGTCTATCGGCCGGAAAGCGAGCTCTCGAGTCATTATTTCGAAGCGGTGCTCGCCGATCAATTCGACGCTTATGTCTGGTTCGAGGTGACGAAGGCGGTCGTGCCGCTTCCGGCGGAGCGCCCGCGCGGCGCGCCGGAAACCTATCCGTTTGGACTCTGATTGCCTTACCTTCGTCGTGGGCTCGGCACGCCCCTAAGCAGGGCTTAAGCGTCAGCTTCATCTTACAACTTAGGTCAACGCGCGAGCTTGCGTGCTTTGCGGCTTAACGGTTCAGCAGCCAAAAGACGAGCGAAAGGACGAGGCTCGCAAGAAGGCACGTTGCGATCGGTGCGTAAAAACTGAAATTGCCACGCTGGATGACGATGTCGCCCGGGAGCCGGCCGAGACCGAGCCGCGAAAGCCACGGCCAGAGAAAGCCGATCCCCGCAATCGTCAATCCGACGATGATCAGAATGCGCGACATAGTCGAGACATAGAGCACCGTTCATGCAGCGTCATAGCGAGCGCAAGCGATGGCGGGATCAGCCGCGCTGCGCTCTCTTGTCGAACCAGGCCTGGATGTCCTCCATAGGCAGGGGCTCCTCGTCGGGCCCTTCGATGGCGGTAATTTCCTTGCCCGGCTGCTGCGCGAGGTTCCATGCGTCCTCGAGCGCTTCCTCTTCGGTTGCGAATTCGCGCGACAGCATTTCGTGCTTCAGATCCTCATCGAAGTAGCGAACATGCCATCCCATGTGTGTCTCCCTCGCAGAATGCCCAGAGTTGCCTTTTGAGCATCGGATTTTCCCAAAACCGGTTCCCACTTTGGTCCGATGCCGGTTCTTCTTTGAGCATCGGATCTTTCCCAAAACCGGTTCCCACTTTTGGGTCCGATGCCGTTCTTTCTTTGAGCATCGGATTTTCCCAAAACCGGTTCCCACTTTTGGGTTCGATGCCGATTCTTCTTTGAGCATCGGATTTTCCCAAAACCGGTTCCCACTTTTGGGTTCGATGCCGATTCTTCTTTGAGCATCGGATCTTTCCCAAAACCGGTTCCCACTTTTGGGTCCGATGCCGGTTCTTCTTTGAGCATCGGATCTTTGCCAAAACCGGTTCCCACTTTTGGGTCCGATGCTCTAGCGCACCGCGGGCGCGCCGTTCGGTATCGTGAGCAGATCATAAAGGACGGAGGGTTCCAATGTCGCCCGCAGCCGCCGGGCGATTTCCGGATCGCGCAAGCGTCGCGAGACACAGGCGAGCGCCGTCAAATGCGGCTTATCCGCGTTTGCCGGCACCAGCAGCAGGACGACGAGATCGACCGGCTTTCCGTCGACGGCATCGAAATCGACCGGCTTCTCCAGCCGGGCGAACAGCGCAAAATAATCCTTGAGGCCCGGAACACGCGCATGCGGAATGGCAACGCCCGAGCCCACACCCGTCGAGCCCAAAATTTCGCGCTCGAGCACCGGGTCGAGAATGGCCTGCGGGTCGGAGCCAAGCGCGTGGGCGGCACGGCGCGCCAGCTCCTGCAGGAGTTGGGCCTTGTTTCCGGCGCGCAGACTGATCACGTGCTCGGGCTTAATCAGCTCGACTATTTCCATCGGGCGACTCTTGTGGGGCGGCATCATCGGACAGGCGGAGCCGGTATCCGACGCCGGTCTCGGTGATGATATGGTGCGGGCGCTCCGGTTCGACCTCGATCTTTTGCCGCAGCGCGCGGATATAGATGCGCAGATATTGGATGTCGGCTTCTCCGCCCCAGACTTCGCGCAGAATGAAGCGATGAGTCAATACCTTGCCGGCATGCGCAACAAGCAGACGCAGGACGTCGTACTCGCGCGGCGAGAATTTCACCTCTTGTCCGCGGACGGTCACGATTCGCCGCACGAGATCGACCGTCAAATCGCCGCTGCGAAAGATCGCCTTCTCGCCTTGCTGCTGAAGCCGATGGCGTTGGGCGGCGCGAATTCGGGCAAGCAGCTCGTCGATCCCGAATGGCTTGGTGACGTAGTCGTCGGCGCCGAGGTCGAGCGCCTTGACCTTCGCGCCTTCGGCCTCGCGGCTCGACAAAACGATGATCGGCAATGTTTCGCCGGCCTCCCGCACTTGCCGGATGATATCCAATCCCTCCATGTCGGGCAGGCCGAGATCGAGGACGACGACGTCCGCAGATTTGCGGCGGATCGCTTCGAGCGCGCTGCGTCCGTCCTTGGCTTCGGAGACGACATAGCCTTGGGTCGCAAGGCTCGGGCGCAGGAAGCGTAGAATTGCGGGCTCGTCGTCTACCACGAGCACGCGAAGCTGGCCTGCGAGCGCGCTCATGCCGGAACCTCCGCCATCTGACTTTGCGGCACGGGCAGTTTCACGGTGAAGATCGCGCCCGATCGGTCGATGCGGTTGGCTGCGGTGATCGTCCCGCCCATGGCCTCGATAAAGCCGCGGCAGATCGCAAGTCCCAGTCCTGTTCCCACCCGCTGCCGATCGGTACGATTGACGCGGTAGAACTTGTCGAAGATCCGTTCGCAATCGGATTCCGAAATTCCCTCGCCTTCATCGGCGATCTCGAGCACCACGCTTTGCCCCTCTCGGCGCGCGCGAATCTCGATATTCGAGCCGGCCGGCGCGTATTTGGCGGCATTGTCGGCAAGATTGAAAAGGACTTGTTCCATCAGAACCGAATCGATTGCGAGCATCGGCAGGCCCGGCTCGAAGACGATCTCAACTCTATGGTCTTTGAGAATCTTTTGCGCGCGCTGCAGCGTGGCGCCGACGACGTCGGAGAGATCGGCGAGGCTCGATTGCGGCGCCAGCGCACCGCTCTCGAGGCGCGTCATATCGAGGAGATTGCCGATGAATCGATTGAGCCGTTCGGCTTCCTCCTGGATCGTACGCAGCAGGCTCACGCGGATTTGCGAGTCGAGCTCCTCGCCATGCGCGACGAGGCTGCTCGCCGAACCGATGATCGAGGCGAGCGGTGTGCGCAAGTCATGCGAGATCGAGGTCAGGAGCGCCTGGCGCAGGCGGTCCGCCTCCGCCGCGACCCGCGCCTTGCCGATGTCGCGAGCGAGATAAACTCGCTCGATGGCGAGCGCCGCCTGATCCGATAGCGAATCGAGGAGCCGGTTCTCTTCCGGCGTGAGCCAGGCGCCTTGCTTATCGGATTCGATCCCGATCACGCCGAGTGTGCCGCGCCCCGTGCGCATGGGAATGAAAAGGCGTTTCGCGCCGGGCAGAGTATCGGCGCCACGGCCCGCGGTCTGGCTCTTCTCGAAGGACCATTGCGCGGCGGCAAAGTCGGCCTCGTCGAGTTGGTCCTCGGGCGGAAATCCCGCCTTCAGCGCCAATCGTCCCTCCTCCGGCAGCAGCAAGACGACGCCCACCTTGAGCAGAAGCGCGATCTGATAGACGGTCACCCACAAAATATCGTCGAGCGCGGCGGCGCCGGCGAGCTTGCGGCTGAACAGATAGAGCTCCTCGGTGATCCGCGCGCGCCGTTCGGCCGAATAGGCTTGGGCGCGAAGCCGCGCCGTCAGATTGCTGGCAATGACCGCGACCATCGCAAAAAAGACCAGGGCGACGACGTTCTCGGGATCGGCGATCGTGAATGTATAGAGCGGCGGCAGGAAGAAGAAATTGAAAGCGAGGACGGCGACGAGGCAGGCGAACAGCGAGGGCAAAAGCCCATAATTTACGGCGCTCGCCAGAACGCCGATAAGAAAGACGAGCGCGAGGTTGGAAACGGCGAAAGCTTGGCGAATGCCAAACGCGACGAGACCGGATGCGGCGACGAAAGCGAAACTTGCGGCATAGGCGACCCAGTTCGTCTCGAAAGGAAAGGCGTGGCGCGCTCTCTTCGGCCGCACGGTTCCTTCGGCGGCGACGACATGGACATTGATGCCGCCGGCACGCCCGATGAGTCTTTGGCTGACAGAGCCGCGAAGCAGGTCGAGCCAGTGGATGCGGCTCTGGTGAGCAACGAGGATATGGGTGAAATTGTGCGAGCGAGCATAATCGATCATGCTCGTTGCCACGTCTTCGCCCGGCAGCGCCACCGGCGTTCCGCCGAGCCTTGCGGCGAGCCGCAGGGTTTCCGCGACCTGCGCGCGCTCGCTCTCGTCGGCGCGCGCTTCTCGCGGCGTCTCGACATGCAGCGCTGTCCAGGGCGATTTCAGACGGTCGGCCATGCGCCGGGCGAGCCTGACGAGCGCCGCGCCGCCGGAGGCGCCATTAACACCGACGAGCAGGCGCTCGCCGGCGGGCCAGGGCCCGCCGATCGCATGCGCTTGCATATAACTCACCATCTGCTCGTCGACGCGTTGCGCCGTGCGGCGCAGCGCGAGTTCGCGCAAGGCGGTGAGATTGCCGGGCTGGAAATAATGGCGGACCGCGCGTTCCGCCTGCTGCGGAACATAGACCTTGCCCTCGTGCAGGCGCTGGATCAGGTCCTCCGGCGTAAGGTCGACGAGCTCCACTTCATCGGCGCGATCGACGATCGAATCGGGCACCGTCTCGCGCACGAAGATCCGGGTGATCCTGGCGACGACGTCGTTGAGGCTTTCGAGGTGCTGAATATTCAGGGTGGCATAGACGTCGATGCCGGCGTTGAGCAATTCTTCGGCGTCGAGATAGCGTTTCGGATGACGGCTGCCCGGCGCATTGGTATGGGCAAGCTCGTCGACGAGCGCGAGCTTCGGTTGACGTTTCAGAATCGCGTCGAGGTCCATTTCCTCGAGCCAATGACCCCTATAATCGACGCGCCGCCGCGGGATCACCTCGAGCCCTTCGAGCAGCGCCTCCGTCTCTTTACGGCCGTGAGTCTCGACCACCCCCACAACGACGTCCCAACCCTCGCGCCGCCGCGCCTGGGCAGTCGCCAGCATTTCATAAGTTTTGCCGACGCCCGGCGCCGCGCCGAGAAAGATCTTCAGTCTTCCCCGGGCGCCGTTCTGCGCCTCCTTCTGCGCCTCTTCCAGCAAGGCGTCAGGCGAGGGCCGCCTTTCGCCCAAATCGCGTTTGTCCATTGCTTTCGTCAAACTCGGCCGGCACCCCAATATAGATGGGCAAAGCCGGCCTTGCGAGTGTCCGCAAGCCCGGCCGTAGCCCAACGTCCCTATTTCTCTCGGGCTTACCCGTTTCGTAGAGCATCGAGAGCAAGATTGAGCTTCAGCACATTGACATGCGGCTCGCCGATGACGCCGAGGAAACGGCCCTCGATATGGGCTTCGACCAGCGCCTTCAGGCGATCTTGCGGAATATTGCGCGCCTTGGCGATGCGCGGCACTTGGAAATACGCGGCTGCTGGGGTGATGTCGGGGTCGAGCCCGCTCGCCGAAGTCGTGACAAGATCTACGGGAACGGGCGCTCCGGGATTCTCGGCCCGAAGTTTTGCGACATCCGCCTTCACCCGATCGACGAGCGCCTTCGAGGTCGGCCCCAGATTGGAGCCCGACGAATTATCGGCCGCATAGGGAACGGGAACGGTCTTCGCCGGATCCTTGGGATCGGGCTCTGTCGTTGCCGAAGGGCGCGGATGAAAATATTTGTCGCTCGTAAAATTCCCGCCGATCAGCTCCGAGCCGATCGCCTTGCCGTCCTTCTGGATGAGGCTGCCGTTCGCTTGATGCGGGAACAGAATTTGGGCGATGCCCGTGATGCCGAGTGGATAGATGAGGCCGGTGAGCACTGTCATCACGGCGATCATCAGGACGGCCGGGCGGATTTGTTTGATCATGGGTTAAGTCCTCACGCGAGCCCGATGGCGGTCACGGCCATATCGATCAGCTTGATGCCGACGAAGGGCACGATGATTCCCCCGAGTCCATAGATCAGGAGATTGCGGCGCAGGATGTTTGCCGCGCCGAGCGGGCGATAGGTCACGCCCTTGAGCGCCAAAGGCACGAGGGCGATGATGATCAGAGCATTGAAGATGATAGCCGAGAGGATGGCGCTTTCCGGCGTCTTGAGGCGCATGACATTCAGCGCCTGAAGCTGCGGATAGAAGGCGATGAACATCGCCGGAATGATGGCGAAATATTTCGCCACGTCATTGGCGATCGAGAAGGTCGTCAGCGCGCCGCGCGTCATCAAGAGCTGTTTGCCGATCTCGACGATCTCGATGAGCTTCGTCGGATCGCTGTCGAGATCGACCATATTGCCGGCTTCGCGCGCCGCCATCGTACCTGTATTCATCGCCACGCCGACGTCGGCCTGGGCGAGGGCAGGGGCGTCATTGGTGCCGTCGCCGCACATGGCGACGAGCTTGCCCTGCGCCTGCTCCTGCCGGATGAGTTTGAGCTTGGCCTCGGGTGTCGCCTGCGCCAGGAAATCGTCCACTCCCGCCTCGGCGGCAATCGCCGCGGCGGTCAGCGGATTGTCGCCGGTGATCATCACCGTGCGGATGCCCATGCGTCGCAGCTCCTGGAAGCGATCTCTGATCCCGCCCTTCACAATGTCTTTGAGATGGACGACGCCAAGCAGGCGGCCGTTCTTGGCAACGGCGAGCGGCGTGCCGCCCGCCTTGGCGATCTCGTCCGATTTTGCCGTCAACTCACGCACGGCAGCTTCGGAAACGGAGGTTGAAGAGACATCGCGCACATAGGAGAGAACCGCATCGACGGCGCCCTTGCGCACCGAACTGTCGCTCGCATCGATGCCGCTGATCCGCGTCTGCGCGGAAAATGGGATGAATTTCGCGTTCAAGGTGGTCATGTCGCGCGCTCTGATCCCGTGTTTTTTCTTGGCCAGCACGACGATCGAGCGGCCCTCCGGCGTTTCGTCGGAAAGGGAGGCGAGCTGCGCCGCGTCCGCGAGCTCGGCTTCGCTCACTCCGGTCAGAGGAATGAAGGCGGAGGCCTGGCGATTGCCGAGCGTGATCGTGCCGGTCTTGTCGAGCAGAAGCGTGTCGACATCGCCGGCGGCTTCGACCGCGCGGCCCGACATGGCGAGCACGTTGAAGCGTACAAGCCGGTCCATTCCGGCGATGCCGATTGCAGAGAGCAGCGCGCCGATGGTCGTCGGAATCAGCGTGACGAAAAGTGCGACGAGCACGAGTATGCTCAACGTGCCGCCCGCATAATGAGCGAAGCTCGGAATGGTGGCGACGGCAAAGACGAAAATGATCGTCAATCCGGCGAGCAGGATGTTGAGTGCGATTTCGTTCGGCGTCTTCTGCCGCTCGGCGCCTTCGACGAGCGCGATCATCCGGTCGAGAAAGGTCGAGCCCTGCGCGGCGGTGATCTTCACCTTGACCCAATCGGAAATGACGGTCGTGCCGCCGGTCACGGCCGAGCGGTCGCCGCCGCTCTCGCGTATGACGGGCGCCGATTCGCCGGTGATCGCCGATTCGTTGACGGACGCCACGCCTTCGATCACGTCCCCATCGCTCGGTATGAGATCGCCCGCTTCGACGAGGACGATGTCGCCGGGCTTCAACGACGTCGCCGGCACGGAGTGCCACGGTTCGTTCATCGCCTTTTCGCCGGCCGAATAAAGCAGCTTCGCATTCGCCTCGGACTTGCTCCGCCGCAAGGTCGCCGCCTGCGCCTTGCCCCGTCCTTCGGCGACCGCCTCGGCGAAATTGGCGAAAACAACGGTGAACCAAAGCCAGACAATGATCTGAAAGGAGAAGCCATAATGGCCGCGGCCGGCGATAAGGTCGCGAAAGAAGAGAATCGTGACGAGCGCCGCGACCACCTCGACCGTGAACATCACAGGGTTGCGCACCAGGGTTCGCGGATCGAGCTTCTTGAACGAGTCACCGATCGCGGCGACGAGGATCTTCGAATCGGCCATCGCTGCGACCGGCATGCGTCGGCGCTTTTGGGTGAGTTCCATGGCAAAGCCCTCTTTAGTAATGCGCGCCGGCGTTCATCGCGAGGTGCTCGACCACGGGGCCGAGCGACACGGCGGGGAAATAGATGAGACCGCCGGTGATCGCGATGACGCCGATGAGGAGGCCGACGAAGAGGCTGCCGTCGGTCGGGAATGTCCCGGCCGAGGCCGGCACGATCTTCTTGCCCGCGAGCGAACCGGCGATTGCGAGCATCGGCACGATCATGAGAAAGCGGCCGATATACATCGCAAGCCCGAGCGTCGTGTTGTAGAAGGGCGTGTTTGCCGAGATTCCGGCAAAGGCGCTGCCGTTGTTCCCGGTCGCGGAGGTGAAGGCGTAGAGGATCTCGCTGAATCCATGCGGGCCATTGTTCGCCGGGCCGGCGAGACCCGCCGGCATGACTGTGGCGAGGGCGGTGAATCCGAGGATCGAGAAAGGCAGGATGAGGATGGCGAGCATCGCCATCTTGACCTCGCGCGCATCGATCTTCTTGCCGAGATATTCGGGCGTGCGCCCCACCATCAATCCGGCGATGAAGACGGCGAGGATGGCGAAGATCAGCATGCCGTAGAGACCCGACCCGACTCCGCCGAAGATGATCTCGCCGAGCATGATGTTGACCATCGGCACCATCCCGCCGAGCGGCATCAGGCTGTCGTGCATGTTGTTGACTGCGCCGCAGGAGGCATCCGTCGTCACCGTCGTGAACAGTGCGGAATTGGCGATGCCGAAGCGCACCTCCTTGCCTTCCATATTGCCGCCCGCCTGCAGCGCGGACGGCGTCTGATCGACATGCAAGGCCTTGAGCGCCGGATTGCCGGACGCCTCGGCTTCGTAGACGACGGCGACGCCGGCGAGATAGAGAACGCCCATCACCGCGAAGATCGCCCAGCCCTGGCGCTGATTGCCGACCATGCGGCCGAAGACATTGGTGAGCGCGGCGCCGATCGAAAAGATCAGCACGATCTGGACGAGATTGGTGATCGCGTTGGGATTTTCATAAGGATGGGCGGAATTAGCGTTGAAAAAGCCGCCCCCGTTCGTACCCAGCATTTTGATCGCTTCTTGCGAGGCTACGGGGCCTTGCGCGATCACCTGCTTGGCGCCTTCGAGCGTGGTCACCTGAGCATAGGCGTTCAAATTCTGAGGCATGCCCTGCCATACGAAGAATAGAGCAACGGCGATGGAGATGGGCAGGAGCACATAGAGGACGCAGCGCGTGAGATCGACCCAGAAATTACCGAGCGTCCGCGCCGAGCGCCGCGCGAAGCCGCGCACGAGCGCAATCGCGAGCACGATGCCGGTCGCGGCAGAGACGAAATTATGGACGGTGAGCCCCGCCATCTGAGTGAGATAGCTCATCGTCGTCTCGGGAACGTAGGATTGCCAGTTCGTATTGGTGACGAAGCTGATCGAGGTATTGAAGGCGAGGCTCTGCTCGACGGCGCTCTGGCCCGCCGGATTGAACGGCAGCACGGCCTGCAGGCGCTCAATCCCGTAGAGGACGACGAAACCCGCGGCGCTGAAGAACAGCATGGCGACGGCATAGGTCACCCAATGCTGTTCCTCAGTCTCGTCGATGCCGCAAATGCGATAGATGACACGCTCCAAAGGCTGCAGGACGGGGGAGAGCAACGTCCGCTCGCCGCTGAAAACCCGCGTCATATAAGCGCCGAAAGGCTTTGTGAGCGCGATCACGATCAGCGAATAGATCGCGATCTGGATCCAGCCGTTGACAGTCATGATCTGCTCCTAGAATCGCTCGGGACGTATGAGCGCGTAGACGAGATAGGCGAGGATGAAGACGACCGCCAAAGAGCCGAGCACATAATCGAGCTGCATGATTGCCTCACAGCTTGTCGCAAACAAAGACGTAGAGTGTGATGATTGCGAAGGATGCGAGTCCGATCGCAAGGTAAAGAAGATCCATGCGAGTCTCCGTCTTGCGCGCCGGGACGAGAATTTCGGCGTCGGCCGCCAGCTAATGATCGCGGGCCGGACTTATTCGGGTGCGGCCTCTACGCGGATCAGCGAGTGATTGCGCGAGCATTTGGAGGAAGCTGCATATAGATTCGAGATTTCTTCAGCGGCGCCATAATTAAAATCGCATATAGGAGGCGCCGAGATTCACTATGTCGGGCGAACGGGCCGGCGCGATTTGTGCATGAATGTTTCGCGCCGCGAATCGGGCAGGTATCGCAGACCTTGGGGACTCTTTGCGATGAGCTCTTCGCAGGGTCGGCAAATCGGCCGCAATGGGCGGGACAAAATATCTCAAGCAGGCGGCTGGACGTTCGTGGTCGCTTGCCGCATTGCTCGCCTGCTACGCCCGGGCAATATGGACCTATGAAGCAAGTCATGAACGTTCTGGTGATCGACGAGAACCGCATCCGCGCTTCGATCATAGAGGCCGGGCTCAGCGAAGCGGGCCACAACGTCACCCTCATTTGCGACATCAATGGGATCGCGCGCCGGATCGCCGAGATCAATCCGGATGTCATCGTTATCGATCTCGGCAATCCCAATCGCGATATGCTGGAAAACATGTTTCAGCTCTCCCGCGCAGTGAAACGGCCGGTCGCCATGTTCGTCGATCGTTCGGATCTCGCTTCGATCGAGGCGGCGGTCGATGCCGGCGTTTCGGCCTATGTCGTCGACGGGCTGAAGAAGGAACGGGTGAAAACGGTTCTCGATGTCGCCATCAGCCGGTTCAACGCTTATTCGAAGCTCGCGCGCGAGCTCGAGGAAGCGCGCGGCGAGCTCGAGAACCGCAAGCTGATCGAGCGGGCCAAGGGCATTCTCATGAGATCGCGCGGATTATCGGAAGAGGCAGCCTATGCGCTGTTGCGCAAGACCGCCATGAATCAAAATCGAAAGATCGCCGATATCGCTCAAAGCCTGATCACCGCGGCAGGTCTCCTCGAATCCGGAGAAGAATGATGAGCGCGCATCGGATCACGGCCGGCTTCATGCCTTTGCTCGACGGCGCGCTCGTCGTCGCAGCAAAGGAGAAGGGCTTTGCCGAGGCGGAGAATATCGATCTCGCACTCGTGCGCGAGACCTCCTGGGCCAATATTCGCGACCGGCTCGCCGTCGGGCATTTCCAGGTGGCGCATATGCTCGCGCCGCTGCCGATCGCCTGCAATCTGGGTCTTGCGCCGCTCGCCTCGCCGATGATCGCGCCGATGGCGCTCGGCCTCGGGGGAAATGCGGTGACTGTCTCAAATCATTTGTGGGACGAAATGTCGGCGCAGGGGGCGGCGCCGGATCTCAATGCGGCGACGAATGGCGCCGCGCTCGGGCGCGTCGTCGCGGAACGCGGACGGCTCGGCAAGCCGCGCCTGCGTTTCGCGGTCGTGCATCCGCACTCGGGGCATAATTACGAATTGCGCTATTGGCTCGCGGCCTGCGGGATCAAGCCGGACAAAGAAGTCGAAATCATCATCCTGCCGCCGCCGCTCATGGCCGATGCGCTCGAAACCGGAAATATCGACGGCTATTGCGTCGGGGAGCCCTGGAATTCGGCTGCGGTGGCTTTGGGCCGCGGCCATATCGCGACTGTCAAAGCCGCAATCTGGCGCTCGAGCCCGGAAAAAGTTCTGGCCGCCCAAGCCCAATGGGCAGAGGAAAATCCCGAAGCGCTTGCCGCGCTGCTGCGCGCCGTCTTTCGCGCCAGTCTCTGGTGCGCCGAAAAAGCCAATAGGGAGGAATTGGCCGCGCTTCTCGCCAATCCCGCTTATGTCGGCAAGCCGGTCGATTGGATCATGCCGGCGCTCTCGGGCGACATCCGAACGGGCGAGAAGATCGTGCACGTCGACGATTTCTTCGTGCCTTTCGCGAAGGCGGCGACCTTTCCCTGGAAGAGCCACGCGCTCTGGTTCTATACGCAGATGGTCCGCTGGGGTCAGATCGCGCATACCCAATCGCACGCGGCAACGGCGCGGGCGACCTATCGGCCGGACCTTTATCGCGCGGCATTGAAGCCGCTCGGCGTCGCTCTGCCGGGGGCCAATGCCAAGGTCGAGGGCGCGCTGAAGACGGCAACGCCGGTCGGATCGAGCGGCGCGAGCCTCATGCTCGGCCCCGACGGATTCTTCGACGGCGGTCTCTTCGATCCCGACGAGATCGCCGCCTATATCGGCCTGCAGGAGAAATCTAAGTAAATTGAAGATGATATTGCCCGCGCATTGGGCATTTGCCTAGCCGCGCTGCCAATCATTTCAGCGTGGATTCGCCGCCGGCTTCGCAGCGCAGCACCAATCGCCTGATTTTCCGCTTTTTCCGGAAACGCGCCGTTTGGCACGCTTCCTGCTTATAAGATGCTGGGCCTTCGGCCTTCGCGTCCAACGGCGGGCGTTTCCCAAGCAAAGCTGCTGCCCCGGATCTCGTGCCTTCATGACGAAGGCGGCGAACCCTGGCGGCCATTTTCATCGCAGCACCGAAATTCGCGCGACGCGTCGCGCCACGGAGAAACTATGGTTGCGCAAATTGAGCCGAATAAAGAGCAAGGGGCGGGACGCGCGCTTTGGGTTTCGACCATTGCGTTCACGCTCTGCTTTGCGGTCTGGACGATCTTTTCGATCATCGGCATCAAGATCAAACAGCAGCTCGGCCTCAGCGAAACCGAATTCGGCCTGCTCGTCGGCCTGCCGGTCCTTGTCGGTTCGCTCTCGCGCATCTTGCTCGGCATATGGACCGCCCGGTATGGCGGACGGCTCATCTACACACTCGTGATGCTCTCGGCCGCGGTTGCGACTTTCCTCCTCGCTTATGCCAAGACCTATGACGAAATGCTGATCGCCGGTCTTGGCGTCGGGATCGCCGGAGGCTCTTTCGCCGTCGGCATCGCCTATGTCTCGGCCTTCTATCCGGCGGAAAAGCAGGGAACGGCACTCGGCATTTTCGGTGCCGGCAATGTCGGCGTCGCCCTCACCAAGTTTCTGGCGCCTTTCGTTCTCCTTGCTTGGGGCTGGCCGGCTGTGGCGCAAATTTGGGCGGCGGTTCTCGCCGTCATGGCCGCCGTCTTCTGGTTCACGACAAAGGACGAGCCTGCAGTTCGCCAGCGCCGGATGAGCCTTGCCCAAGAATTCGCGCCGCTCAAGAACCCACAAGTCTGGCGTTTCGCGCTCTACTATTTCTTCTCGTTCGGCGGCTTCGTCGCGCTTTCCCTCTGGCTGCCGCATTATCTCGTCGGCGTCTATGGATTCGACATCAAGGCGGCCGGCATGACGGCCGCGGCCTATTCGATTCCCGGCAGCATTTTCCGCGCCTACGGCGGCCGCCTCTCGGATCGGATCGGCGCACGCAAAGTCATGTATCTCATGCTCGCGGTCTCTGCCGCGGCTTGCTTGATCTTATCGCTGCCGGCCTCGAAAGCCGCCGCGCACGGCCTCGTAATCGGCCCCATCGCCTTCATTGTCGTGGTCTTCGTGCTGGGTCTCTTCATGAGCCTCGGCAAGGCCGCGGTCTATAAGCACGTTCCGACCTATTATCCGGACAACGTCGGCGCAGTCGGCGGTCTCGTCGGCATGGTCGGCGGCCTCGGCGGTTTCATCCTGCCGATTGCGTTCGGCGCGCTGAAAGATTCGACCGGGCTCTGGTCGAGCTGCTTCCTGCTGCTCTTTTTCATCGCGGCGATTTCGCTCGGTCTCATGCATGTGGCCGTGCGCGGACTGACGCGCAATGCAGCCGCGGCAACTGCGGGCGCAGCCGCCTAGGTTCCCGATCGCAACAGGAGATGCACATGACTCCGAAGCAAATCGACCTCGTTCAGGACTCCTTCGCCAAGGTCGCGCCGATCGCGGACGCCGCCGCAACTCTCTTCTATGGGCGGCTCTTCGAGACCACACCGGAAGTGAGGCTACTTTTCAAGGGCGACATGCAAGAGCAGGGGCGCAAGCTGATGGCGACGCTCGGCGCGGTCGTCAACGGGCTGAAGAATCTCGATGCGATTCTTCCCGCCGCCAAAAGCCTCGCCGTGCGGCATGTCGCCTATGGCGTAAAGCCCGGACATTACAGACCGGTCGGGGAAGCCTTGATCTTTACGCTGGAAAAAGGTCTCGGCGACGAGTTCACCCCAGAGACGCGCGAGGCGTGGATTGCCGCCTATGGCCTGCTCTCGGGCGCGATGATCGCCGAGGCCTATGGCATGGCGGCTGCCTGAGGATCAATCATGACAGAGAAACTCGTCATCATCGGCAACGGCATGGCACCCGGCCGCATGCTCGAACATTTGCTCGCCGAGGCGCCGGATCGCTATCAAATCACGATCTTCAATGCCGAGCCGCGCGTCAATTACGACCGGATCATGCTCTCGCCCGTGCTCTCGGGCGAAAAGGATTACGAGCAGATCATCATTCACGGCGATGGCTGGTATATCAAGAACGGCATCACGCTCTATAAGGGCCACAAGATCGTCTCGATCGATCGCGCCGCCAAGTTTGTCACCTCCGACAAAGGCGTCGTCGAGTACTACGACAAACTCGTCATTGCCACGGGCTCGGTGCCACTGATCCTTCCTGTGCCGGGCCACGATCTCGCAGGTGTGCTCACCTATCGCGATCTCGACGATGTCAACGCCATGCTGCTCGCTGCACAATCGCGGGCGAAGGCGGTGGTCATCGGGGGCGGCCTCTTGGGTCTCGAGGCGGCGGCGGGGCTCAAGGAGCGCGGCATGGACGTCACCGTGCTGCATCTCATGCCGACCCTGATGGAGCGACAACTCGATTCCGCAGCCGGCTATCTTCTGCAGAAGGCGATTGAAGAGCGCGGCATCAAAGTCATCACCAAAGCCAATACCAAGGCGATCCACGGCGAGCGCAGAGCCGAAGCCATCGAGCTCGCGGACGGAAGACTCATTCCCGCCACCCTCGTCGTGATGGCGGCCGGCATCAAGCCCAATGCAGGCCTCGCAAAACGCGCCGGCCTCGAGGTCAATCGCGGCATTCTCGTCGATGCCTTTATGCAGACGTCCGACCCCGACATTCTGGCGCTCGGCGAATGTGCCGAAGTCAGCGGCCATGTCTATGGGCTGGTCGCGCCGCTTTATGAAATGGCGCGGGTCGCCGCTCTGCGCCTCGCGTGCCGCGCGGGCGCGGGTTTCGCCCATAGCGACACGCCGACGAAGCTCAAAGTGACCGGCATCGAAGTCTTCTCGCTCGGCGATTTTGCTGACGGGGAGGAGCGCGAAGAGATCGTGCTGCGCGATGCCGCGGCCGGCATCTACAAGCGCCTTATCCTCAAGGACAACCGCATCGTCGGCACGGTTCTCTTCGGCGAGACCGCCGACGGCGCGTGGTTCAACGATCTGAAGAAGAAAGGCACCGATATTTCGGAGATGCGCGAGACGCTCATCTTCGGACAGGCCTATCAGGGGAGCGCCCCCCTCGACCCTATGGCGGCCGTTGCAGCCTTGCCGGATGATGCGGAGATCTGCGGCTGCAACGGCGTGTGCAAGGGAAAGATCACCGGCGCAATTGCGGCCAAAAATCTCACCTCGCTCGAAGAGGTGCGCGCTCATACGAAAGCCTCGGCCTCGTGCGGCTCCTGCACCGGGCTTGTCGAACAGCTCTTAAAGCTCGCGCTCGGGGAAGCCTATAGTCCTGTCGCCGTGCAGCCCATGTGTTCGTGCACGAGCCTCGGGCACGATGACGTGCGCCGCCTCATCAAGGCGAAGAAGCTCAAGACCATTCCGGCCGTCATGCAGGAGCTCGAATGGAAGACGTCGTGCGGCTGCGCCAGATGCCGGCCGGCGCTCAATTATTATCTCGTCTGCGAATGGCCGGACGAATACGCCGACGATTATCAATCGCGCTTCATCAACGAACGGGCGCACGCCAATATCCAGAAGGATGGAACCTATTCGGTCGTGCCGCGCATGTGGGGCGGCGTGACGAGCGCCAAGGAATTGCGCGCGATCGCCGACGTCGTCGAGAAGTTCAACATTCCGACCGTGAAAGTCACCGGCGGCCAGCGAATCGACATGCTGGGCGTGAAGAAGGAGGACCTGCCTGCCGTCTGGGCCGATCTCGGCAAGGCCGGATTCGTCTCGGGCCATGCTTATGCAAAGGGAATAAGAACGGTGAAGACCTGCGTGGGATCCGAATGGTGCCGTTTCGGCACACAGGATTCGACGCGTCTCGGCGTCAGGATCGAGAAGTTCATGTGGGGATCATGGACGCCGGCGAAAGTGAAAATGGGCGTCTCCGGCTGCCCGCGCAATTGTGCGGAAGCGACCTGCAAGGATGTGGGCGTCATCTGCGTCGATTCAGGCTACGAGATCCATTTTGCCGGCGCGGCAGGTCTCGACATCAAGGGCACGGAAGTCTTGGGCCTGGTGCCGAGCGAAGATGAGGCGCTCGAGGTGATCGTCGCGCTCGTCCAAATGTACCGCGAACAGGCGCGCTATCTCGAGCGGATCTACAAATGGGCGAAGCGCGTCGGCCTCGCCGAGATCCGGCGACAGATCCTCGAAGACAAGGTCAAGCGTCAAGCTTATTTCGACCGGTTCGTCTTCTCGCAGAAATTCGCGCAAGTCGATCCCTGGTCCGAACGTGCCTCGGGCAAAGACAAGCACGAATATAGGCCGATGAAGGTTCTCGAATTCGCGCAAGCGGCGGAGTAGGGCGATGGTCTGGATCGAAATCGGCGCGATTGCGGATATTCCGCGCCGCGGTGCACGCTGCGTGGTGACGCCGCGCGGCCGCATCGCCATATTCCGCACGATGGACGATTCCGTCTTCGCGCTCGAGGATCATTGCCCGCATCGCGGCGGCCCGCTGAGCCAAGGTATCGTGCACGGCACGGCGGTGACGTGTCCGCTGCACAGTTTCGTCATCTCGCTGGAGACGGGGAAGGCGCTCGGCGCCGACGAGGGCGAGGTGCGCACGATTCCGATCAGGAAGGAAGGCGATCGCCTCTTTCTCGCGCTCGAAGCTCACGCGGCGTAAGATGAGGCAAATGATTCGTACCACCTGTCCCTATTGCGGCGTGGGATGCGGAGTCCTGGCCGAAAAAGTGGATGGGAAGGTGAATCTCAGCGGCGATCCGGATCATCCGGCCAATTTCGGCCGGCTCTGTTCGAAAGGATCGGCGCTCGGCGAAACGATCGGCCTCGAGACGCGCCTGCTCCATCCGAAAATCGAAGGGCGCCGCGCGACTTGGGACGAAGCGCTCGATCTCGTCGCCTCGACATTCTCGCGAACGCTCGCCGAGCATGGACCGGAGTCGATCGCCTTTTACGTTTCCGGACAATTTCTGACGGAAGATTACTACGTCGCCAACAAGCTGATGAAGGGCTACATCGGCTCCGCGAATATCGACACCAATTCGCGGCTCTGCATGGCGTCGTCCGTCGCCGGACATAGGCGCGCCTTCGGCGCCGATGTCGTGCCGGGCTGTTATGAAGATCTGGAATGCGCCGATCTCATCGTACTCGTCGGCAGCAATCTCGCCTGGTGCCATCCTGTCCTTTATCAGCGCATCGCCGCGGCCAAGCAGAAGAATCCGCAGATGCGCGTCGTGCTCGTCGATCCGCGCCGGACGATGACCGCGGATATCGCCGATCTTCATCTTGCCATCCGCGCCGACGGCGACGTCGCGCTCTTTTCCGGCTTGCTGGCCTCCATTGCCGATCAGGACGCGGTCGACCGCACCTATGTCGGAAATCATACGAATGGTTTCGAGACAGCGCTCGAGGCGGCGCGCTCGCTCAGTCTCTCCGACATCTCTGCCAGTACGGGCCTCTCGGTCGACGAGCTCACGATCTTCTATGGGCTCTTCGCGCGCACGGAAAAAGTGGTCACTGTCTATAGCCAGGGCGTCAACCAATCCTCGTCCGGAACCGACAAGGTCAATGCCATCATCAATTGCCATTTGGCGACGGGACGTATCGGCAAGCCCGGCATGGGGCCGTTCTCGGTGACCGGCCAGCCCAATGCAATGGGCGGGCGCGAGGTCGGCGGATTCGCCAATGTTCTCGCCGCGCATATGGAGATCGAGAATCCGAAAGATCGCGATCGCGTGCGGCGATTCTGGCAGGCGCCGAGGATGGCCGAACGGCCGGGCCGCAAGGCCGTGGACATGTTCCGCGCGGTTTCCGAGGGCCGCATCAAGGCGATCTGGATCATGGCCACCAATCCGGTCGATTCGCTTCCCGATTCCGCCTTGGTCGAAGCGGGCCTCAAATCCTGCCCTTTCGTCGTTGTCTCCGACGTCGAAGCGACGACCGATACGCTGCGCCATGCGCATGTCGCTCTGCCGGCTGCCGGTTGGGGCGAGAAGGACGGCACGCTCACCAATTCCGAGCGGCGCATTTCGCGTCAGCGCGCCTTTCTGCCATTGCCCGGCGAGGCGCGTCCGGACTGGCAGATCATTTGCCAGGTCGCGCGGCGCATGGGTTTCACTGAGGCCTTCTCCTATCGATTCCCGGCGGAGATTTTCGCCGAACATGCGGCGCTCTCCGCGTTCGAGAATGATGGCACGCGCGCTTTCGACATCGGTGCCGTCGCGGAGATCAAACGTGAAGAGTTCGAGCGGCTCGCGCCATTTCAATGGCCGTATCGAAACGGCGAGCCGCGCGAAACGCGCTTCTTTGCCGATGGCGGCTTCTTCACGCCGAACGGCAAGGCGCGCTTCATTGCGCCTGTGCTGCCGGCGAGCACCGAAACGGCGGAGCTCGTTCTCAACACCGGCCGCGTGCGCGATCATTGGCATACGATGACGCGCACCGGAAAAAGCGCGCGCCTCTCGCAACATCTGGCGGAACCTTTTGTCGAGATCAATCCGGAGGATGCCGCGCGCTTCCGTATCGCTGACGCGGACCTCGTGCGCATTTCGAGTGCCGGCCGATCGATTATCGTCCGCGCCCTGATCTCATCGCGGCAAAGCCGTGGCACGGTCTTCGTTCCGATCCATTGGAACGATCAGTTTGCCGCGCAGGCGCGCGTCTCGCTTCTCGTGCCGGGCGCAACCGATCCTCATTCGGGCCAGCCGGCCTCCAAGAGCGCGCGCGTCCGCATCGCGCGCTTTCCCGCAGCATTCTATGGTTTTGCAGTCCTGCGCGAACGGTCGAAGAACTTGCTGGCGGATTATTGGGCGCTCGCCAGATGCGCAGGCGGCTGGCGGCTCGAACTCGCTTTCGCGGCGGAGCGCGACTGGGCGGATTTCGCCGAGCGGCTCATCGGGCGCGCGGCGGATGTTCTTGCCTATCACGACGAGAGTGCCGGACTGCGGCGCTTTGCATTCTTCGATGAAGAGAGGCTGGTCGGCGCTTTGTTCTTAGGCTCGAAGCCGGTCGCGGTGTCGCGCAATTGGGCAGTCGAGCAATTGAATGCGACTTTTCCCAATCCGGCGGCGCGCTACCGCGTCATCGCGGGGCGGCCGGCGCGCGGCCTCGCCGATCGCGGCGCCTTGATCTGCAGTTGTTTCGGCGTCGGCGCCAATCAGATCGCCGCCGCGGTACAGGCCGGATGCGCGAGCCTCGAGGCGGTCGGCGAGCGCCTGCAGGCGGGGACCAATTGCGGCTCCTGCCGCGCCGAGATCAAGGGGCTCATCGAGACCCATCGGCTGCGCGCGGCCGAGTGAATCCGCTCCCTATAGCTGAGCGGATCGGGAGCGCGAGCGGCGAAGGAGGCCGCCGCTTTCCCGGCCGCCAAGCGCCCGGGCCGGATCCGGAACAACAGCACGTAACTTTGGTCCGACAGTGCCGGATCCCGGATCTTCGCCCGCTTTTGCGGGCTCGTCCGGGAACGTGGCTAACGAGCCAGCTCTGTCTCTTTGCCGGCAAACCGGAGGAGCGGTCGGCTGCGGAAATCGCATATAATCGGACGGAAATGTCGCGGAGCGCCTTCATGCCGAATTCTCACGGCCGTTTCGTCTGGTACGAGCTGATGACGACGGATGTCGACAAGGCCAAGGCCTTCTATGCCGAGGTCCTGGGCTGGAACACCCGCGATGCGTCGACCTCCGATCTCGTCTACAGCCTCTTTGCCGCAAACGATGTCCCGGTCGCCGGCGTCATGCGGCTTCCGGCTGAAGCGGCGACAAGAGGCGTGCCGCCGAACTGGCTGGGCTATGTCGGCGTCGATAATGTCGATGCGGCCGTTGCGCGTGCGCGCGAGCTCGGCGCAAGCGTGCACGTCGCGCCGACCGACGTTCCCGATGTCAGCCGCTTCTCGATCATTGCCGATCCGCAAACGGCGACGCTGGCTTTGGTCAAGGGCATGAAATCCGGGGAGACGCCGCCTGCCGAGCCTGGTGCGCCGGGTCACGTCGGCTGGCACGAATTGCTGGCGGCAGACTGGCAGAAGGCGCTCGCCTTCTATGGCGCGCTCTTCGGCTGGCAGAAAACCGAATCTCATTTCGGCGTGATGGGGACGTATCAGCAATTCTCGGCGCAAGGCGAAGAGATCGGCGGCATGTTCGACAAGCCTGCCACATTGCCTTTTGCCTTCTGGCTCTATTATTTCAATATCGAAGATATCGAGGCGACGGCCGGGCGCGTGGTGGCGAACGGCGGCCAAATTCTCTACGGCCCGACAATCGTGCCGGGCGGCGCGCAAATCGCTCACTGCATCGATCCGCAGGGCGCCGTTTTCGCCCTGATCGACAGGCGGCGTAAGCCCCTGGGCTTTTTCTTCTCGGACGGGGCGCCTCGCTCAGCCGGATGAGGATCCTGTTCGAGCATGATCTTGTCGGAAAAGAGTCCCATCCTCGGATCGAGTCCGAGGGCAGACTTTTTAGGATCATGCCGCAATTAAGCCGACGGGCGGCCGAGCGCGAATTGGCCGACCGGGCCTTCGACATGGAATTCGATCCCCGTCATTTTGGCGAAGAGCTCGATGTCGGTGATCCCTACCGCGCAACCGCCAAGCCGCATCTCGGTTGCGACCAGATAGAAGGTCTGCATCAGAACGCCGGCATCCTTCAAGATCAGCGCATAGGCGACCGAACTATATTTCCATGCAACCCGTCCGAACCGCGCGGCGATGGTGACGAGGATCTGCGGTGCGGTTGGTGCGCCCATTGCGAATTGCGCGCCTATGAGCTGCGCCTCGACGGATTGCGCGGGAACGTCGATCGGTACCAAAGCATGGCCGTTCGCATCGTAATGATAGAAGCCGCGCGCCAGTCCTTCGCACGCGTTGACCGAGAGATAGAGCTCTAGCTCATAGGCGGCGCCAGCCGATGCATAGGGCCTCGGCGCGTGGCCGCCTTCGCCATCGATAACAGTCGAGAGGACGCGTGCCGTGGCATGAAGAAATTGCGAAAGCTCGGCAAGGGTAATCGGGCGCCGCTCGTCGAAGCTTCGCGTCGAATGGCGTGTGCGCAAGAGCTTCGCAAGGGGCAGGAGCGGCAGATGCCCGAGATCGATTTTCTTGCCCGGCCAGCCCGGCCGCAGTGCGGGCAGGGGAGGAATGGTCCCGCTATGCGGATAAGTTCCGCCGAGCGGATTGGCGTGCCGGCCCGCCGTGCTGCGCGCATGGAAGAGAAGATCGTGAAAATCCCAAAGAACGAGGTTGGCGTCGCCTTCCTGCGGGCGCAGCCCGTTCTCGCCCGCTCGGATCTTGAGGAGAATTCGGCAATCGAGGAGCAGAGCAAAGAGTGCCGGTCCGGGAAAATTCTCCTGGCGGCGCAGGTTCTTGATCTGGCGCGGGCTCGAGAGCAGGGCTAACGAGGCGGCGATGTTCGGGTCACAAATTCTGAACAGGGCGCCGGCGCGCGGCGATTCCAGCACGAGTTCATCGCCTCGCCGCCGCAAATAGGCAAAGCGCGACAGGACGAGCGTATCCGTCTCTCTAAGCTGTGGTATGGCAGGCCAATAGTCGGGAACTTGCGGTTCGATCACGATTTCCGCTTCGCCCGCGCGTCCGAGGCAATATTCGACAAAGCCCTGGCTCGCCAGACGCCGCACCAGAAGATCGATCTCTTTGTCGATCGTTTTCCTGCCGGCGAAAGAGGCGAGCGGCAGGCCGTGCGCCAAATCCATGGCGCGTTCTGCCGTTGCCGCGCTGAATCGCCCAAGTCCTATTGATTGGCCTTCGAAACGGGCGACGATCTCGCCATTCGCCTGAGCTTCGAGACGGATGCGGGTGCGTAATCGCGCAGAGACGACAACCGGTTTTGCGCGGACTCTTTTTTTCTGGGGAGCGCGCAAGCCGCCCTCACGTATGGGGATGGATCGGATTGAGTTCTTCTTCCGTGAGCCGCCGCTCGCGCAGGCCAAGCTTGACGGGTACGTCATAGAGCCGGCCAGGCGCGAACCGCCGATAGAAATGCCGCAAGCCCGGAACGATCACGCGAACCACCGGAACTTCGACGTCGGGCCGCGTCTGATCGAGGACGAGAAAATCATGACCCGCGCGCCGCGCGAGCTCGACACAGGCTTCGACCTGCTCGCGCGTATCGAGGTGGCCGAACTTCGCGCTGAAATCGGGCTTCACCCGCTGGTTGCCGTTCGGCATCAGGAAAGGATGGTCTTCGATGCGCAGCGGCGTGACGCCGTCGAGGGTCGATTTCTCTCCCGTTCCGCCGCCGATCAGGCCGAGCGAGAGGAATTGATTGAGTTCGGTCATCGTCCGCAACAGGGCAATGCGCGCATCGAAATGCGCGCCTGAGCCGAACTCGATATTTTCGCGCCCGTTCTGCATCCAATGGGTAATCGCCACAAAAGTCGGGATTCCGAGATCGCTCGTGATGTCGAGCACCCAGAGCCGGCGTCCGATTCGCGCGAGCTCCATCTGCAGGTCGCGAACATAGGAATCCTCGAACTGGCTGAGATCGACGGCCGGAACCTCGAGCCGATTGTACCACCAGATGGCATAGGCATCGCGCTCGATGAGCTCGAGGAAGCCCTGGACGATTGCTTCTTCCCGCGTATTGCCGGCCGCGCAACCGTTGGAATCGGCCGCAAAGGCGCCGGCCCCGCGATGGAAAAAATAGAGCAGGCTCGTCGGCAGATGTTTGAAGCTTCCGTCGCGCAATGACCAGACCGGCGACCATTCGATCTTTGCGGCAGGATCGAAGAGGGCAGGGGTTGCCTCCCATGCTCCCGCATCGGGCGTCAGCGCCATTCCGCGCTGCAACTGGGCGTCGCTGAAGAGAAGCACGTCGTTGGGAGGGATGGCTTCGCCGGGTGCGAAATCGACGAACCGGCGGGCGCTCCTGATCTCGTCCCCCTGAAAAATTCCGCAATAGCGCTCGATCGCCTCCATGAGCGCGCTCGCCTCGCCCTGTTCGGCGGTGCTGCCCTTGCCGAAACTTCCGGCGCTGAGGCCGGCCCGTAGCTCGTGGACGGACTCGGCCGGCGCCGAGAAATTATGCGTTGCCCGGTAATTCGTGTTCAGCGGCAGATCGGCTTCGATCCGCTCGAGACGCGAGACGACGCCCGTCAGCGGGCTCACATGTTTGCGAAATCGGGCGACCGTCGAGCTAGACCCGACGGTCCGGTACCCGCCGCTCGTCATGACGAGCTTGGCTCCGGGACCGAGCACGATGGGTTCGGGCGCGCGGCGCGGATCGCGCAATTTCTTGCGCCCGCAAGCCGGACATTGCGGGCGTGCGGCCACATAATGTTTGGCGATGGTCGAGCCGAGCAGGTCGAGACTGACGATATGGTCCTTGAGCTCGCTGCGAAAATCGCTGGCGACCGCTTTCGCGATCTCGATTGCCGCAAGCTCGATCCCGCTGCGCCCGACACTCGCGCGGAGCAAGGGCGAGACGGCGACGACTTCGGCTTGCGTCCGGTCGAGGAGCGCCTTGATCTCGCGGTTCCGTTTCATCCGCTCGGCAAGGCACATCCAGCAAGCGCTCTCGCCCGGCCTGAAGACCGGCCCGACCAAAGGAAAAATGCCCGAGGGCTGCGCGAGCGCCCATGCGGTGCCGTCCGCCAAATGCTGCTGATTTAGCTCGTCGAGCCGGCCATCGAGATAATCGCTGACCAATGTGACCGTGAGATCGGGCGTGCGCTTGACGAGGCGAACGCCGAATTTGCCCAGCGCTTCGCCGAGCTCCGCCATGCCGTCGACGTCGATCGATTGAATGGCGAGGCGACAATCGCCGATTTTTTTTCCCGCGACTTCCGGCGGAAGTCCGAGGCTTGCCCAACAAGCGTCCGCGATTGGATTGGAGAGAGGCCCCGAAGGAATGACGTAGCGTCGCTCGAGGAGCCGGTTCAGCCCTTCCTCAATTTTATCGGACGGGTAATCCTGCCCGAGTTCGGAGAGAAGCGCGCGCGTGCTCTTTCCTTCTTCGCCGATCGCTGAAGCGAGGGCGCAAAAAAGCTCACCGTGAAGAAAGAACTTCCGGTGCTCCGAATAGAGGCACACGACATCGGGGGGGAGCAGATAGACGGTGAAATTCGGCGCAAACCGCAGGATGTCTCTGCTCCTGCCGGTTGCGCCTGCCTTCTTAATGCGCGCCATGAACTCCCGCTTCTAGCACATGCGACGCGTCTTATCCGCAAAGAAAATCCACCCTTGCTGGGCCGAACGGCGCTCGGCCCAGCCATCGCCCTCGAGCCTGCCCTCGGGCGTGCTAGCACAAAGGCGAGCAGCCGCCCCACGAGAGACAGCAGCCGCCCCAACCCCAGCCCCAGCCGCAGCCGCCGCAGCCACCCCAGCCGCAGCCGCGCCAGCCCCAGCCACAACCGCGCCCGCAGCCATGCCCGCAACCGCCACAGCCATGTCCGCAACCGCCACAGCCATGTCCGCAGCCGTGTCCGCAACCGCCGCAGCCATGTCCGCAGCCGCCACACCCGTGTCCGCAGCCGCAGCCGCCGCGGGCCAGCTGGATGCCCGGGAGGGAGGTTTTCTGGCTGTCCTGGTCGAAGGCGTGGAACGTCGCGAGGCTGACGTCGGAGATTTCTTCATCGCCGAGAATGAGGGGATGCGATGGAATGGCATTCATTGCCGGCATCTCGGCCGACGATCCTGTAGCCGATGCCGCCAGCGAAACGCCGGCAATTCCGAGCACGGATACAGCTTTACTTGGGCCCTTGCCCCTTGAAGCGCGCTTCGTCTGCGACATGGCAGAGTTCCTCCTCTACGCTCGAACAAAAGTGCGCGGCGCCGGTATCCGTAGCATTTTTCCCACGCCGGGGATAGCGCTTGGGAAACAAGCTTCCAGTCCGGCGCTCGCCGGGAGAAACTTCACCTAAGCCATTGCCGCGCCTATGCTAACGGCCGTCAATGCTTTCGGGGTCGCTTGGTTCGCAAGAAGCCGAACGAGCTCAACTCCGAAGTTGGAAGATCCGTTCAATTGCGGGTGAAGCGAAAAGAGGGCCGCGGACATGGCTCGAGAAAAATCCGGCCGGGCGGCTCAACTCAACTCAACTCATGAAGGACTGGTGGAGCCAGGCGGAATCGAACCGCCGACCTCTTCAATGCCATTGAAGCGCTCTCCCAACTGAGCTATGACCCCACGCCTTGCCGTCCGTTGGGGCGGACCGGCCGGATATAGACGCAATACCCGGGCTTCACAAGCAGATCACGGTTCCTCGTCGGGCGCGATATCCCCGTCGATCAACCCAGAAACGTCGTCGGTATCTTCCTCTTCCTCTTCGAGGAATGTGTCGTCGGCGGGCTCGTCTTCGATTTCAACGTCATCTTCCGCCGCGGTTTCGAGATTGGGCTCAATCTGCTCGACTTCGTCGAGCGAAACCATCTCGACGCCCTGTTCCGCTTCAGCCTCTTCTTTTTCTTCGGTGCTTGCACGCGCCGGGCGTGCCGATGCGATCTGCTGAACGGCGCCGCATTTCGGGCAAATGACCGGGGTCCGGTTGAGATCGAAGAATTTCGTGCCGCACTGCTGGCATTGATGCTTGTTGCCAAGCTCGGGTTTTACCACGGTTTAACCTCTAAATGAATCGCCGCCCCCGGGCGCCGCCGGCAGGGCGGAACATTCCGCTTGTCCCCCGCATGCGGCGCAATCCAAAGTGACGCGCTGTGCGGTCGCGGCTCCCGTTAGTGAGGCCGAACGCGCCTGTCAATTGGAAGTTGCGGCACGCGGCCCGGTGGTCCGGGGGCGGGCGCGCGGTCCAGATTTCCGGCCGGATTTCCTGCACTCTGCGGCCCGCATGACAGGGAGCCGAATCGCGTGCTACCAGCGCGTGAAAACCGGTTTGCAAGAGGCGAATATTGACGATCTCAACGGGAGTTCTGCCGCTCGCAGCCGAGCCGAGCGGGCCGCTGCGTGGGCGGCTGAAGCCGCCGGGCGATAAGTCGATCTCGCATCGCGCTTTCATTCTGGGTCTGCTTTGTGTCGGTCGCACCGAGATCGAAGGCCTGCTCGAAGGCGAAGACGTCTTGCATACGGGACAGGCTTGCCGTGCGCTCGGCGCCAAGATCGAGCGATTAGGGGATGGGCGCTGGCGCGTCGAGGGCGTCGGCATCGGCGCGCTCCTTCCGCCGTCGGATCCGCTCGATTTCGGCAATGCCGGGACCGGCACGAGGCTGATGATGGGCGTCGTCGGCGGCCACGGCATCAAGGCTCGATTCGACGGCGATGCCTCGCTGCGCAAAAGGCCGATGCGCCGCGTTCTCGATCCTCTCGTCCAAATGGGTGCCGAAGTGCTCGAAGCGGCCGAGGGCGGGCGCTGCCCCATTCTGCTCAAGGGCACGCCGGAGCCTCTGCCGATCGAATATGTGACGAAAGTCGCCTCGGCGCAGATCAAGTCCGCCGTGCTCTTGGCGGGCCTCAATTCGCCCGGCCGCACGATCCTCGTCGAGCCGCAGGCGAGCCGCGATCACACCGAGAAAATGCTCGCCTATTTCGGCGCGAAGATCGCGAGCGAAAGCTTCGGGCAGGGCCGCAGGATCGTGCTCGACGGCAGGCCCGAGCTGCGCCCCGCCCGCATCGTCGTGCCGGCCGATCCGTCCTCCGCCGCCTTCCCGATGGTCGCGGCGCTCATCGTGCCCGGTTCCGAAATCGTGATCGAAGGCATGATGATGAACCCGCTGCGCACCGGCCTCGTGCAGACCTTGCGCGAAATGGGCGGCGGAATCGAAATTCTCGACCGGCGTGAAGAGGGCGGCGAAACCGTCGCCGACCTTTGCGTGCGTGCCTCCGAGCTTTGCGGCGTCGACGTGCCCGAGGAGCGGGCGCCCTCGATGATCGACGAATATCCGATCCTCGCCGTGGCGGCGGCTTTCGCCAAGGGGCAGACGCGCATGCGCGGCTTGAGCGAATTGCGGGTGAAGGAATCCGATCGTCTCGCCGCGATCGCCGCCGGATTGCGCGCCGCCGGCGTTCAGGCAGCGGTCGAAGGCGACGATCTCATTGTCGAAGGACGGAGCGAGGTGGCAGGCGGCGGGTGTGCCACCACCCATCTCGACCATCGTATCGCCATGAGCTTTCTCTGTCTTGGGCTCGCGGCGCGCCGCAAGATGGCGATCGACGATGCGCGGATGATCGCAACGAGCTATCCGACTTTCCTCGCGCAAATGGGGCAATTGGGGGCGCGCTTCTCATGATCATTGCCATCGATGGTCCTGCCGCCTCCGGCAAAGGCACTTTGGCGCGCCGGCTCGCCGAGGCGCTCAATCTGCCGCATCTCGATACGGGCCTTCTCTATCGCGCGACGGCCCGCGTCCTCCTCGATCATGGCCAGAGCCTCGGCAATGAGGAGGCTGCGGTCGCCGCAGCGCGCTCGCTGGCGCTCACAGATTTCGATGCCGACCTTTTGCGTGGGCGCCAGATGGGCGAGGCGGCCTCGATCGTGGCCGCCATTCCGCAAGTGCGCGAAGCCTTGATCGAGATGCAGCGCACCTTTGCCCGCCGCCCTGGCGGCGCGGTTATCGATGGGCGCGATATCGGCACGATCATCTGTCCGGAAGCCGAGGTGAAGATCTTCGTGACCGCGAGCCCCGAAGCGCGGGCGAGCCGCCGCGCGCTCGAATTGAAGGGGCAGGGCGAGGAGATCGATTATGCCGAAATCCTCGAAGATATCCGTCGGCGCGATGCGCGCGATGCCGGCCGCTCGACCGCGCCGCTGAAAGTTGCCGAAGACGCGGTCGTGCTCGATACGACGAAGCTCGACATCGAGGCCGCCTTCAAAGCGGCGCGGGAGATTGTCGAGCGGCGATTGGTCAAATCGCGACAATAGCGGCACGCTTCATTCAAAGCCGCCCCCGCCGCGCTGTAGGACGCAGCGTCGTACAAACCTCCCTCGGCAAGCCCCTTGCCGCCCTGCCTGGCCCTTGCTACATAGGCCCCGAACCCGCTTTTCCTGCCGTCCCGCGCCGGCTCCGCCCCTTGGCGAAGGTCCAGTCGCACGATCGACGGACGCCGGCAGGCAAGAGCGCCACCCATACGAACCGCCGGCGCCGCCCAACCGGGCATTTCAGGAGATTAAATGTCATCAGCTCAAACCTACGCGCCATCGCGCGAGGATTTCGCCGCATTGCTCAACGAGAGCTACGGTCAGAACGAGGCTCTCGAAGGGTCGGTCATCAAGGGGACCGTCGTCGGCATCGAAAAGGACGTCGCCATTATCGACGTCGGCCTGAAGACGGAAGGCCGCGTAGCCTTGAAAGAATTCCAGGGCCCCGGACGTGAGGGCACGCTCCATATCGGAGATGAAGTCGAAGTCTATCTCGAGCGCATCGAGAACGCGCTCGGCGAAGCGGTCATTTCGCGCGACAAGGCGCGACGTGAAGAAAGCTGGGTGAGGCTCGAGCGGGCCTTCGAGAAGCAGGAGAAGGTCGAAGGCGTCATCTTCAACCAGGTGAAGGGCGGATTTACGGTCGATCTCGACGGGGCCGTGGCCTTCCTGCCGCGCAGCCAGGTCGATATCCGCCCGATCCGCGACGTCGGCCCGCTAATGCACGTGCCGCAGCCCTTCCAGATCCTCAAGATGGATCGCCGGCGCGGCAATATCGTCGTCTCGCGCCGCACGGTGCTCGAGGAATCGCGCGCCGAGCAGCGTCACGAGATCGTGGCCAATCTCGAGGAAGGCCAGATCATCGACGGCGTCGTGAAGAACATCACCGATTACGGGGCCTTCGTCGATCTCGGCGGCATCGACGGCCTGCTGCACGTGACCGACATCGCCTGGCGGCGCGTCAATCATCCGAGCGAAGTTCTCACCATCGGCCAGACGGTCAGGGTCAAGATCATCAAGATCAATCACGAGACCCACCGCATTTCGCTCGGCATGAAGCAATTGCTCGAAGATCCGTGGCAGAACATCGAGGTGAAATATCCGGTCGGTGCCCGCTTCCACGGCCGGGTGACCAACATCACCGATTACGGCGCCTTCGTCGAGCTCGAGCCCGGTATCGAGGGCTTGATCCACGTCTCGGAAATGTCGTGGACGAAGAAGAACGTGCATCCGGGCAAGATCGTCGCCACGAGCCAGGAGGTCGATGTCCAAGTGCTCGAGGTCGATCCGGTCAAGCGGCGGATCTCGCTGGGCCTCAAGCAGACGCTCGCCAATCCTTGGGAGACGTTTGCCGAGAAGCACCCGGTCGGCACCGACATCGAAGGGGAGGTCAAGAACAAGACCGAGTTCGGCCTGTTCATCGGCCTCGAAGGCGATGTCGACGGCATGGTCCATCTCTCCGACCTCGACTGGAACCGGCCCGGCGAACAAGCGATCGAGGACTATAAGAAGGGCGATATCGTCCACGCCAAAGTGCTCGACGTGGACGTCGAGAAGGAGCGTATCTCGCTCGGCATCAAGCAGCTCAGCACCGATCCTTTCGCGGCCAAGCCGGCGGAAGCGGGCGGCCCGGACTTGAAGAAGGGCGCTATCGTGACCTGCGAGGTGACCGACGTGAAAGAGGGCGGCATCGACGTCAAGATCGCCGGCACCGATCTCACGGCCTTCATCAAACGCGCCGAATTGGCGCGCGATCGCGCCGATCAGCGGCCCGAGCGTTTCGCCGTCGGCGAGAAGGTCGATGCCCGCATCACCCAGTTCGACCGCCGCGCCCGCAAGGTCGGCGTCTCGATCAAGGCGCTCGAAGTCGCCGAGGAGAAAGAGGCGATCGCCCAATTCGGCTCGGCCGACTCGGGCGCCGTGCTCGGCGATATTCTTGGCGCGGCTCTGAAGGCCCGCGATACGGAAGCCAAGAAAGCCAAAAAGAAGAAGGACGAGGAATGATTTGAAACCCGCGTGGAAGCCCCACGCGGGTTTTATTTTAATGCGGGCGCGCGGGCTTGCCCGCTGCGCGCTCGCGGCCTAGTTTGCAGCGCAACGTCAGGATAGTCCTGCAATGTCAAACTCTTCGGCCGATTACATCGTCGATCGCAGGCTCCTGCAGCGCAAATTGTCCTTTTGGCGTGTCGCTGCCGTCGTCTTGCTCATCGCTCTCCTGGTTTTCGCCGGCCTGCGGATCTCCGGAAAAGTGAGCCCGGCGAGCTATTCTCCCCAAATCGCGCGCCTGACGATCAGCGGCCTCATCACCGGCGATCGCGAGACTGTGAAACTCATCGACGACGTCGCGAAATCCGGGGCAAAGGGCGTCATCATTTCGATCGACAGTCCCGGCGGGACGACGACCGGTGCGGAGCGCATTTACGATGCGATCCGGCGGCTTTCGGCGAAGAAGCCGACGGTCGCTGTCGTCGGCAATATGGCGGCTTCCGGCGCCTATATCGCCGCGCTCAGCGCCGACCGGATTTTTGCGCAAGGCAATTCTCTCGTGGGTTCGATCGGCGTCCTCATCCAATATCCGAATTTCGCAAAATTGCTCGATACCGTCGGGGTCAAGATGGATGCGGTGAAGTCCGCACCGCTGAAGGCCGAGCCCAGCGGCTATGAGCCGACAAGCCCGGAAGTTCGCGCCGCGCTCGCGGCGCTCGTCAACGATTCCTATGAGTGGTTCAAGGGCCTGGTGAAGCAGAGGCGCGGCATGACGGATGCGCAACTTGCGGCCGTCGATGACGGCCGGATCTATACAGGGCGCCAGGCATTGGGGCTGAAGCTTATCGATGAGATCGGCGACGAACGGGCCGCGATCGCCTGGATGGAAAAGGTCAAGGGCGTTCCGCACAACCTTCCCGTGCGCGACTGGAAATCGGAAAGCGAGCTTGAAAAGCTAGGAATTCTAAGTACTTCCGCCAAAATCGCCGACGCCGTCGGGCTCGGCAGCCTGGCCCGGGCACTCGACCGAGGCGCGGATTACGCGCAAGCCCGCTTACTTGACGGTCTCGTGTCGATTTGGCAGGTTGGTGCAACCGATTGAAAACAAGGAACTGGCCTTGCCCAATTTCAGTTGAAAGCGGTCGGTTGGGGCAGGTGATTCGAGGGCTGGGTCACCAAGGGCATTTGCGCACAAGTTGAATTTTAAGCTTCAGCTTGAGTTGCGGAGCGGCGGGGGCGGAACATGATTAAGTCGGAACTCGTGCAGCGGATTGCTGATCGCAACCCGCATCTCTACTTGCGCGACGTCGAGAAGATCGTAAATGCGATCCTCGACGAGATCACCAATGCATTGGCGCGTGGCGACCGGGTGGAATTGCGGGGTTTCGGGGCCTTTTCGGTCAAGCGCCGCGACGCGAGGCTCGGCCGCAATCCGCGCACCGGGGCGCATGTCGCCGTTGACGAGAAGGCCGTGCCCTTCTTTAAGACCGGCAAGGAAATGCGCGAGCGGCTGAACGACGGCTACAACGGCTGAGCCGCGACGTTCGAACCAGCTTGCGGGGAATGGGCCATGCGACGGGCCTTGCAACTCATCGTTCTCATTCCCTTGGCCGCAATCGGCCTCGCCTTGGCGGTTGCCAATCGCCATAATGTGACCGTGTCCTTCGATCCGTTCTCGAGCGATGCGACAGGCGAGGTCGTGGCACCTCTCTTCGTCGTCCTTATCGTTGCTTTGATGCTCGGGGTGGTCGTCGGCAGTCTGGCCACTTGGGTTACGCAAGGCAGACATCGCCGCGCGCTGCGCGACTTGCGCGCCGAGGCCGGCCGCCTCCGCGAGGAGGCTCATCATATGAAAGTCGGCTAGTTCTTTCGCTCACAGCAGAGATCGCCGCGCAGAGGACCAATGTCCGTCATCGTCAAAATTTGTGGACTTTCGATGCCGGACACGGTCGAGGCGGCGATTGCGGCGGGTGCCGACCTGCTGGGCTTCGTGCGCTGCGCGCAGAGCCCCCGCCATATTTCGCTCGATTTGGCGCGCGCTCTCGGCGCTCAGGTCGGTGGACGGGTGCGCAAAGTTCTGGTCACCAGCGACGCGTCCGATGCCGAACTCGCCGCCGCAATCGCGGCACTCGAGCCGGATCTTCTCCAATTGCATGGCGAGGAGACGGCGGAGCGCGTCGGCGCGCTGAAGATGCGTTTCGGCCTGCCGGTCATCAAAGCCATTGGCATCGGCGGCGCCGCCGATCTGAAACGGGTCGCGGCCTATAACGCGGCCGACTGGCTCCTGCTCGATTCGAGGCGCGGGGGGTCCGGTACGGCATTCGACTGGTCTCTCCTCGGCGGCCTCGACCTGCGCAAACCCTGGCTTCTTGCGGGCGGCCTGACGCCAGAGAATGTCGCAGCCGCGCTCGCGGCCACCCGCGCCCCCGGCGTCGACGTCTCCTCCGGGGTTGAAAGCGCGCGTGGCGTCAAGGATGTAGCCAAAATCGCGGCTTTCGTCGGCAAGGCGCGGGCGGCGAGACTTGGATCGGCGGGAGAGAGCGGCTAAACCGCACGCATGACGATGAAAGAAGCCGGCGGGATCAAGCCGGAAATTCCCAATTCCTTCCGTACCGGACCCGACGAACACGGGCATTTCGGGATCTACGGCGGCCGCTTTGTCGCCGAAACCCTGATGCCGCTGATCCTCGATCTCGAGCGCCACTACGAGGCCGCCAGGCAGGATTCGTCTTTCAAGGCCGAGCTCGACCATCTGCTCACCCATTATGTCGGGCGGCCGAGCCCGCTCTATTTCGCCGAACGCCTCACCGAACATGCGCGCGAAAAGGCGGGCGGTGCGCGCGGGGCGAAAATCTATTTCAAGCGCGAGGAGCTCAATCACACCGGGGCACACAAGATCAATAATGTGCTGGGCCAAATCCTGCTGGCGCGCCGCATGGGCAAGAAACGGATCATTGCCGAAACGGGGGCCGGCCAGCATGGTGTTGCGACCGCGACGGCTTGCGCCAAGTTCGGCCTCGAATGTGTGGTCTATATGGGCGCCGTCGACGTGGAGCGGCAGAAGCCCAATGTGTTCCGCATGAACATGCTCGGCGCCAAAGTCGTGCCTGTGCTCTCGGGCGCCCGCACGCTGAAAGACGCGATGAACGAGGCGCTGCGCGACTGGGTCACGAATGTCGAGACGACCTTTTATTGCATCGGCACGGTCGCCGGCCCGCATCCCTACCCCGCCATGGTGCGCGATTTTCAATGCGTGATCGGGGAAGAGACGCGCGCGCAAATGCTCGCGGCCGAAGGCCGGCTGCCGGATTCTCTCTTTGCCTGTATCGGCGGCGGCTCGAACGCCATGGGGCTCTTCCACCCCTTTCTCGACGACCGCCAGGTCGAGATCTATGGGGTCGAGGCGGCGGGCTATGGACTCGATAAGAAGCACGCGGCCTCGCTGGCCGGCGGCAGGCCGGGCGTGCTGCACGGCAACCGCACCTATCTGTTGATGGACGAGGACGGGCAGATCGAAGAAGGCCATTCGATCTCGGCCGGGCTCGATTATCCGGGCATCGGTCCCGAACATGCCTGGCTCAAGGAAACCGGCCGCGTGACTTATCTCTCGGCGACCGACGACGAAGCGCTCGCCGCTTTTCAGCTCTGCGCCAAGCTCGAAGGGATTATTCCGGCTCTCGAACCCGCGCATGCGCTTGCCCGCGCGATCGAGATCGCGCCGCAAAAGCCGCGCGATCATCTGCTGGTCGTCAACATGTCGGGCCGCGGCGACAAAGACCTCTTTACCGTCGCCGATCATCTGGGCGGGATGTGACGGGGCGTCATGGCGGACTTAACCCGGCCTTCAAGCACAATTGAGCATAGGGTAGCAATGCGCTGATCGCCCCAAGGACTTAATCCGGGACCGGGCATGACGGCCCGCCTGTCTCACGGCTCCCGAAAGGGATCGCAGATCCTTAAGCCTCCGATCACCTGCCCGTGCTGCATATCTTCAGTATACAGCAGAGTGCAGCGCGCAAGCTCCGCCGCTGCGACGATCAAAGAATCATAAAACGAAAAGCCGAGCCGCTCGGAGAGTCCGAGCGCGGCGTCATGTGCTTCCAAAGATACCGGAACAATCTTGCAAAGCGCACGTACGACCGCTAGGACCTCTCGAACGTCAGTGACCAGCATGTTTTGTTTGCGGAGTGCAACCGAGGCGAATTCGTTGAGCACCTGCACGCTGAGGATGCCGCCTTTTGCTAGAAGCGCCTCAGCCCGATCTGCTTTGCGTCCATCGCTCGAGACGAGATAGAGAAGGACGTTCGTATCGAAAAAGCAACGTTCAGCGCCGCTCATGCGCTTCGAGCCGGTCGAAATGGAAGTCGGCAGGCAGGCGACCGCGATATTTGCGCAAGCGTGCGAGAAGTTCCTGTGCCGTTGGCGATTTCTCGACCGCGAAAGCGCGCGACCCGACGATCTCGATCTTTATGTCGTCGCCCTCCTTGAGACCGAGCGCCTCGACGAGTGCTTTGGGAAGGCGCACCGCAAGACTATTGCCCCATTTCGCGACTTGCATAGGCTCGTTTCTCCCAAGATATACATGTGCATAAAGTATATCCCCTGGGCGCGTCTGTCGAGGGGCCCGCCGACGCTTTCCCGGCGGCGCGCTTTCGTGCTAGCCACTTCGCCCTCATGTCCAGCCGCATCGAATCCCGCTTTGCCGAGCTTGCCCGCAGCCGCCGCGCCGCACTCGTGACTTTCGTCATGGCCGGCGATCCGGATCTCGAGACCTCAGGCGCGATTCTGAAGGCGCTGCCGCAGGCGGGTGCCGATCTGATCGAGCTCGGCATGCCGTTCACCGATCCGATGGCCGACGGGCCGGCGATCCAGGCTGCCGGCCTGCGCGCGCTCAAAAGCGGCGCGACTCTCGCCAAGACCTTGGCGCTCGCCGCCGATTTCCGCGCCCATGATCGGCAAACCCCGCTGATCCTGATGGGCTATTACAATCCGATCTATGTCTATGGCGTGGACCGGTTCCTCGCGGAGGCGAAGAAGGCCGGCGTCGATGGCCTCATCGTGGTCGATTTGCCGCCGGAGGAAGATGCCGAGCTTTGCCTTCCGGCGATCGATGCGGGCCTCTCTTTCGTGAGACTCGCGACGCCGACAACCGACTCCGCGCGCCTGCCCGCCGTGCTCGCCCATACTTCGGGCTTTCTCTACTACGTATCGATCACCGGCATCACGGGCGCCGCGGCGCCTGAACATGCCAAAGTGGCCGCCGCGGTCGCCCGGCTGAGGCGACATACGGACCTGCCCGTCGCCGTCGGGTTCGGCGTCAAGAATGCGGAAAGCGCGGCAGCGATCGCATCCGTCGCCGACGGCGTCGTCGTCGGCTCCGCGCTCGTCGAAGCCTTGCGCAAATCGCTCGATCAGAGCGGCAAGGCGACGCCTCAAACCGTTGGCGCCATTGTCGATCTCGTACGCGATCTGGCCAAGGGCGTGCGTTCCGCCGAGCGCGGCTTTGCGCGCGCCGATACGAGCGCCTAAATAGGCTGAGCAGAGCAGGGAGTTCCCATGAATTGGATTTCCAATGTCGTGCCGCCGAAAATCCGCTCTTTCCTGCGCCGGGAAACGCCCGAGAACCTCTGGGTCAAATGTCCAGACAGCGGCGAGCTGATCTTCCACAAAGACCTCGAATCCAATCTCTATGTCGTGCCGGGCTCGGGCTATCACATGCGCATGCCGACCAAGGCGCGGCTCGAGATGATTTTCGACGACGCGACCTATGAAGATCTGCCGACGCCCGAAGTCCCGCTCGATCCGCTCAAGTTCCGCGACGTCAAACGCTATACCGAGCGACTCAAGGAGAACCGTCTCAAGACCGGCACGAGCGATGCCGTCCGCGTCTGTGCGGGGAAGCTCGAGGAGCGGGATGTCGTCGTTGCAATCCAAGACTTCGAATTTTTGGGCGGCTCGCTCGGCATGGCGGCGGGCGAGGCGATCATCGCCGGCATCACCAAGGCAATCGAGCGCCACACGCCCTTCATCATCTTCACCGCGTCCGGCGGTGCCCGCATGCAGGAGGGCGTCTTCTCGCTGATGCAGATGCCGCGCACGACGGTCGCCGTGCAGCGCCTCAAAGCCGCGCGCCTGCCCTATATCGTCGTCCTCACCAATCCGACCACTGGCGGCGTCACAGCCTCTTATGCCATGCTGGGCGACATCCATATTGCCGAGCCCGGCGCCGTGATCGGCTTTGCCGGCGCCCGCGTCATCGAGCAGACCATTCGCGAGCGCCTGCCGGAAGGTTTTCAGCGCGCCGAATATCTCCAGGCGCATGGCATGGTCGATATGGTGGTCCGCAGGCATGACATGCGCGCGACCTTGGCGCGGCTCTGCTCGCTCCTCATGCAGCGGCAGGAGCTCGGCGCGGCATGACCTTCGAGGGCGCGACAGGGGAATGGGACGCGATTCTCAAGCGTCTGCTCGACCTGCATCCCAAGAAGATCGATCTTTCGCTCGGTCGCGTCATCCGTCTGCTCGATGCGCTCGGCTCGCCGCAGGACCGCCTGCCGCCGGTCATTCACGTGGCGGGCACGAACGGCAAGGGCTCGAGCATCGCGTTCATGCGGGCGATCCTCGAGGCTGCCGGGAGAAGCGTGCACGTCTATACCTCGCCGCACCTCGTGCGCTTCCATGAACGGATCCGGCTCGGCCGCAAAGGCGGCGGACACCTGGTGAGCGACGCCGAACTCACGTCCGCCTTGAAGCTCTGCGAGAAGCTGAACGAGGGCGCGCCGATAACGTTTTTCGAAATCACGACTGCGACCGCGTTCAAGCTCTTCAGCGAACATCCTGCCGATTATCTTTTGCTTGAAGTCGGGCTTGGCGGCCGGCTCGACGCCACCAATGTCGTCGAGCGCCCGGCGGCGACGCTCGTCACCCCGGTCTCCATCGATCATCCGGAATTCCTCGGAACGAGGCTCGCCGACATTGCTTTCGAGAAGGCCGGCATTCTGAAGCCGAAAGTGCCCGCGATCCTCGGACCGCAGCAGGCGGAAGCCTTCGAGGTTTTGAGCGGCAGGGCTCGCGAGATCGGCGCCCCGCTCAGTGTCGCCGGCCAGGATTTCTTCGTTCGCGAAGAACATGGAAGGCTCATTTTCGAGGACGAGCGCGGTCTTCTCGATCTTCCGCTACCCCGCCTCGTCGGCCGCCATCAGCACCAGAATGCCGCTGCCGCCATCGCCACCTTGCGTACCGTCGAGCCGGAGCTTTCGGCGGCAGCCGCCGAGATCGGCGTCGCGACGGCCAAATGGGCCGCGAGACTGCAGCCGCTGAAGCGCGGCCGTCTCGTGACGCTCGCACCCGAAGGTGCCGAGATCTGGCTCGACGGCGCCCACAACGAAGATGGCGCCCGCGTGCTCTCGCAGGCCATGGCCGATTGCGAAGAGAAGGCGCCGCGCCCGCTCGTGCTCGTCTGCGGAACTCTGGCGAGCAAGGACACGACTGCCTTTCTGCGCGCCTTCAAAGGCCTGGCGCAGGAAGTTCTCGCCGTGCCGGTCACTGGCGAACATTTCGCGCGCCTGCCGCTCGAAGTGGCAACCATTGCCAATTCGATCGGCATCCCCGGTGTTGCCTGCGAGAGCATCGAATCGGCTTTGCGCTTTCTGGCGGCGCGCGAATGGCCCCTTCCGCCCCGCATTCTCATTGCCGGCAGCCTCTATCTTGCGGGCGAAGTTCTGTACCTGAACGGCACGCCGCCGGTTTGAAGAAAGAGCAAAAACGAATCACCAGCCGAGCCGCGGCCGATCTTGCGCGCTCTGCACGGGGTGCAGTTTTCATCTGTAAGAAATGCGTAATGCGCGTGTAACGCGCCCCTCAGAAAGAACCGAAAAGAAGCTCATTCGGCGCGCATGTCTTACGGCCTAAACGCTTGATTGTAATAGATCTGTAAGAAATACATTGCGGCTCTAACTGGCCGTGGCAGCCCTACTTATTTTATGAGAGCATCGATCTTGGACAGCATTTGCTGTCTCGTTGATGCATCTGCTCATGGAGGAAATCATGGCCTGGACAACTCCGGTTGCCGTCGAAGTCTGCGTCGGCATGGAAGTCACCAGCTACGAGTCGGCCGAGATCTAAGCGGCCAGACGCTAGCATACACGTAACGGACGGACTGTGCATATAGTCGTCCTCGGATCGGCAGCTGGGGGAGGCTTTCCGCAATGGAATTGCCTCTGCCCTGTCTGCCGACTCGCGTGGGAAGGCGACAATCGGGTGAGGCCGCGGACTCAATCGAGTCTTGCCGTCAGCAAAGATGGCGAACGCTGGCTTTTGCTCAATGCCTCCCCTGATTTGCGACAGCAGATTCTCGCAACGCCGCAGCTCCATCCGCGCGGGAAGAGCCGTGGTTCGCCTATCGCAGCGGTCTTTCTGACCAATGGCGACGTCGATCACATTGCAGGGCTTCTCACCTTGCGAGAGCAGCAGAGTTTCACCGTTTTCGGCAGCGGAGCGACGCTCGCGGAAGTCTCGGGCGGCGTTTTCGGCGTGCTCAACAAGGAACTCGTCCATTTGCAAGAGGTGAGGCCGGAAAGCAAAGTCGAGACCGGGTTCGGTCTCTCGGTGACGCCGTTTTCAGTGCCCGGCAAAGTGCCGCTTTATCTCGAGCGTGGCGACGTCGAGATCGGGGCTGAAGGCGAAGAGACGCTCGGCCTCGAGATTACCGACGGGGCGAAGACTTTCTTTTATATTCCGGGGTGCGCCGAGGTTACCGGCCGGCTGCAGGAAAGATTGCGCGGCGCCGACCTCGTCTTCTTCGACGGTACGACCTTCACGGACGACGAAATGATCCGGCTCGGCCTTTCGAATAAGAGCGCCTGGCGGATGGGCCATGTGGCCATGACCGGCGAGAAGGGATCCATGCTGCGCCTTGGCGATCTCGCGATCCGTCGCAAGATCTATGTGCATATCAATAATACCAATCCGGTTTTGGTCGAGGATTCGCCCGAGCGCGCGAAAGTCGAAGCGGCGGGGTGGGAGGTCTCCCACGACGGTATGGAGGTGAGATTATGAGCGCGCTTATGAGCCCCGAGGACCTAGAGACCGCGCTACGCAACGTGGGAGCCGAGCGCTATCACAATCGGCATCGCTTTCATCGCCGCCAATATAGCGGCCAGTGCACTTACGAGGAAATTCAGGCCTGGGCGCTCAATCGCTATTATTATCAGTCGATGATCCCGATCAAGGACGCGACGGTTCTCACGCGCCTCACCGATACGGAAGACAGGCGCCAATGGCGCAAGCGGATCGAAGATCACGACGGCCTCAAGCCGGGCGACGGCGGCATCGAGCGCTGGCTGAAGCTCACCGATAGTCTCGGTTTTCCCCGCGACTACGTCGTCTCGACCGAAGGCATTCTGCCGGCGACGCGTTTCGCCGTCGATGCCTATGTCGAATTCTGCCGCACGCGCAGCCCGCTCGAGGCGGTCGCCTCGTCGCTCACCGAGCTCTTCTCGCCCAATATCATCAGCGAGCGCATGAGCGGCATGCTGGCCAACTACGATTTCGTCAGCAAGGAGACGCTCGCCTATTTCTCGCAGCGCCCGCCGCAGGCGAAGCGGGATTCGGAATGGGCGCTCGACTACGTCAAAGCCCATGCCGGGACGCGCGCCGAACAGGAGCTCGCGATCAAGGCGCTCGAGTTCAAGTGCAATGTGCTCTGGGCGCAGCTCGACGCGCTGTGGAGCGCCTATGTCGACAAAGCGCTGCCGCCCGGCGCATGGGTGCCCGGTACGATAGCTGCAGAGCGCGGCAAAGCGGCATGAGCAATCTCGCGACCATAAGCGATCAGGCCAAGCCGCGCCTGCCGCGCGGCGTGCATCTGAAACACGACGAGACGCGCGGCGAATGGTTATTGCTCGCCCCCGAACGCGTCTTGAAAACCAACCCCATCGCGGTCGAGATCTTGAAGCGCTGCGATGGAACCGCCACATTGAGTGAGATCGTCGATGATCTCGCCGCAAAGTTCAATGCCGAGCGCGACCGCGTCGATGCCGACGTCAAGGCGCTCCTTAGTGAACTCGCCGCCAAACGGATGGTGGACCTATGAATGCGCTTGAGACCACGCCGACGCCCATTGCGGCTCCGGTCGGCATTCTTGCCGAGTTGACGCATCGCTGCCCGCTCGGTTGCCCTTATTGTTCAAATCCGATCGAGCTCGAACAGCGCGCCGGCGAACTCGAAACTCACGACTGGATGCGGGTCTTTTCGGAAGCTGCCGCAATAGGCATCCTGCATGCGCATCTCTCCGGCGGGGAGCCGGCGGCGCGCCGCGACCTCGTCGAGATCGTCGCGCATTGCAAGAAAGTCGGGCTCTATACCAATCTCATCACCTCGGGCATCGGCCTGACGCAAGAGCGCCTCAAGCAATTGGCTGACGCCGGTCTTGACCATGTGCAGCTCTCGATCCAGGACGCCGCGCCGGAATCCGCCGACAGGATCGCCGGCTACAAAGGCGCCTTCGCGCGCAAGATGGATGTCGCTAAATGGGTGAACGAAGCGGGCCTTCCGCTCACCGTCAATGCCGTCATTCACCGCGCCAATATCGCCCGCGCCGGGCGCATGGTCGAATTTGCCGTCGAGCTCGGTGCGCGACGAGTCGAGATCGCGCATACGCAATATTACGGCTGGGCGCTCGTCAACCGTAAGGCCCTGATGCCGTCTCGCGCGCAGGTCGACAAGGCGGTCGCGGAAGTCGAAGCCCTGCGCGAAACCTATGCCGGAAAAATCGTCATCGATCATGTCATTCCGGATTATTACGCCCGCTATCCGAAGGCATGCATGGGCGGCTGGGCGAAGCGAACGCTGAATGTCAACCCGCACGGCAAGGTTCTGCCTTGCCATGCTGCCGAAACCATTCCCGGGCTCGAATTCTGGAACGTGCGCGACCATTCGCTCGGCGACATTTGGTTCAACGCGCCGGCGTTCAATGCTTTCCGCGGCACGGAATGGATGCGCGAGCCTTGCCGCTCTTGCCCGCGCAAGACCGTCGATTTCGGCGGCTGCCGCTGCCAGGCGCTGGCGCTCACCGGGGATGCGCGCAACGCCGATCCGATTTGTCATCTCTCCCCGCATCACGACAAAGTGTCAGAAATCGCCGCGACTTTCGACGAGGTCGATGAAAACGTGCCGGCATCTGATTATAATTATCGCATGCTCAAGACGCAGGTGCCGGCTTAGAGCATGATCCGGAAAAGTGGTTTCCGGTAAAGTGCATGATCAGGAAAAGCGGTTTCCGGTTTTCCGAAAGATCATGCGAAGGCCCTGCGTCGCCGATACGCGCGAGGTTCGACGATGCAAGGCAAAACCGTGGTCATGACCGGCGCGACTTCTGGGATAGGCGAAGTCGCGGCTGTTAAGCTGGCAGCCATGGGCGCGCGGATCGTGGCGGTCGCGCGCAATCCGAAGCGCGGCGAGGCGACGCTCGCGCGGCTGAACGAAGTAGCGCCAGGCCTTGCACATAGGATCTTTTATGCCGATCTGGCGCAGCTCGCCGATATGAGGCGCGTCGCGGCCGAGATCGCCGTGGCCGAGCCGCGCATTGACGTGCTCATCAATAATGCAGGGGCCATGTTCGCCAATCGTCAGCTGACGCAGGACGGATTCGAGATGACCTTCGCGCTCGATCATCTCTCTTATTTCGTCGTTACCATGGGCCTGCGCGAGCGGCTCCTCGCCTCGGCGCCAGCGCGGATCGTCAATACGTCGTCCGAGGCGCATCGCGGCGCGCGCTTCGACATCGACGATCTGCAGACCGAAAAATATACGAGCCTTCAGGCCTATGCGCGCGCCAAGCTCGAAAATATCCTTTTCACGCGAGAGCTGGCGCGCCGACTTAAGGGTACCTCCGTCACCGTCAATGCGCTTCACCCAGGTTTCGTGGCGACACGTTTCGGCCACGAGAGTGGCGGAATCATCAGCCCTCTGCTGAAGCTCGTGCAACGTTTTGCTATTTCGCCGGAGAAGGGCGCCGAGACGATCATCTATCTCGCCTCTTCGCCCGAAGTCGCCGACGTGAGCGGGGAATATTTCTCGAATTGCAAGCCGCTCGCACCGGCCCGCGCGGCGCAAGACGATGGTCTTGCTGCCGCGCTCTGGCAAAAGAGCGTCGCGCTCACCGGGGCCGACTGGCCCCAATGATCGGTTCGCGGCGCCTCAATCGAAGGCGTGTTGCGAGGCCTGCAAGGCAAGGTCTGTCGTCGCCGGATCGAGCCTTAAGGCTTTCGCTTCGTCGACGCAGCCATCGTCGATGATTGCGATCGTGTCAAAGCCGAGCGCCGGGAAGCGTTCGACAAGCACGCCTTGCCCCCACAGGTCGGTCGAATGTCCGACATGGTCGTTGACGTAGTCGAGGAAGTCTTCGGCTTGATCGCCGCCGAGCTGAACCGCCACGCCCCCGGCGCTGCTCGTGACCATCTGCGCATGGGCCAGCGCCGCCCCAGGAGGCACGCAGCCCGGGCCGGTGGCATAGGCAAGCGGGGCGAAGCCAACGAAGCCGGCAACGACCAAAGTTCCAATAAATAGGCTTTTCATCGCTGAACCTCTCATGGTTGCGGTGAAGGGTTAGATCTGCGGATTCGGCATCGATCCAAATCATCGCGAGATCGCTTCTGGAGCCCGGAGGCAGGATCCCGGTCCAGGCCGCCACGGCCGTGTCCGCGCTTTTCGCACCGCGACCGGCACGGCAAAGATCCAACGCGCAAAGCCAATATTCTGTTTCGGAAAAAGCGCGCCTGCGGCTTCACAAGTGCTGCAAGGCCCGCGCTTCGGTCCTCATGCAACAGTCGACATAATCCCTGGCGAGCTTCGCTGTTGCGCGGGGGGCCCGAACCGCCTAAGCATCAGCTCCGGAATTCGCCCGCCGCCAAATTGCATTTTAAAACCAGTCAGAGGATTTCATGCGTCCTTCCAAACGCGCGCCTGATGAATTGCGACCTGTCACGCTCGAGCGCAATGTCGCGCGGTTTGCGGAAGGATCCTGTCTCGTTAAATTCGGCGATACGCATGTTCTGTGCACGGCCTCGCTCGAAGACAAGCCGCCGCAATGGCTGCGCGGCCAGGGCCGCGGCTGGATAACGGCCGAATATTCCATGCTGCCGCGCGCCACTCAAACGCGCTGCAAGCGCGAGGTGACGGCGGGACGCCAATCCGGACGCACGCAGGAGATTCAGCGGCTCATCGGCCGCAGCTTGCGCGCGGTCACCGATTTGCAAGCAATCGGCGAGCGCCAGATCACGATCGACTGCGACGTCCTGCAGGCCGACGGCGGCACGCGAACGGCAGCGATTACCGGCGCTTGGGTTGCGCTGCGCGATTGTCTCAAATGGATGCACGGGCGCTCGATCATCAAGGACATTCCGTTGCGCGATCATGTCGCGGCGGTGTCTTGCGGGATGTCGAGCGGCCAGGCGGTGCTCGATCTCGATTACGCGGAAGATGTCGCAGCGGAGACGGATGCAAATTTCGTCATTACCGGCGCGGGCTCCCTGGTCGAGGTCCAGGCGACGGCGGAAGCGGCGGTGTTCGGCGAGGCCGATCTCGTCACGATGCTCGGTCTCGCGCGCGCCGGGATCGCCCGGCTCATCGAATTGCAGAAACAGGCGATTGCTTGATGACGCGGTTGAGCGGCCGGCTCGTCATCGCGACCCATAATTCGGGCAAGCTTTGGGAAATGCGGGAATTGCTCGCGCCCTACGGGATCGACACGGTTTCCGCCGGCGAACTCGGCCTGCCGGAACCGGAAGAGACGGGCGCCACGTTCGTGGAAAATGCCGAATTGAAGGCGCGTGCGGCGGCGCAGGCCTCGGGCTTGCCGGCGCTTGCGGATGATTCCGGGCTCTGTGTCGATGCGCTCGGCGGCGCGCCGGGGCTCCAATCGGCCCGCTGGGCGGAGATAGGGCCCGGCGGCCCGCGCGATTTCGCCGCTGCGATCGAAAAGGTCGAGGCCGCGATACGCGCGACGGGTGCTGAACCGCCCTATCGTGCGCATTTCATCTCGGTGATCGCGCTCGCTCGGCCGGATGGAGCGGTCGAAAGCTTCGAAGGCAAGGTCGACGGCACGCTCGTCTTTCCGCCGCGCGGGACACTCGGTTTTGGCTATGACCCTATTTTCCTTCCCGATGGATTGAAGCGAACCTTCGGCGAGATGATGACGGCCGAAAAGCAAGCCATTCCCGCAGACGGATCTCCGGCGCTCTCGCATCGCGCCCGCGCCTTCCAGGCTTTCGCAAAAGCTTGCCTCTAAAGCATCGGACCCAAAGTGGGCACCGGTTTTGGGACAATCCGATGCTCGAGAAAAGCATCGGACCCGAAAGTGGGCACCGGTTTTGGGACAATCCGACGCTCAGGAACTCGAATGTTTCGCGCCAATTGTCGCGGCCCCCGGATCTTGCTGCAACGCGATCATCTCGCGATAATTATCGCGCGAAGGGGCGCATTTGATGTCGGATACTTGGGAAACTAAATATGGACCGCGCCGTGTCCGGCATGATCCGCCAACGCTTGAAGAAGCGATCACTGCCGCACAAGGTCTCACCGATCAGTTGGCCGAGCAGATCGAAATCGCCGCCGGATTCATGGATCTGCCGGTCGAGGTGGTTCGCGCGGAAGTGATGAAGACCATGCGCCAGGCTCCGCGCGTCGTCGCGACGAGCCGCGAAGGCACGGCCCGCACGGTAATTGTCGAGCGCAAATCGCGGCGGACGCGTCTCACGCCGATCTGAGCGCATTTAAGTGCGCGGCCCACGAAAACCGGCTTCCAGTTTTCGGGATCATGCTTTTTGCGCATGATCTTGTCCGAAAACCGGCCTCCACTTTTCGGGATCGTGCTTCTTTCGCATGATCTTGTCCGAAAACCGGCCTCCACTTTTCGGGATCATGCTTTTTGCGCATGATCTTGTCCGAAAACCGGTCTCTACTTTTCGGGATCATGCTTTGGCGAGCACTTTGACCGCCTCGTCGACGCTGTGGAAAATGCGGTTGTCGCTCAAGGCCTCCTCGATCCTGAATCTGCGCACCGCTTCCTGAGCGCGCACCGATTCGAGGCGCGCGATGGCAAATTCGGCTCCGCCGGCACGACATTCGCGGATCACTTGCTTGAGCATCTCGGCGGCGGTGAAATCGATTTCGGAAATGCTGGTCGCCTCGAGGACGATCAATTTCGGCGAAGCAGCTTCCGTCGCCGCTGTTAGCTGGCGATGAAAACGATCGGCGTTCAGGAATGAGAGCGGCGCGTCGAAGCCGAGCACGGCGACACCGGCCAATGTCTCGCCGCGTTGGCCGGCCTGGGGCGGCCACCAGATGGAAGTTCCAGGCACGCGCTCGAACGCGACGATCGTCCCGCTCGCCATGCTCCAGATCCCGTGGACAAGCGAGAGCCCGATGCCGATTGCAACACCTTGCTCGATGGGCAGAACAATGATCGCGGCGGCGGTTGCAATTATCAGTAGAAATTCGGGGAAGGATTGCCGGTAAATGATCGCGATCCGATCGAACCTGATGATCTTCAGCGCGACGAAGAGCAACACGCCGGCAAGCGCCGCCTGCGGCACGTGGCGCAAAAGGGACGTGCCGAACAGGAGCAAGACAAGAAGGATCAGCGACGCGATGAGGCAGGCGAGCTGCGAACGCCCGCCGCTCGCCACCACGATCTCCGTCGAAGGCGGGCTCGCATCGACCGGAAACGCGCCGAAGAGCCCGGCGACCAGGCTGCCCGCGCCGACGCCGACGAAATCGCGGTCGATGTCCGGCGGCTTGTCGGGGTCGGAAGGAAATGAACGCGTCGTGGCAGCCGTCTGTACCATGATCACGATCGCGATGATGAGGGCGAGCGGCACGACCTGTTCGAGGTCGAAGGCCGGAAGCCTCGCCGGCAGGCCGAAAGTCGGCAAAGCGTTCGGCACCTCGCCCAGCACGGCAACGCCATGCGTCTCGAGCCGAAATAGAAGAACCGCACAAGTCGCTACGATAAGGCCGATGAGGGCCGCGGGAATGCGTGCGCTCAATCGCTCGAAAAATAGAATGGCTGCAAGTTCGCCGAAGGCAATGGCGAGCGTGAAGGGATTGGCTTTGGCAAATGCGGCAAAGGCGCCGGCTATGTCCTGAGGCGGCGCGGTCCCGAAAATGTCGGGCAATTGCGAAAAGATGATGTGCGCGGCGATCCCTGCGAGAAAGCCGACAGTCACCGGGATCGACAGGAGATCGCTGATCCGGCCCAGGCGGAAAGCGCCGGCGGCCACGAGAATTGCGCCGACAAGGAGGGCGAGCGCGGCGCAGAGCAGGGCGTAATCCTGCGTGCCCGCTGCGGCGATCAGCGTGAGACTGCCGGAAAAAATCGGGGCGATTGTCGAATCGGCGCAGGCGCAGAGCCGATGGTTGTCGCCGAAGGCCGCAAAGCCGATCGTCCCGGCGAGAAATGCGAAGAAGCCGATCTGCGGCGGAAATCCGGCCAAATGCGCCGTCGCCATCTGTGCAGGAATGGCGATCGCGGCAAGGTTCAACCCGGCGACGAGATCGGCGGAAAGGTAACGGGACCCATAGCCCTGCAACGAGCGGAATGCCGGCCAAATGCGCCGCGTCGTCGCCTGCGGGCTCTGCCCTTGCACCATACCGGCTCCCGATTCCCGAAAAGGCGGAAGCTTAAAGCCGCTGGGCAAACACGGGAACAGAATTTTGATAACGGGCGAAGGCTTTGGCCGCCTGGGCACAATTGACGCGGGCCTCCTTTCGCGCGAAACGCTGAGAGTCCATGGGCACATTGTTTCGCAAGTTTCTGGCGCAACTCATTCGCGTGGGCGCGATCGAGATCGAGGAGCCTGACGGCACGCGCTACACAGTGGGCTCTGCGCAGACGCAGCCGCCGCCGCTCGTGAGAATAGAAGACGAAGGCGTAAAGGCGGAGCTGCTGCGCGACCCGGAGCTTGCCTTCGGCGAGCTCTATATGGAGGGTCGCATCGTCGTTCTGCGCGGCTCGATCTATGATGTGATCGCGGTTGCGATGCGCAATATGGCGCAGGGCGGCGGCTCACGCTGGGTCGAGCTTCTGCAAGAGACGCGGCTCGCGATCCAGAAAATGATGCGTAACACTTTACGCCGCGCGAGCGCGAATGTCGCGCATCATTACGATATCGGCAATGATCTCTATCGCCTGTTCCTCGATTCCGACTGGCAATATTCTTGCGCCTATTTCGAAACGGATGATGCCGATCTCGACACGGCGCAGCGGGCCAAGCAGAGGCATATCGCCGCCAAATTGCTGATCGAGCCAGGCCATCGCGTGCTCGACATCGGCTGCGGCTTCGGCGGACTTGCCTTTTATCTCGCCAGATACTGCAGTGCGCGGGTCACAGGTCTTACACTGTCGCGGGCGCAGCTCGATTTTGCAGAGGCACGCCTGGCGGAAGAGAAGGCGGATATTTCCTTCCTCTTGCAGGACTACCGCGACATCCGCGGCACGTTCGATCGCATCGTCTCGGTCGGCATGTTCGAACATGTGGGCCGCGCGCATTATTCCTTGTTCTTCCGCAAGCTCGCCTCTCATCTTGCGCCGGATGGGGTCGCGCTTCTCCATACGATCGGCCGTTACGGGCCGCCGCGCGGCGTCAATCCGTGGGCGCTCAAATATATTTTCCCGGGCGGCTATATTCCCTCGCTCTCCGAAATCGTGCCGGCTATCGAACGCGCCGGCCTATATGCAACCGACATCGAAATCCTGCGTCTGCATTACGCGAAGACTTTGGCGCATTGGCTCAGGCGATTTCTGGCGCATCGCGACGAGGCAAAGGCGCTTTACGGTGAAAGGTTCTGCCGGATGTGGGAATTCTATCTGTCGATCGCCCAATGCGCCTTCGAATATGAGGATCAGGTCGTCTTCCAGATTCAGATCGCCAAGAGCATCGATAAGGTGCCGCTGACACGAGCCTATATCGAGACGAGGGAAGAGGAATTGCGGGCTCGCGAACGGTTGGATCTCGCTGCCGAATGATCATGTGCCCATGACGGTCAGCACTCCGTCGATGACAAATTGGATGGCGAGCGCCGCCAGCACGACGCCCAGCATGCGGCTCAACACCAAATTGCCGGTCGTGCCGAGCAGGCGCGCGACCTGTTCGGACAGGCGGAACGCAAAATAGCAGAAGAGGATTACCAAGGCGATGATCGCCATGAGCCCGGCGAGCGCCTGCCAATTGCCGTTTGCGCGGCCGGCGAGCAATATGGTCGCCGTGATCGAGCCTGGTCCGCTCATGAGCGGGATCGCCAAGGGAAAAGCGGCGAGATTGCGCACATGGTCGACCGCCACCGCATCGCTCGCGAGTTCCTTGTCCCGGTGGCTGCGCAGCTCGAAGATCATCTCGAAAGCGATATAGAAGAGGAGCAGGCCGCCGGCGATGCGGAAGGCGGGAAGGGAAATGCCGAGCGCGCTCATAATCGCGCCGCCGCCGAAGGCGAAGATCGCGAGAATTGCAAACGCCAGCAGCGCAGCGCGCAGTGCGACTTCGCGCTTCACCTCCTTGCTCATGCCCAAGGTGAGGCCGATAAAGATGGGCGCGAGCCCGGGCGGATCGATCGTCACCAACATGGTGACGAAAGCCGTCTTGAGAAAATCTGGCGACATGGCGTTCCCGTTCGGCACGACGCGCGTTTGTAGTTTATCTGCTGCTACACTGACAACGACGGCAATCCAGGGGCATTGAACCATTCCATGACTTTCGCCACTCCGAAAGCCGAGGGCTGGCGCCACGCCTTCACCTTCGTTCTCCTCATCGGCATTCTGAGCTTCTTCGCCGATTTCGCTTATGAAGGCGCGCGCAGCATCATCGGGCCCTATCTCTCGAGCCTGGGCGCCAGCGCCGCCATTGTCGGCTTTGTCACCGGTTTCGGCGAGTTCTTGGGCTATGGTCTGCGGCTCGTCTCGGGTCGTGCCGCGGACAAGACCGGCAAGCTCTGGCCGATCACGATCCTCGGATATGTCGTTCAAATGTTGGCCGTACCGGCCCTGGCTCTTACGGGGTCTTGGCCGGCGGCAGCCGTCCTCATCATTCTGGAGCGCGCCGGCAGGGCGACGCGCAATCCGCCGCGCGACGTCATGCTTTCGCATGCCGGGACGCGGCTTGGCGGCTATGGCTGGGTGTTCGGCCTCAACGAGGCGCTCGATCAGGCGGGGGCCATGGTCGGTCCGCTCGTCATCGCGGCAGTGCTCGCGGGAAAGGGCGATTATCATGCGGCCTTCGCCGCGCTGCTCGCGCCGGCCCTGATCACGCTGACCTTCGTCGCGGTCGCGCGGCTGCGCTATCCGCGTCCGCAGGAGATGGAGGGGGAACGCGCCGCACCCGTGCAGCAGGGCGGACGGTTTCCGCGCGTCTATTGGGTCTATCTTGCCGGTGCGGCCTTGGTCGGCGCCGGTTTTGCCGATTATCCGCTGATCGCCTACCATTTCAGCCGCGCGCATACCGTGCCCGGCGCATGGATTGCGATCTTCTATGCGATTGCCATGGGAACCGGAGGCGCCGGGTCGCTTCTCTTCGGCCGTCTCTTCGATCGTTTCGGCTTCAGCGTTCTGATTTGGCTGACGCTTCTTTCGGCTGCCTTCGCCCCGCTGGTCTTTCTCGGCAATTTCTGGCTGGCTCTCGCCGGTGCTGCGATCTGGGGCATCGGCACGGGTGTGCACGAATCGATCATACCGGCCGCCGTTGCGCCCATGATTCCGGCCGAACGCCGCGCCTCGGCCTTCGGCCTCTTCACAGCCGGTTATGGGCTCTTCTGGTTTCTCGGCAGCGGCGCCATCGGCCTGCTCTATGACGTCTCGCCGGTTGCCGCGATGATCTTCTGCGTTGCGACGCAACTTGCGGCGGTGCCGATCTTTCTGTCCGTTGCTTCGACTGCGCCGCTGGGTTCTACAGCCGGCGGCGCGAGCGGAAGAGCCCGAGAATGAGCAGCAGGAGCACGGCGCCGATGGTCGCGGTGATGACCTGGTTGAGGAGCGCCGAACTGGTGATCCTATGGATGCCGAGTTCGTCGTGGAGCAGCCAATTTCCGATCCAGGCGCCGACAATTCCGATGAAAAGGTCGGCGACGACACCGAAACCCGTGCCGCGCGTGATCTGACCGGCAAGCCAGCCCGCGACAATACCAACCACAATGATAATGAGAACGTGCTCCACGAGACTTCCCCTCCAGCTTCGTGTTCCCGGAATATTTCCGACTATCTCACAATCTCTCGCCTACGCAACCTGGTGCACCTCTCATTCGGCGGGCGCCGGTCTCGTGGCGGCCTGCTTACGCGCTCTTCGCCAATCTTCGAATGATTGCGCGACGACGAAGAAGGAGGGCACGAAAAGAACGGCGAGACAGGTCGAGGCGATCATGCCGGTGAAGACCGTAATGCCGATCGACCTGCGTGCATTGGCGCCGGCGCCCTGCGCCACCACGAGCGGCGCGACCCCGAGAATGAAGGCGAAGGACGTCATGAGAATCGGGCGGAAACGCGCCTTTGCAGCGCCGCGAGCAGCTTCCGCCAGGCTTTGACCCTGCGCGCGCAGATCGCGTGCGAATTCGACGATCAGGATGGCATTCTTGGCCGAGAGCGCGATCAAGAGAACGAGCCCGATCTGCACGTAAAGATTATTCTCGACCTTCAGTGCGCTGAATGTGAGGACGGGTCCCACGAGCGACAGCGGCACGGCGAGAATAACCGAGATCGGCGCAATCCAGCTCTCGTATTGGCCAGCCAGCACGAGATAGACGAGCAGGAGCGCGAGGGCGAAGACGAGATAGATTTGGCCCCCGACGATCTTCTCCTGATAGGACATGGCCGTCCATTCATAGCCCGTTCCTTTCGGCAAATCCTGATCGGCTATCTCCTCCATGAGATGCATCGCTTGTCCCGAACTGAAGCCCGAAGCCGGCAGGCCGACGATCGAGGCCGTCGGATAGAGATTATAGAGGCTCACCAATGAAGGCCCTGCATCGGGCAGGAGGTGCACGATGGTTCCGAGCGGGATCATCGTGCCGTTCTGGGTGCGCACCGGCAGATTGGCGACATCTCGCGGCAAGACGCGATATTGCGAATCGGCCTGGACATAGACCTGGAAAGTGCGGCCGAACTTGTTGAACTGATCGACATAGGTCGATCCCAGATAGGAAGCGAGCGTCGCAAAGACCTGTTCGACGGTCACATGCAGGCTCTCCGCCTTGGCGCGATCGACTTCGACCGCGAGCTGCGGCACGCTCGCGCGGAACGAGGTCGAGACACGCTGTAGGCCGCTCTGCGTCTGGGCGTCGGCCACCATCGTATTGGTGATGCTCTGCAGCTTGATGAGATCGAAACTGCCGTCCCGCAGCTCCACCTGCATGGCGAAGCCGCCGGCATTGCCGACGCCCTGGATCGGGGGCGGCGGAAAAATGGTGATCTTCGCTTCTTCGATAGTGGAAAGCGCGCTGCCGAGCTTTGTGAACATCGGCAAAAGCCCTTCCTTCGTCCCTCGCGTCTTCCAGTCCTTGAGCACGATATAGGCGACCCCCGCGTTCGCCAGGCTCGCGCTATTGTCGAGCACCGACACGCCGGAAATCGCGACGACATGCTGAACGCCGTCGATCTTGCCGGCGATCTCGCTCACCTTGGCGAGCGCTGCCTGAGTGCGTTGAAGCGAGGCGCCGTCCGGCAATTGAACGGCGGCGATAAAGTAGCCCTGATCTTCGATCGGCAAAAAGCCCGTCGGGATGCGCGCAATGCCATAAAAGGCTGCCGCAATGATCAGGAGACCGACGATCACGGTAAGGCGCGCATGTTCAGCCAGAGCGCCGACGAAATTGGTATAGCCGCGTTCCGTCCGCGCATAGACTGCATTGAACCCGCGAGAGAACATATTGCGCCGCTCCGCAGGCACGGCGGGGCGCAGCCAGAGCGCCGATTGGGTCGGCTTCAAGGTGACGGCGTTGACCGCGCTGATGAGCGCGGTCGCGGCAATCACGAGCGCGAATTGCGCATACATGCGCCCAGTAAGCCCGGGCAGGAATGCGGCCGGAAGAAAAACCGACATCAGCACCAGCGTAATGCCGATAATGGGACCGAGCAGAATGTCCATGGCGCGGATCGCCGCGTCATGCGCGCTCATGCCTTGTTCGATATTATGCGCTGCGCCTTCGACGACGATGATCGCATCGTCGACGACAATGCCGATCGCCAGAATCACGGCGAAGAGCGTCGAGAGATTGATGCTGAAGCCGAGCGCCGCCATTGCGGCGAAAGCCCCGATGATCGTCACCGGGACCGTGGTCGCCGGCACGAGCATCGCCCGCCAATCCTGCAGGAAGACGAGGATCACGATGAGGACGAGAACCGCCGCCTCGAAAAGCGTCTTATAGACTTCGTTGACCGAGGCTTTGACGAAAGTCGTCGTGTCGAAAGGCACGCTATAGACGAGGCCCGGCGGAAAGGCGCGGGCAAGCTCCGCCATTTTGGCGGCGACCCTTTTCTGAACGTCGAGCGCATTGGCTTGCGGCAATTGGTAGACGGCGATGCCGGCGGCCGGCCTCTGGTCGAGGGTGAAGACCTGGCTATAGGTCTGGGCGCCGAGCTCGACCCGCCCGACATCGCGGACGCGGGTCACGGCGCCGTTCTGTCCCGTTTTGAGAATGATGTTTTCGAACTGGCTGACGCGATCGAGCCGCCCGGCCACGTTGAGCGTGAGCTGAAAGGCCTGATTGGCGTTGGCGGGCGGCATGCCGAGCTGTCCGGCGGTGACCTGCTCGTTCTGCTGTTGCAGGGAATTGATGACGTCCTGCGTCGTGAGCGCGCGCGCCTTGAGCTGGTTGGGGTCGAGCCAGATGCGCATGGCATATTGGCCGGCGCCGAACACATTGACGTTGCCGACGCCCGGCAGGCGCGCGAGCTCGTCCTTCAGATGGATCGTCGCGTAATTGGCGAGATAGAGCGAATCATAGCGCGAATCGGGCGAAGAGAGCGTCACGAAGAGCAGGACGGAAGTCGATTTCTTCTGCACCGTCACGCCTTGGGCCTGCACGGCCTGCGGCAGCGATGCGAGCGCGCTCGAGACGCGATTCTGCACCAGGATTTGCGCGAAATTGATGTCGGTGCCGATCTTGAATGTGACGGTGAGCGTATAGGTGCCGTCGGAAGCGCTCGTCGATTGCATGTAGATCATGTTCTCGACGCCGTTCACCTGCTGCTCGATCGGTTGCGCGACCGTCTCGGCGAGCGTGCGGGCGCTCGCGCCGGGATAGGTCGTCGTCACTTGAATCGTCGGCGGGACCACGTCCGGATATTCGGCGACGGGCAGATTGAGGAGGGCGACCAAACCGATCACGACCGTCAGGATCGCCAGGACATTGGCGAGGACCGGTCGCTCGATGAAGAACTTCGAGATCATCGGCGTTAATTCGCCTCGGCTTCGGGCAAAGGCGAGATCGTCTGCATCTCGGGCTCGACTTTCTGGCCTGGCGAGGTCCGCAATAGGCCGTTGACGACCACGAGGTCCTGCGGCTGCAGACCGTTTTCGACGGCGTGCAATGCGCCGAACGTCTGGCCGAGGGTCACGCCGCGCTGTTCGACCACGCCTTGCGCATTCACGACGAGAACATAGCGGCCGCTCTGATCGCTGCCGATGGCGACTTCCGGCACGAGAAGCGCTTTGACGGGCCGGCGCGGAACGCGCACCCGCACATAATAGCCGGGGAGCAGGCGAAAATCGTCGTTCTTGAGAATGCCGCGCAGCGCTAGCGTGCCCGTCGAAGGATCGACGTTGGGTGCGATATAGTCGATCACGCCCTTATAGGGAAAGCCCTGGTCGGTCTGCAGGCCGACTTCGACCGGCACCTTGTTGACGATATCTTTCGTCGTGATGCCGCGTGCGGCCATGCCTGCGCGGATCGTCTGAACGTCGCGCTCGCTGATGTTGAAATTCACCCAGATCGGATTGATCTGAATGATGCTCGCAAGCTGTGTCGCGGAATTGGCGCCGACGAGCTGGCCGATGGAAACGAGCCTCTGCGTCACCGTCCCGTCGAAAGGCGCGAGGACTTGCGTATAGCCGTAATTGATCTGCGCCTGCTGGAGATTGGCTTGATCCTGTTCGACGTTCGACTGATCGAGGTCGCGTTGCGCGCGAGCTTTGTCGAGGTTGGCCGCGGTTGAAACTTGCCGTTCCTGAAGGGCCGATTGGCGCTCGAATTCGGCTTGCGATTGCACGAGCTGCGCCTTCGCGCCGTCGAGCGCGGCTTTTGCCTGATCGACCTTCAGCTTATAGGGCTCGGGTTCGATGACGAAGAGCAGCGTGCCTTTCTTGACTTGCGCGCCATCCTGATAATCGATCCCTTGAACGAAGCCCTGCACGCGGGCGACGAGATCGACGCTGTTGATCGCCGACGTATTGCCTGTGGCCTCGAGATAGGGGGTAACGCTCTGTTGCAGCGGATGGGCGACGCCTACTTTCGGGGGAGGCGGGGGGACATAGGTATTCTGCTGACCGCAGGCGGCGAGCGGCGCGAGCCAGGCAAGAACCGCAGCGCGCCGAAGCGCTGGCCATTCTAAATTCGCCGGCATGGGCTCCCCTTGCTCGATCGGATGTTTACGATGATTTCATCCGATCGCTCAAAATCGCATAAGCCTATCCCTCAAACCCAACACAATTGCGAAATGTGCGGTGTTGACGGCGTCAGTGCGCCATGAACACCGGCAGATTGGCTTCTGCCAGAATCTGGCTCGTGGCACCTCCGAAGATCATTTGCCGCAACCGGCTTTGGGTATAGCCACCCTTGATGAGGAGATCGGCGCCGATCGAGCGTGCGGTGACGAGCACGGCGAGACCGGGAGTCTTCGCGGTCGTGTGCGCCGAGACGGCGCGAGCAGCCACGCCATGGCGTTTCAAATTTTCCACCAATTGTTCCTCGTTCGGCCCGGGCAGGGTGGAACCGGGAATGGAAAAGACCGGCACGTCCTTCGCCATCTTCAGCAGCGGCATGGCGAAAGCGACGCTGCGTGCAGTCTCGGAGCTGCCGTTCCAGGCGATCGCGATACATTCGCCGAGCTGCGCAGGCGCGCGTGGCGGGGCGATCAAAAGCGGGCGGCCACTTTCGATCAATGCCGCTTCGAGTGTCGATTTGCGCGGCTGCTGCGGCCCGGCGCCCGGCCGGCCGACGGCGATAATGTCGAAGACGCGCCCATATTCGCCGACGCCATTGTCGGAGACAAGCGTGTCCCTCGTCCAGGCGTACGAGGGGGCCTCGCCGTCGCCGGGATGCTGCGCAATCCCATGTTGGCGCATGAAGCTCTCGAAGGTCTGGCGCGCATCATCGAGAAGGTCGCGCCGCACCGCATCGTCGAAGACGACGCCGTCGAGAGAAAAGTCCGCCGCGACGATCTGCGTGAGGTCGGGCCCGAGCGCAACGCCCTCCATATAGCTTCCGAATCTCAGCGCAAGCAGCCGCGCCGTCTCGAGCACTGCCGAGATCGCCGAATGCGCTTCGATCGGAACCAAAACCGACTTCATCCCGCTCGCCCCCGCCTATGATGCACGATTTTCCGATCACGTATACTGAGTTTGCTCCCGCGTTGCGGCAAGACCGTACGGCTTGGAGAATCGTCCGCAATCACAAGACGATGGTCAGCTGCTCGGCGGCGCGCGTTATGCCGGTATAAAGCCAGCGGTTGCGATGTTCGCGAAAGGCGCCGCTTTCGTCGAAGAGCACGACCTTGTCCCATTGCGAGCCTTGCGCCTTGTGCACGGTCAGCGCATAGCCGTAATCGAATTCGTCGCTGTCGCGGCGTATCGCGTAGGGAATCTCTTCTTCGCCTAGAAAAAATTCGGGCACGACGCCGACGCGCAACGGCTTGCGGTTGGCTTCCTCCTCCGGAACGATGCCGAGACGCAGCTTCTTGCGGCGGACCGAGCCCACGGTGGCGACCATCCAGAGCGAGCCGTTGAGCAGCCCCTTCTTGCGGTCGTTCTTCAGGCAGACGAGCTTGTCGCCCGGCTCGGGTAGCGCGTCATGGTGGCCGTGCAATTCGCGCATGCGTCCATTATAGGCGCGCCGTGTCCGGTTGAGGCCGACAAGCACTTGGTCGGCCTCGGTGACGCAGCCCGCGTCGATGAGCTCGCGATTGACGATGCGGCTGTCGCCATAACGCCCTTCGCTCAGTCGGCCGCCGCTGCGAATCAGCATCGAAAGCTTGATGATCGGATTGTCGGCCGCCTGCCGATGCACTTCCGTCAACATGGCATCGGGCTCGGCCTCGGTGAAATACCCGGCGCCCTTGACCGGCGGAAGCTGCGCAGGATCGCCCAGCACGAGCACGGGCTTGCCAAAAGAGAGAAGATCGCGCCCGAGTTCGGCATCGACCATCGAACACTCGTCGATGACGATGAGCGAGGCCTTGGCGGCCGGCCCGTCTTCATTGAGTTCGAAGACCGGTTCCTCGCTGTCGCTGTCGCGTGCGCGATAGATCAGGCTGTGAATGGTGCGGGCGTCCTTGCATCCTTTCGAGCGCATGACCAGCGCCGCCTTTCCGGTGAAGGCGCCGAAGGCGACATCGCCTTCGCAATCTTCGGCGATCGCGCGCGCGAGCGTCGTCTTGCCGGTGCCGGCGTAGCCGAACAGGCGAAAGACCTGCGGTTCGCCCCGCTTCAGCCAGAAGCTCACGGCTTTAAGCGCCGCGTCCTGCTGCGCCGACCAGATCATGCACCGCCCGCCGCGTGCACGGCGCGTCTTGTCCGCACCTTGGTTCTCCGGATCTGTTGTTGAGAGGAAGATTAAAGCGACTCTTAATTCAAGATTATAGAAGCTCTAATCTGCAGGCCGCAACGGGTTGCACAGACGCGGTAAGTCGAGCCTTGATTTATTCCGCTGCGTGACAATATTGGCCGCATTTACAATCGTCCGGCGCGTGGCAGCGTGCCGATTCCAAATCAGGATGGAGCCCATGCAGATCGCCGGTCGCGCGCAGATGTTGTTCCTTTCCGTTGTCCTTTCGGGAGGCCTCGCGGGCGCCGCGTTGGCCGATCCGATCGTTGTCGAATTCCACGACGGCAAGCTCTCCCCCGTGCGGATCGAAGTTCCGGCCAGCAGCCCCGTGAAGATCGAGCTCAACAATACCGGCAAGACGCCGGCGGAATTCGAGAGCCACAAGCTGCACGTCGAAAAAGTCGTTGTGCCGCACAGCAAATCCGTCATCACGCTGCGCCCGCTCGATCCAGGCCAATACGATTATTTCGACGACTTCCACGAGGATGCGCCGAAGGGCCTGCTGATCGCCAAGTGAAAGCGAACATAAAAAGCGAGCATCAGAAGGCGTCAGGCGCCGAGATGGCGGAAGGTTGCGATGACGCGTTCGTAGACCGAGCGCTTGAACGGGATCACGAGTTCGGGAAGCTTTTCCATCCTTTCCCAGCGCCAGGCATCGAATTCGGCATGTGCGCCTTCGGCGGGGGCGGAGATGTCGATTTCCGAATCCACGCCTTCGAAGCGGAAGGCGAACCATTTCTGCTTCTGTCCGCAATAGCGGCCCTTCCATGAGGCTTTGGCGAATTCCTTCGGGACTTCGTAAGTGTACCAGTCGGGAGCCTCCGCCAGCAGGCTGATCGAGGAGACGTTCGTCTCCTCGTGGAGCTCGCGCCGGGCCGCCGCAAATGGATCTTCGCCGGGATCGATGCCGCCTTGCGGCATTTGCCATTCATGGCCGAGCGCGGCGCGGCGCTGCTTCTTGCGTCGGCCGATGAAGACGAGGCCCGCGCGATTGACGAGCATAATTCCGACGCAGGGCCGGTACTTGGAAAGATCGATCATGCTCAGGGATCGCGGGTGACGAGCGCGGACGCGTTCTTGCCGATCGCGGCGCTCAGCGGAACGAGAACCAATCCGCGCGCCTGCGCCTTCTGCGCGAAGCGCCGGATTTCATCGAGACTGCCGGGAAGCGCGCTCGCCATGCCGATTGCTATGCCTTTGTCGCGCGCAATCGCTTCGAGTTTCAAGAGCGCGGCATCCTCGCCCTCCGGCGTTGCATCGATCACGAGGTCTGCTTTCGTCGCGGCGAGGCCGAAATTGGCAGCGAGCGTGAGCGCGAGAGACTGGGGCGCCGATCCGTCGTCGAAATAATAAAGCCCGCGCTCCGCGATCTCGTGCAGCATGGGCGAGAGGGCAGCGGAATCCGCGGTGAACTTGGCGCCGAGGAAATTGGCAACGCCCGCATAGCCGACGAACCGGCTCATGAGCCAATGCAGATCATCGGTATTTTCGGCGGGGCTCGCTGCCGAAAGAAGCGTGTGCGGGCCGGGATCCGTCTGCGGATAATCGATCGGCTCCATCGGCAGTTGCAGGATGACTTCGTGGCCCCGTGCGCGCGCGGCGGCGACGTCTGCCGCCAGAGTCTTCCCGTAAGGAGCAAAAGCCAGCGTGACGGCGCCCGGCAGGCGGATCGCCGCTTCACTCGCCGAGCGGCTCAATCCGACGCCGCCGAGAACGAGCGCAATCCGCGGCGCATCTGGCTTTGCGCCGGGCCCGGTGACAAGCGGCCTCGCATAGACTTCGGAAGGCCGCGCGCCATCGGTGCCGATACGCGGCAAGAAGCCATAGCGGCACTTCTCGATGAGGCGCGGATCGGGCGCCGGCGCCAAGGCGACATCGAGCACCTGCGGCACTTCGATGATCGTTGCACCGGGGGCCGTTCCACCGTCGAGGCGAACGACCTTGACGCCGCTTCGATGTTCGACGTCCGCGGCATTTTCGATCGTGGTTTGATGCGGCGCCGCGAGGCTTGCTTGCGCGGGCTTCGGAGCGGGGATTTGCATCGGCGGTGGTGGTGGCGCCTGCGGCAGGGGCGGCACGATCTCGGCGACGGCCTGAGGCTCTCCGCCGCCCGAAATGCCGGTGAGACGCGAAACGAGCAAAGGCGAGAGAAGGGCTACTCCCAAGACGGCCGCGAAGATCAGCCGAAACGGAATCTGCCGTTTCGGCCGGCGGCGATCGAGGCCTAAGGGGTCGTAAAGGTCATCCATCCCGCGCCGGCATTCTCAGCCGCCTGTCAGCTTGGCTGAGACGGCGAATCACGTGCGGGAAATCATACATGGGCGCGACTCATCCCCCAAACCGGCGCCTCTAACGAAAAGTCCCGCAATCGGGTGATTGCGGGACTTTCGGCGATCTTAGCACCGCTCAGGGAGTCTTGCTGTTGTCGTCGGAGTCGGGCGGAGCGGCGTTGCCATCCGCGCCGGGCGTAACCGGCGAGGGCGCGCCTGGAACCGAGGTCGAAGTGTTCGAAGCCCGCGTCACGCCGCGCAACAGGTCTTCGGCGGCGATCAGCTGCTTGTCCTTCTTCGGATCCGGCGGGACATAGGCCTGCGAGCCGTGTCCTTCATCCTTGCCGTTCAAGAGATGGCCCTTGAGGGAGGCTTCGCCCTTGATGTCGTCCTTGCCGACGAGTTCCGGCGGCACGTCCTCCATGACCTCGATATCCGGCTCGATCCCCTTGGCTTGGATCGAACGGCCCGACGGCGTGTAGTAGCGCGCCGTGGTGAGCCGCAGCGCCCCATTGCCCGGGCCGAGCGGAATGATGGTCTGGACCGAGCCCTTGCCGAAGGAACGGGTGCCGAGGATCGTGGCCCGCTTATGGTCCTGCAGCGCGCCGGCAACGATCTCGGAAGCGGAGGCCGAACCGCCGTTGATCAGCACGACAAGCGGCTTGCTTTTCGAGAGATCGCCGGGCCTTGCATTATAGCGCATCGTCTCATCGGCATTGCGGCCGCGGGTCGAGACGATCTCGCCGTGATCGATGAAGCAGTTCACGACCGCGATCGATTGATCGAGCAAGCCGCCGGGATTGTTGCGCAGGTCGAGGATATAGCCCTTGAGCTTGTCGCCAGGCATTTCCTGCTGGAATTTCAGCATCGCGTCGCGCACGCCGTCGGCGGTCTGCTCGTTGAACTGGGTGATCCGGATGTAGCCGAGGTCGTCGCCTTCCTGATGAGCGCGCACCGACTTGATCTGGATAATGGCGCGGGTGAGCTTGACGTCGAGCGCGTTCTTCTTCGGCCCGCGCAGGATCTTCAAGGTGACGGTCGTGTCGGGCGCGCCGCGCATCTTGTCGACCGCTTGATTGAGCGTCATGCCGTCGACCGCCTCGCCGTCGATCGCAGTGATGATGTCGCCGGAAAGAATGCCGGCGCGCGAAGCAGGCGTGTCGTCGATCGGCGTGACGACCTTGATCTCGCCGTTGTCTTCGGTGACTTCGATGCCGAGCCCGCCGAACTCGCCGCGCGTCTGCACCTGCATATCGTTGAAGCTCTTCGCATCCATGTAGCTCGAATGCGGATCGAGCGAGCCCAACATTCCGTTGATCGCCGCCTCGACCAGCTTCTGGTCGTCGGGCTTTTCAACGTAATCGGAACGAATCTTCTCGAAAACGTCGCCGAACAAATTGAGGCTACGATACGTATCGGCAGCGGCCGCCCGGGCGACCGTGTCCGCCGAAAACCAAGTCTGCGTTCCCATCAAAGCGACGGAAGCGCCAAGCCCGGCGCCGACCAACAGAAGTGAGATTTTGCGCATTATCCGCGAACCCTTTGCATGTCCGGTTTTGCCCACCATGGGCCTGGATCGATCGCCGCCCCATCTTTGCGAAATTCGACATAGAGGATGGGCTGTGCCGCGCCAATTGCGATAGCCGCGGCTGTCTTGACCGACCCGTCGCCCATGACAGCGACGGGCTCCCCGGCAAGGACAAATTGTCCTGCCTCTACGTTGATCCGTTCCATCCCAGCCAGGACCATATAATAGCCGCTCCCCGCATTGATGATCAAGAGTTGTCCGTAGCTGCGATAGGGACCGGCGAAGGCGACCCAGCCGTCGTAAGGCGACGCGACGACGGCGCCGGGACGTGTTGCGATCAACAGGCCCTTTTCGGTTCCGCCGAATCCGTCGGGCGACCCATAGGGCTTTACGATCGTCCCGCTGACGGGCATCGGCAGCAGTCCCTTGGTGTCTTCGAAGGCCATGGCGGGAGCAAGGCGACCAGGATCGCCGAACGGCGATGGATTGGATTTGCCGGTCTCCGCTTTCGCCATCTGGCGCGCTTCTTCGGCCTTGCGCGCTGCCTCGGCCTTCTGGGCTTCCTCGGCGGCGCGCTTGGCGCCGGCCAATTCATTTTCCATGCGGGCGATCAGCTGTTTCAAGCTCGAAGCCTGATCGGCGAGATCGGCCGCGCGCTGACGCTCTGCGTCGAGCGCCTGTTCGGCGACCCCGAGTGCCGCTTGGCGCGTATCGACGAGCGCTGCGAGCTTTTGTCGCTGGGCGCCGAGATCCTGGGCCTGCTGCGCGAGCTCGGCCTTTTCATCCACGATCGACTGGCGCGTTTTGACGAGATCGGAGAGATCGCCGGCAAGCGTCTCGGCCTCGGCCCGCATTTGCGGCACGACGGCGCCGAGCATGATCGAGGTGCGGATTGCCTTCAGCATGTCTTCGGGCGCAATCAGCACCGCCGGCGGCGGCGTGCGCCCCATGCGCTGAAGCGAAGCGAGAACTTGGGAGATCAGCCAGAGCCGGCTGTTGAGCGAGCGGCGGATCGCGTCCTCCCGCTCTTTCAGGCCTACGAGCCGCGTCTCGGCTTCGCTCACCTTGGTTTCGGTCGCGCTCACCTCTTCGGTCGTGGCGATCAAGGCGGCGGTGAGCCGAGCCCGGTCGCCGCGCAGATTCTCGATCTCGGCTTCGATCTTGCGCCGCTGCTCTTGCGAAGCGCCGATCGTATCTTCGATTCCTTGCAGTTCGGTCTGATGGGTCGAGATGTCCTTGGCTTTGTCTTCGACCGCCTTGCCTTCGACCGTCGGGGTCTGCTCTTGCGCCGGCTGCTGCTGCGCGGCACTCGAAGGCAAGGGAAAGAAAAAGCGAACCGCGGCAAGCGCGGCGAGCGGCGCGAGATGCGCGCGCCATCTCTTCGTTTCTGGGGTCCCCTCGATCATCGTCTCCGCCGCAGGCCCAAAGCTTGGAAGACGTGCGGTGGCGGAATTAAGGCGCGGAGCAGATCAATCGCGTTCAAATCCGGTGATAAGGATGGCCGGCGAGGATGGTCGTCGCTCGATAGATCTGTTCGGCCAACATGATGCGCGCCAATTGATGCGGCCAGGTCATCGTGCCGAAGGCGAGCAGGAGGTCGGCTGAGCGGCGCAAATCCCGATCGAGCCCGTCCGGTCCGCCGATTGCAATTGCGAGCGCCGAGATCGCCCGGTCGCGGCTGCGGCCGAGCTCGGCGGCGAAGTCTTCGCTCGTAAGAGATTTGCCGGCGGGATCGCAGGCGATGAACCGCGCCTCCCCGACCAGAGAGCGGATCGCCTTGGCCTCTTCGCGCGAACGTTCTTGTGCGCGCCGCGCGCGGCTTTCCTCGATCTCGCGCTCGTCGATCGCAATGCCGACGTTGCGACCGATCACGCCGGCGCGCTCGAGATAGCGCTCCGCCAATGCGCGTTCCGGACCGGCTTTCAGCCGGCCGACGCAAACGAGAAGAAGGCGCACCGGCCTAGCCGGCGTGCCGCTCGCGCGGGCGATCCCGGCCCCACATCTTCTCGAGATTGTAGAACTGCCGCACCTCGGGACGGAAGAGGTGGACGACGATGTCGCCCGCATCCACCAGCACCCAATCGCAATGCGGCAGGCCCTCGACCCGCGGCGCCTCGACGCCCGAGTCCTTGAACGCCTTGACCACGTGCTCCGTGATCGCTCCGACGTGAATGTTGGAGCGTCCCGTGGCGATGATCATCGTGTCGGCGATTGGCGTCTTGCCTTGGACATCTAAGCAGACAACGTCTTCGGCTTTGGCATCTTGGAGACGCGCCAGGACGGTCTGCGCGAGAAGGCCGATTTCGGGCTCGACCGAGCCTTGAACCGGTTGAAACGGTAGAGCTACCGTTTCGCGAGAGACCACACGAATCAGTGCTTCGATCCTCGGTTGAGAATGCTCAATTAGCGCGTTCAGTTCTCTAGGCTGATCGCGACCGCTTTATAACACGGCACAAATTAAGATGGCGTAAGTCGGCCATTTTTTCAATTGTATCGCGGCCGAATTTCGGGTGCGCCGCGCCCCCCGAACCGGGCAAATCTTCATCTTGGGTCGGCAAGCAAACAGAAGCGTGCTCGAGCGCCGAAAATTCAAAAGCACCGCCGCCTTCTTTCAAGCAAATCCACAGGTCGGGCTTTAGATGAGCGCAAGGCTAATCGGGCGGCATCTAGGCTTGCGGCGTTCTCCCTGGTAGGTATGAACGAGGAAAGACTTGAACTCACCCTTGAGAATGTCGCATTGCACGCCGCACGGGCGCGTATTACTCAGGGATCACACGATCGAGAAGGATCCAGGGCCGATGGCCGAACTCAATGGCGGCAATCTCGCGGCGCGGCGGCCGTTATCGCCGCACCTTTCCGTTTACCGGCCGATGATGACCATGATGATGTCGATCGCCCATCGCATCACCGGCGGAGCGCTCTACGTCGGCACGATCCTTCTCGTCTGGTACCTGCTCGCGGCTGCGAGCGGCGGGGCCGCCTTTTCAACCGCCTCCTCGTTCCTCGGCTCGATCTTCGGCCAGTTCATCCTCCTTTGCTTCACCTTCGCCTTCCTGCATCATTTTTTCGGAGGCGTCCGGCACATGATCTGGGACGCAGGCTATGGGCTCGATCATCCGATGCGCGAATATCTGGCGGTCGGCACGCTCGCTGCGAGTCTCGCGTGCACCGTGATTCTCTTTGCCGCCGCTCACTTTATCGGCTAGGCGCGAATCCGTAATTTGCGCGCATATGGCAGAACCATGACAAACGGTCCCGCTTCGATCCGCACGATGGCCAGTCGCGTCCGCCATCTCGGCGCCGCGAAATCCGGCACGCGCGAGGCCTGGCGCATGCGGCTCACCAATTTCGCGCTTCTGCCACTCGCCATCGCCTTCATCTGGATCGTGCTGCGGCTCGCCGGCAAGGATCTGGCCGGCGTGAAGGCCGAATTCGCCCATCCCTGCACGGCGATCTTCATGCTTCTCTTCATCCTCGTCGGGATCGTGCACATGAAGCTCGGCATGCAATCGATCATCGACGATTATGTTCACGCGGCGCGCCTCAAGGAATGGTCGATGGCGGCCAATGCCTTGTTCAGTATCGGCTTCGGCGTCGCCGCCATCTATGCCGTCCTCAAATTGAGTCTTGCTTGATGCTGAATGGCGGATCGACTGCAGGGCTTGACCCGAAAGCGGATGCGGCGCCTGCCGCGAGCCGTGCCTATCCGATTACCGATCATGCTTTCGACGTCGTCGTGGTGGGCGCCGGCGGCGCGGGCCTGCGGGCGGTCGTCGGCTGTTCGGAGGCGGGGCTGCGCACAGCCGCGATCAGCAAGGTCTTTCCGACCCGCTCGCATACGGTGGCGGCGCAGGGCGGCATCGCCGCCTCGCTCGCCAACATGGGTCCCGATCGCTGGCAATGGCACATGTACGATACCGTCAAAGGGTCGGACTGGCTCGGCGATCAGGACTCGATCGAATATTTGTGCCGCAACGCGCCGGCCGCCGTCTACGAGCTCGAACATTGGGGCGTACCATTCTCGCGGACCGAGGACGGGCGCATTTATCAGCGCCCCTTCGGCGGCATGACGACGGAATTCGGCAAGGGCCCGCCCGCACAGCGCACATGCGCCGCGGCCGACCGGACCGGTCACGCCATCCTCCATACGCTCTACGGCCAGGCGGTGCGCCACGACGCCCAGTTCTTCGTCGAATTCTTCGCCATCGATCTGATCATGGAGAACGGACGCTGCTGCGGCGTCGTTTGCCTCAAGCTCGATGACGGCACCATCCATCGTTTCCGCGCACAGCTCGTGATCCTCGCAACCGGCGGCTACGGGCGCGCCTATTTCTCGGCGACGTCCGCCCATACCTGCACGGGGGACGGCAATGCCATGGTGCTGCGCGCCGGCCTGCCGCTGCAGGACATGGAATTCGTGCAATTCCATCCGACCGGCATCTATGGCGCGGGCTGTCTCATTACGGAAGGCGCGCGCGGCGAAGGCGGCTATCTCACCAATTCCGAGGGCGAGCGCTTCATGGAGCGCTATGCGCCTTCGGTGAAGGATCTTGCGCCGCGCGATATGGTCTCGCGCTCCATGACGCTCGAGATCCGCGAAGGGCGCGGCGTGGGCAAGAACAAGGACCACATCTATCTGCATCTCGATCATCTCGATCCGCAGATCCTCCACGAGCGGCTGCCCGGCATTTCCGAAAGCGCCAAAATCTTCGCCGGCGTCGATGTCACGAAGGAGCCGATCCCGGTTCTGCCGACCGTCCATTACAACATGGGCGGCATTCCGACGAATTATCACGGCGAGGTGGTGATCAAGAGGGGCGAGGACCCGGACGTCGTCGTTCCCGGGCTGATGGCAATCGGCGAGGCGGCTTGCGTCTCGGTGCATGGCGCCAACCGGCTCGGCTCGAATTCGCTCATCGATCTCATCGTCTTCGGCCGCGCCGCGGCCTTGCGCGCCGCCGATATCGTCACGCCCGGCGCCAAACAGCCGGAGCTTGCCGCCGATTCCGCCGATGCGGCGCTCGCCCGGCTCGACCGGTTCCGTTACGCAAAGGGCGGCACGCCGACGGCCGAGCTGCGGCTTCGCATGCAGAAGGTCATGCAGTCCAATTGCGCCGTCTATCGCACCGGCGAGACGCTGGCGGAAGGATCGAAGCTCATCCACGAGGTCTGGGCAGCGCGCGACGACCTTTCGGTGACGGACCGCTCGCTGATCTGGAATTCCGATCTCGTCGAGACCTTGGAGCTCGACAATCTGATCGTCCAGGCGGTCGTGACCATGGACGGGGCGCTCAACCGCACCGAATCGCGCGGCGCCCACGCGCGCGAGGATTACCCCGAGCGCGACGACAAGAACTGGATGAAGCACACGCTCGCCACGATCGATCCGCAAGCGCGCAAGGTCACGATCGATTACCGGCCGGTCCACAGCTATACGATGACCAACGAGATGCATTATATCGAGCCGAAGGCGCGGGTTTATTGAGGTTTACCGAAATTCCCGACGTGGATCGGCTATTGGAGATCAAGGCTTTGGGATCTTCCGCCATGCAGCTTGGCCATAATTCCCGACGGGGCGGCAGGATGTATGCGATTACCTTCGATTTGGACACGCAAACGCTGGAGCAAGCCTATGGCGGCACGTCCTGGCGGAATGCTTGTTCGGATATTCGGAATGCGCTCCGGCCGTTCGGCTTTAACTGGCAGCAAGGGAGCGTCTATTTTGGGGATGATGGCGTGAATGCCGTAACCTGCGTGCTCGCGGTGCAAGATCTGACAGGGAAATTTCCCTGGTTTCGGTCTTCTGTCCGCGACATTCGCATGTTGCGGATCGAGGAAAACAACGATTTGGCTCCTGCTATCGAAATAGCTGCTACAACGCGGTCTTAAACCATGGTCCAACTGAGGCTTCCCAAGAATTCGCGCATCGGCAAAGGCAAGACCTGGCCGACCCCGGTCAGTGCCGCGCCGCTGAAAGAATTCCGCATCTATCGCTGGAGCCCGGACGACACGCAGAATCCGCGCATCGACACCTATTTCGTCGATACGAGCGATTGCGCGCCCATGGTGCTCGACGCGCTGATCCTGATCAAATCGAAGATCGATCCGACGCTGACTTTCCGCCGCTCCTGCCGCGAAGGCATTTGCGGCTCTTGCGCCATGAATATCGACGGGACGAACACGCTCGCCTGCACGAAGGCGATCGCCGACGTCGAGGGTGCGGTCAATATCTATCCGCTGCCGCACATGCCGGTGGTCAAGGATCTCGTGCCCGATCTTTCGACGTTCTATGCGCAGCATGCCTCGGTCAAACCCTGGTTGCAGACCGTGACCCCGGCGCCGGAGAAGGAATGGCGCCAATCGCCGGGCGATCGCGCCAAGCTCGACGGGCTCTATGAATGCATTCTCTGCGCCTGCTGCTCGACCTCCTGTCCGAGCTACTGGTGGAACGGCGACCGCTATCTGGGACCGGCCGTACTGTTGCAGGCCTTTCGCTGGCTCAGCGACTCGCGCGACGAGGCCAAGGGCGAACGGCTCGACAATGTGGAAGACCCGTTCCGTCTCTATCGCTGTCACACAATCATGAATTGCGCCAAAGCCTGCCCGAAAGGTCTCAATCCGGCGAAAGCCATCGCCGAAATCAAGGAGATGCTGATCGAGCGCCAGCTCTGATCGGGCGTGCCGGATCTTGTCGATAAAGCTTCAGAGAAGGACTTATATAAGAGTGCGATAACAGATCTTTGGGAGGCCTCGCCATGAGAAGACCGAATGCGCTGCCGGGATTGGTCTTCGTTATTGTCTTCGGCATCGGCCTGCTAATCGCCTATTCGAGCTTCTCGCTCGGCTATTATGCCGAGGGGATGTGGATCGGGATCGGTTCCGCAGTCCTTGCCTGGATCCTTTCCTATTCCATCAAAGTCGCGAATCAATGGGAACGGGCCGTCGTTCTCCGCCTCGGCCGGTTCCGCGGCCTCGAGGGCCCCGGGCTCTTTCTCATCATCCCCATCATCGAATCGATCGCCTATTGGATCGACGTCCGGGTGATCTCGAGCGCCTTCAAGGCGGAGAAGACGCTGACCAAAGACACAGTGCCGGTCGACGTCGATGCCGTCCTCTTCTGGAAAGTCATCGATCCGCAGAAGGCGGCGCTCGACGTCGCCGATTATGCGAGTGCGATCAATTGGGCAGCGCAGACGGCGCTGCGCGACGTCATCGGCAAGACCGTCCTTTCCGACATGCTCGAAGGCCGCGACAAGATCAGCACCGAATTGCAGAGGATCATCGACGACCGGACCGAGCCCTGGGGCATCAATGTGATCTCGGTCGAGGTCAAGGACGTGCTGATCCCGTCTGGTCTCGAAGACGCCATGTCGATGCAGGCGCAGGCCGAGCGCGAGCGCCAGGCGCGCGTCATTCTCGGCGATTCGGAACGCCAGGTTGCCCAGAGCTTCGTCGAGGCGGCGGCGACCTATGCGCGTGATCCGGCCGCCTTTCATTTGCGCGCGATGAACATGCTTTATGAAGGTCTGAAGAGCGGCAAGACGAGCCTCGTCATCGTGCCGAGCACAGCCGTCGAAACGATGCAGCTCGGGGGCCTTTCGGGGCTCACCGCCCTGAGCAGCAATTTGACGGGGCGCCCGCCGGCCACGCCGCCGTCCGGCCCTGTTCCGACCGCTCCCTAGCGAGTTCGTGCCCTCGCTCAGATCGCGATCTGCCGGCCGACCTCGACGACCTGATCGGGCGGGAGCTGGAAGAAATCGGTCACATGCGCCGAGTTGCGCGCCAAAAAAGCAAAAATGGCCTGTTGCCAGCGCGGCAGGCCCTTTCTGTCGCCGCGCGGCACCACGCTTTCTATGCCGATGAAATAGCGCAAATCGGAAAGATCGATTCTCGGCTCCTTCGCTTCGATCGCACACATCAGGCGGGGAATATTCGGGCG
>Ga0070738_10000865_pt1 | contig 74295 bp, 56 predicted proteins | sample Coa_R2_2_FD_66446 | JGI IMG/M metagenome (GOLD analysis project Ga0070738, IMG submission 66446) | Surface soil microbial communities from Centralia Pennsylvania, which are recovering from an underground coalmine fire - Coalmine... | ecosystem: Environmental > Terrestrial > Soil > Unclassified ...
GTGATAGGGACGGCGGAAGGGCAGGCGCTCGCAAACGATGCCTCCGGCGGCCAACCGCTCTTGCGCCGCGGAAGCCGCAGCCGGAGGGCAGGCCACCACCGTTTGATGGGGGCAGTTATCCATGGCGACGACAACCCCCGCCTCCGAGCCGAGAATTTCTTGTACTTTGTCGCGGCCGGCGGCCACGGCCAGCAAGCTAACCTCGGTCAGCAAACCGTCGTCCTCTTGGCCCTGCAGGACGCGGCTCAGGGCGAAAAGTTCTTCGATGAAGAAATCGTCGGGATCGACGCAGCTGGCCGCAAGCAGAGCCGAGAATTCCCCGGCACTGTGACCGCCAACGATGTCCGGCCGAACTCCCAGCTCTTGTAGGAGCAGATACAGCGCCCATTCCGAGGTGAGGATGCAGGAGACGGCGTTGCCCAGACGCCATAGTTCCTTCTCGGCTGCCGCCTTCTCCGCGTCCGAGAGCAGCCCCGATACGAAGATGCGCTGGCTGATCGGCTCCGGTCCTCCTCCGTTTCGTAGCGAGAGGCGGTCGCAACGGGCGAAGTGCTCGCGCACTTCGGGGAAATACGGTAGCAGATCGGCGAGCATGTTGAGATACTGGCTGCCTTCGCCGGGAAATAAGACGGCGAGCTTGCCTCGCGGACCCAAGGGCTGCTCGAAAAAATAGCTCCCACGCGTGTCCTTAATCTGTCCGCAGCGCGGGTCGCCGAGGCGCTCCGCGGCGCGGCCGAGTCGCGATTGCAGATCCGCAGCCGATTCCGCTACAACCGCCAACCGGCTGCCGCCGGAGGCGAGATTCGTGTTGAGGGTGAAGGCGAGATCCTTCAGCTCGACTCCGGGCGTCCGGGCCAAAAAGTCGGCCAGCGCTCGCACGCGCCGGCACAGATCGGTACGGTCGTCGCCACGGAGGACAAAGACTTCGCTTTCCCAGCGAAACGACGCGGCATTCTCGTTCTCGCGCTGCGTTTGGGATCGAGGCGGGTGGCGATGTCCGTTGAGCCGATCGTGCGTGCCGTTGATCATAAGCGTCATGGCTTCATCCTCTCATTAACGCGCGATCTCCGCTGCTACATCACTTGCCTTGAGACGAGGGCAGGCAAGTTGGCCGACGTCGCCGGCAATGACGACTTCGCATTCGCCCTTGCGCCCCAGCCGTAATTCCTGATCCAGGAAAAGAGGTCCAAGGTCCGGCGGAATCATTTGTAACCCGCGCTGTCCCAAATGCGATTCCAATTCCGACACCATCCCAATGGTGGACCAAGGACCCCATGCGATCGAGACGACGCGCCCCGGCCAGCGGTGATCGAGATGGACGGCCAATTTTGAAAGCACTTCGTTGGCGGCGGCGTAGTCGGATTGCCCGCGATTGCCGAAGCGCCCGGCCACCGAGGCGAAGAACACACAGAACTGGAGCTGCTCAAACTTTAAACGGCGGCTCAAAATCAGGGCGCTCTCGACCTTGGTGCCGAAGACGCGGTCGTAGGATTCGGGCGTCTTATCGCGGATTAGCTTGTCCTGGATGACGCCGGCGCCGTGGATCACGCCATCGATCGCTCCGAAGCGGCGATACACATCGTCGAGGACGGCAGACAAAGCAGCCTCGTCGCGCACGTCGGCCTGGTAGTAATGAACTCGAGCGCCGGCCTGCCTCATGTTATCGATGTTCGCGCGTATCTCTCGATCGTGCAACAAGCGTTGATATGCGGATTCAACAATGGCTGGCGACGCGGGACGGCCCTCACGTCGCAGCCCGGTGATGAGGGCGACTTTCAACTCGGCAGCGCCTGTGATACCCGCTGTATCCGGCGTTTCGTTCTCCTCCGGAAGCGGCGATCGACCGACTAGGATCAGGTTCGACTGATAGCGGCGGGCCAACTCGAGGGCGACGGCCGCCGTGATACCGCGCGCGCCGCCCGTCAACAGCACGGTCGAATCGCGGCTGAGTTTCACCGATGTGGCTGCCGCTTCTTCTAACGGACTCGGCACGCATTGTAGAGTCAGCCGCCGCTTGCCGTGATAACCGATCTCAATGGGGCCGGTCGAATCGCCTAACTCGGCGAGAAGGACAGCGGCTAGTCGATCTGCGGACACGCGGCGATCAACATCGACGACGCGAACGAGGACGTGAGGCCATTCGTGAGCCAAGCTCTTAATCAATCCCGCAACGCCGCCTTGTCCAGGCGAGAAATCGTCCGCGAGCGGCGCGTTCGTTCCGCTGCCGAAGGTGCCGCCCATGCCGGTTGCCGCCAGCAAAAGAGCGTTGCCGGTCTTCGCGGCCTGTTGCAACTCGTCGGCCAAGCCGCGGGCCAGCAAAAACAGAGATTTCACTTCAAGTTGCAAGCGATCCGCCCACGACTGGCCCTCGTTCGGCTTCGCCAGTGGCAGTAAGTGAATAAGCCCATTGATGGGTCCACATTGGTTGCGAATCTCCACAAGCAGCTCGTCCACCGTTTGCGGGTTCGTGAGGTCGGCGTGAAAACCGTCTTCCCCTGAAGTATTGCTGACGATAGCGACCTGCTGGCCAAGCTCACGCAGCTGCTGCGCGAGAGCTTCGGCAATGCCGCCACCATCATCCGTCAGCACAATTGTGCCACCCGGTAGAATGGGCGTGCGATCGGCGAGGGACGGAGCGTCAATGGTTTCGATTATCATGCGCTGAATACCGCCCCGCGATCCGACCCGCGGCGGTAAGGAAGCGGTTTCACCTCGGCTCTCTGACGGTCGCGGCTCCGATTTCCCCTCGTCGGGAACCGCTGCTGCCAGGCAGTCGATGATCCCTCGCAGCGTTTTAATGTTCGTCAGCTTTTCCATCGCCACATTGAGCGCCGGCCCCCCGTTGGACTCCGCCAACATGCCCAGAATCTCGACGCGCTTGATGGAGTCGATGCCCAGGTCAGCCTCCAGATCGAGATCGAGCCCCAGCATCTCCGCCGGATAGCCAGTCCGTTTGCAAACGATGTCGAGCAATCGAGCTGTCACGATATCGCGGTCCAGTCCGGCGGACTTTGGTGCAGGTTCGGATTGTTCCGGCTTTGATACTGCGGACGGAAGTGGTTCCTCGGGCGTGGTCGCTAGCTGCGGAACCGATACGGGCTCGCTTGGTGGCGGAGGTGTGGCCGTGTGGCCATTGGCGCTACGCCCGTTCGCAGCGTGTCCGTTCATCGTTGGTTGAGCGGGTGCGGGCAAAGATGGAAAATTGACTGGCGGCGTCCCACCTTGCAAGTAGCTGACCATCACACTGCGCTGCGTATCCAAGAAACGGCCCATCAAGTCTTGGAACCGCAGCATGACCTGCGCCGCCTCATCACTCGGCAGGGCAGCGACCGGAGCGGCCGGAGCAGGCGGATGATGAACTCCATTGGTGTGGGAAGAACCATTTGTCGAGTGTGCCGGCAAGGACGGTGGTGTAGAGGTCGATTTCATGGCTGGCGAAGACGAAACCTTCGGTTTGTCAGGAGTAGGCCGGGGCGGTGCTTCCGCCACCCGGTCGGGATTGCCGCTATAGGCTTGACCCAAGAGCTTCGGCTCCGGGCCGTTCAAGGGCCGAACCCGCGCGCTATTGACGAGCCATGTGCTTGGCGAAAGTTTGGCTGGAGCGCTGTCGCGCTCCAGGTTGGACACATCGAGCTGACGCAGATTGCGGCCATCGTGAAGCCGTTCGATGCGGACAGGTACGCCCCAGACCACAAGTTGGCCGAGAAGGTGCTGCAACTGCACCAGTCCCGGCCGGCCTTTCGAGTCGGAAGCAACAGCTAAGTGCGGTCGACCCGCAAGCGTTTGTCCGACCAGACCTGTCAGGACTCCCTGGGGTCCGACCTCGACGAAGACACGTGCTCCGTCGGCGTACATGGCCTCAACTTCGTCGCGGAAGTGCACGGGCGAAGTAAGGTGCTGGCGCAAGAGATGGACGACGCTTTCCGGCTCGGGGGGGTACGGCGACGCCGTCGTATTTGCATACACGGGAGTTAGCGGAGCCTTGAAGGAGCACGAAGCCAAGGCTCGACCGAATTTCTCTCCCGCCGCGGCCACCAGCGGTGAATGGAAAGCGCAAGCCACCGGAATGCGTTGGCCGCGAATGCAGTGCTTCCGGAAGCAATCCAGGGCGGCACGGACGCCTTCCTCTGTGCCGGAAATCACGGTCTGATTCGGGCTATTGAGATTCGCCGCAATCACGCCGTCAAGCTCGTCGAGCACGGCAGCCACGGTATCGGCGTCCGCATCGATGGCAGCCATCGCGCCGGGCATCCGATCGGTCGCTTCCAGGATGCTTCGGCCGCGCTCGTGCGACAGGCGGATGAGAGCTTCGGGTAAGAGGGCGCCTGCGGCACACAAGGCCACGAAATCGCCGTAGCTGTGGCCGGCGAATAAGTCGGGCTGTAGGCCAAGTCGAGTCAAGAGCCGAAGCATGCCAAGACTGGCCGCACCGAGGGCGGGTTGCGCGACATCGGTCCGTGTAAGCGCTTCCTTAGCGTGTTTTTCCTGTTCCGGCGAGAAGGCAGAAGGCGGGAATATGAACTTGCCCAGCGGTCTTTCCAAACGATCATCCAGCGCGGCTTCGGCGTCGTCGAAACTCTGACGGACCTCCGGGAACACCATCGCCAGCTGGGCGAGCATGTTGGGATACTGCGATCCCTGGCCGGGAAAGAGGAAAGCGATACGGTCCCCGTTCTGGTGCTTCGGGCGGTTCGAGAAATAGATTCCGCGTGGATCATGGCCATGTTCCTGTCCGGAGCGCAGCATCGCTAAGGCGCTGTCCAGCTTTTGCTTCAGATCTTCCAACGAAACCGCTACGATCGCGAGTGCCGAGATTGCCGACTGTGTCGAGTTGGTTTTGGTCAGCGAATAGGCGAGATCGGCGAGGTCGGGCGTCGCCCCGCGAGCAAGAGCATCTCGGAGCGACTGGGCGGCCGACACTAACTCGGTCAGCGAAGGCCGCCGCCAGACGAACAGCTCGGCCGGCCAGCGGTTCATGGCAGGCTGTGTATCCGAGAGGAAGTTGCCCTTGTACTCCTCAAGCACGGCGTGGAAGTTCGTGCCGCCGAAGCCGAAGGCACTAACGCCGGCAACACGCGGCTCGGGACTGCCATGGATCCACGGCCGCGCCTCGCTGTTAAGAAAGAACGGGCTGTCCTCGAAGTTCGCTTTGCTGTTAGGTTTTTCCACCAGGAGCGGCGGCAGGACTTTGTGATGCAGGGCCAGTGTTGCGTTGACCAGTCCTGCCAGACCGGCGGCACACTTGGTATGGCCGATCATCGACTTTACAGAGTTGATAACACAAGATCGGCGAGAAGCGCCGGATTCGCGCATGATTCGGCCTAGCGAAGCGACTTCGGTCTGATCGCCGACCACGGTGCCCGTGCCGTGGGCTTCGACAAATTCGACACGCGACGGCGACAGATTGGCCTTGGCGTAAGCGCGCTCCAAAGCGCGAAGCTGCCCTTCCGGCCGCGGCGCGGTCAGTCCCTTGTCCCGGCCATCGCTGGAAGCGCCGACTCCCTTGATGACGGCGTAGATGCGATCCCCATCGCGCTCAGCATCGGCCAGTCGTTTGAGGATCACCGCTACGACGCCCTCGCTGATGACAATGCCGTCCGCTGCTTCATCGAACGTGCTGCACCGGCCGCGCGGCGAGAAGGCGTGCGTCTTGCTGAAGGCCATGTACGTGTACGGATTTTGTACGGTATCCGCACCCATCACTACGGCCATGTCGCTCGTGCCCATCTCCAATTCACGGACGCCGGCGTGAAGGGCCGCCAACGATGAGCCGCAAGCCGCGTCGATAGAAAAGTTCGGACCGCCGAAGTTGAACCGATTTGCTACTCGGCCGGCGATAACATTGATCAGGATGCCGGGGAAGGAATCTTCGGTCCACTCCGGCAACAGCGCTTCGGCATGGCGCAGAATGTCCGCCGCCTTGTCCTTCAAACCGGGCACGGTTGCCAGCATGGGCAGATACGAACGGAAGCTATAAGAGATGGCGAGCTGGGCCGCGCCGCCGCCCGCGCCGAGAATGACCGCGGTGCGCTCGCGATCAAAAGGCCGATCCGCGTAGCCGGCGTCGGCGAGCGCGCGACGAACTGCTTCCAGAGCATAGAGTTGCACCGGCTCGATCGAGGTCAAGCTGTTTGGCGGCATTCCGAACAACAGCGGGTCGAACGGCATGTCGGCGAGGAAACCGCCCCATTTCGAGCAAATCTTGTCGCGCGCCTTCGGGTTTGGATCGTAGTAGAGCCGCCAATCCCAGTGATCCGGGGGTACTTCCGTAATGGCGTTCACGCGGCCGAGAATATTTTCCCAGTAGCTGCACACGTCGCTCGCTCCGGGAAGAAAGCAGGCCATCCCGATGATGGCCACGTCCGAGGGCTGTTGCCGCGGCCGCAGCCGATCGGCGTCCGGAGCGATGGCTTGCAGCAAACGGGAGCCGCCAGTGCAAATGTCTTCGTGAAGTTGCTTCATGGTGACAACGGCTTGTCGTAAACTCGCCACCTGGCCGATCATGTACATGCCGCGACGGAACTGTTCCTCTTCTTCAACCGGCACGAAGCGAGCGGAACCATTGGTGCCGCCGAGCGGACGGTCAATGCCCTTAGAGGCCACCCGCAGGCGACCGACGTTCAGCGCTTCGAGCGCTTCGCGGATCTCGTCGGGTTTCCGTCCCTCCGTTCGCAGACGATTTTTCTCTTGTTCAAATGATTCAGCGTAGGGTGTGGCGATGCAACGGATGGCGTGTCCCGGTCCGGTCTCAAGCAAGACCGTCTCCCGGCAGCGAATCGCCTCTTGCTGATAACGCGGAACGATGGCGTTGGCCGCAACGGCTTCTTCGGTAAAGAGGTACGCTGTGCCGATGAGGACGCCGACAGCGACCCCGCGCTCGGCAAGCGGAGCCGAAAGTGCGGCAACCATCGCAGCAGAAAGGGCATCGTGAATGCCGCCTGCGAACAAAACCTGCAGGTCTTCCGGCTTTATGGTGGGACCGGCGTCCCGCCGGTCCAAATGTTCCAGCAAGAGCTGGCACATCGTCTCCCAGAGGACGAAGCTGGAGCGCGGACCAACGTGGCCGCCGCACTCGCGGCCCTCGAAAACGAAACGCCGTGCCCCATCGCGAAGAAACAGGGAGAGCAGCCCAGGTGAGGGGACGTGCAGATAAGTCGGAATCCCCTCTTTTTCAAGTTCGCGCGCCTGGTCGGGCCGTCCACCGGCAATGAGGGCGAAGGGCGGACGAATCGCTCGGATGGCCTCGGTCTGCTCGCGGCGAATCTCCGGCGGAGCAAAACCGAGGATGCCGGCGCCCCACGGCCGGCCGGCCAGCCGCTCGCTGGTCTGCCGCAGCAATTTCTCGGTGTCGTCGCGGCGGAGCAGTGCCAGAGCGAGGAAAGGCAGAGCGCCGTTGGAAGCGACTGATTCGGCGAACGCGGCAGTGTCGCTGACCCGCGTCATCGGTCCTTGCACGAGGGGATAGCGCGTGCCGTGCCGTTGAGCGAGCGGCGATTCTTCGGCCAGAGGCGTTAGACGGCGGGCGGTCTCGATGTGCCTGTCAACACTCTCCCGCAGCGCCTGAACGATACCACCAACCGTGCGATAGCGCTCGGCTAGCGGCTTGGCGAAAGCCGCGTCTTGTCCAATCAGCCACAAACCACTCTCCGGCTCGGCGGTGACGCGAAAAGCAGAGGCGCGACCGTCAGGGAGCTGAGATACTAGCTCTTGAACCGCTCCCTGACAGTCGCGCCTCTGCTTGGCCATCAAGTCTGGACGCGAGTAAACTCGGTAGGTTTTGCCATCATCTCCTCGCAAGCAGTACGTCTCGCTACCGTCGAAGGTGGCAAGCCGCGCTCGCGCTGGCTCCCCCAACGGGGATTCACGGGTGAGCAAGAGTTGGTTATCGAGAACGACACCGAAGGCCCCAGCCGCCGCGCAGGCGGCTGCCGTGTGGAGGCCGATACCACCCTGAGCATAGACTGGCAGATCGGGAGCCTCGCCCGCGCGAACGGCCGCGTTCCAGCGTTGCAGCAGAATGAACGTCGTGTCCGTGCCGACTCGGCCGCCGGATTCGTGACCCTTGAGGATCAGTCCGTCGATGTCCAGCTTCGCTCCCTGTCGTGCCTCGGCGGGGGTGATGGACTCCCACAGAATGCGGATTCCCCTGCCGCGGAAGAGGGCGATCCATTCCGCCATTTCGGGGAACTCTCCTCCCGCGAGGATGATCTCCCGGCAACGACTGCCCTCCGCGATTAGGAAAGGAAGAAGCGGGGCAGCCGTCGAGCCGAGCTTGACTCCGAAACCCTCCGGCGCATAGCGCGCCAACCGATCCATTGCGCGAGATGCGATCGGAGATTGGGCATCATGCTCCAGGTCGAGGAAACCTCGCGCGCCCGCTCGGCAAGCAGCGATGGCCAAGGAAGGATCGCCGGTTCCAGCCGGCGTCAGAACGAGAACGTCAAATTGCCTCATTACGGATCTCTCTTGTTCTCACGCTCCCAACACGAGAGAGCGGCTTAACAAGGTCAACCTTCCGTGGAGGAACAAAACGGCGATACAACACGCCAACCAGGCTCTTGTCCTTGAGCAATGACTTGAACGCCAACGGACACCAAGCCGCGCCTGAGTTCGCTCCCTTCTCCACCCTGGGAGAGCGAAGAAAGATAGGCAAAAAGGGCGATACTTTCCAACGACCGATTCAAACTAACCGCAGGGGGATAATTGTCAATATGGGTAAGATCTTCCACCTGCAAACAATCTAAACCTCAAGCATGCGCAAATCTCCCACATCGCATCGTTCGCACATATGATGCAACCGATCAACGGAGCAGGCCGTTCCGAAAATGGGAAGCATGCGGAGATGAAGCGCGGTGCGATTGCAAGGAATGAGATAAATTTGCGTGCAAGAACCATCAACTGTGGATTCAACGATTGTTCCTTCTCTCTCCTCTTATTCTACGCATCTCGCCAAGGCGGAGTTCTTGGCATTCTCAGTTCCTTCGTTCGCCTCTATTTCTTTTACGCTGGCGCTCTCCTTCTGTGACAGGAGCATTTCGCGGGAGTTGAGCAATTTGGCTCGTAGGGATGGCGAGGATTATTGTGGAGAGACTCAAAATAATGCCGATGTCGAGAAAGACGAAAAGCGCGAAAAGTAGAATCGAGCGCTCGGGGTCATGAGGTGGGGCAATGCGGTCAACCCGGTGGTGTCTGGTGCTGATGATCGGTTTGACGGGCTGTCATCATGTCTTCCACATTGCCACGGATTCGGTGGTCCGTACCGAAGCGCCCTTCGCCACGCGAAGTCACGTGGTTTCGGAAACACCGCCGGTCAGCGATAGTGGGCCGGTCGTCGAAATGCCGGTGAGCGGTCCTTGCAATGGAACGGGGCCGAAGATCGCCGTTGTGGACGTAGATGGGCTGCTACTAAATATGGACATGACGGGTCTCTATTCACTCGGCGAGAACCCAGTCAGCCTCTTCCGCGAGAAACTCGACGCGATCGCCGGCGATCCTTGCGTGTGTGCCGTGGTGCTGCGGATCAATAGCCCCGGCGGCGGTGTCGCCGCAACGGATATGATGTGGCGCGATTTGCAGGCCTTTCGCACGAGAACGCGGCGACCGGTTGTCGCTTGCCTGATGGACGTGGGCGCTGGCGGCGCCTACTACCTGGCTACGGCGGCGGACCAAATAGTCGCCCATCCGACGACGGTTACGGGCGGCATCGGCGTCATTCTCAACCGCTACAACCTCAGTGGGGCGATCGGTTATTTCAGTTTGCAGGCGCTGCCGATCAAATCGGGCAAGCACATCGATCTAGGAAACGAGGTGGTCGCAGAACCATCGCCGGAGCGACGGCAGCTTCTCCAGGCCATGGCCGATGAATTTCACCAACGATTTCGACAGGTTGTGACACAAGCTCGGCCGGGCATTAACGCCGGGGATGCCGAAGTATTCGATGGGCGCGTCCTGACGGCCAATCAAGCGCTCCAGCACCGCTTGATCGATCGCATCGGCTATCTCGATGACGCCATCGCGGCTGCGCGCGAGTTGGCCAACGCCGAACCGGGGCGCGTCGTGCTTTACCATCGCGGCAATGATCGAGCCTATTCCGCGTACGCCATCACGCCGAATGTGCCGCTGCAAAACTCGATTCTTCCGATCAGCGTACCGGGCCTGGACCGCAGCCGCCTGCCGACGTTCCTCTACCTCTGGCAATCGGACCCGGTTATGGAAAAGCTCGGCGGAAGATGAGGCAGAGGATTACCCCCTATACGGGTGGGTAAGGGGGCACTTTCATCGCTTCCCCTTCGCCAAATAAGCCCCAGAACAAGAGCGTCAACCCAACCAGGCCGGTGGGTATGCCGATGGGCAACAGGGCGATGCTAACTCCCATTGCCAGGCCCGCGATGCTGAGAATCAGTCCCAGCACGATGGCCAAGGCGTGGAGGGCGAAAAGGCCGGCCTCTTTTGCAATCTCTTGTCCGTTGGCGTGCTGCACGTTCATGATTCTTCTCCTCGCAAATAAGAGAACGTCTTCCTCAATCGACGGCGTCTGTGATGTTCCGAATTATCCGGCGATAGTGCCGGCTGTATCCTTGCGTCGCCGGCTGCCTCTCTTTTGCTTACCCGCAATGCGGATCAGAAGCCGGCCCAATCCTTGATGAGCACAGGGGAGGAACTCCTTCCAGTGCTCGTGGGCGAATAAAACAGCTTCCTTTTGAGACTCGGCTTCTTCGCCGTTGCAACCCGTAAACCAGACGTAGGCGGCATACATAGCGGACACTTTTAAGGATCTCACGGCTTTTCTCCTTTGGGTCTGTTGGCAGGGAGGCGGCGAAGGAGAGGCATCCGTTCCTCGCCGCCTCCTAGCGACGAACCACAACAGCAACGACCATGCCGCAAATCGTCGCGATCAGGCAGCCACAGTGCTATCTTCCACTTAAATAAGGGATTGCGTCTATCCGCGAATGGATAGCGATGGCAGGAGATGATTGCTCGTTTTTGGCAAAATCGCACACTGACCATGACAAGATACCCAAACCGCACAGATTGAGGATGTAAAGTCTGCCGCGAGCCAAATGTGCATTGCTCTTGGCAAAGTAGGCGCTATATGCTGGATAAGGGCACTCAAGGGTGAGCGTCTCCGCGCACCTCCCCTCCGAGAGAAATGTATGGCCAATACGACGCCTTCCATCAAACTGTTGATCGTCGATGACGACGATGATATGCGCGACGATCTTGTACATCTATTCCGCAAGCAAGGCCATGAAGTGACCGCCGCCGTCAGCGGCGAAGATGCGCTCGACAAGGCAACGCACGCTCGCTTCGATGTGGCCCTCCTCGACTTACACTTGCCGGGCATCAGCGGAATCGATGTATTGGCCAAGCTCAAGGAACAACAGCCCGAGCTTGAAGCACTGATGCTCACCGCTCATAGCAGCATCGAGACGGCGGTTGAAGCCATGCGTCGGGGTGCCTATGACTACCTCACCAAACCTTTCCGCACCGCCGATCTGGAAGTTCACCTCCAGAAAGCATTCGAGAAAGTACAGCTCCAACGACGCGAGCAGCAATGGTTGCGTCACCTGTCCTATGAATCGCCGCGCTATCGGCTGGTCGGCTCCAGTACATCGATGCGCAAGGTCATCGCCCTGATCGAGAAGGTGGCGGCCACCGATTCCACCGTGCTGGTGCGCGGCGCTAGCGGCACCGGCAAGGAATTGGTTGCGCGGGCGCTGCATTCCAACAGTCCGCGCCGCATCCGCCCTCTGGTAACAATCAACTGCGCGGCGCTGCAAGAGAACCTGCTGGAGAGCGAGCTGTTCGGCCACGAGAAAGGCGCCTTCACCGGGGCGGTGTCAGCCAAGCCGGGTTTGGTCGAGGTGGCGGAGGGAGGCACGCTATTCATCGACGAAATCGGCGAAATGGCTCCCGGCTTGCAAGCGAAGCTCTTGCGTGTACTGGAGGACGGTCATTATCGCCGCGTCGGCGGCACGCGGGAGATGAACGCCGATGTGCGCGTCGTTGCTGCTACCAATCGAGAGTTGGCCGAGGAAATCAAGAACGGTAGGTTCCGCGAGGATTTGTACTACCGTCTCAATGTGGTGTCGATTTTTCTGCCCCCATTGCGCGATCGGCGCGGGGACATTCCGGAGCTGGTCGAGCATTTCTTGGCAACGCGGCAGGTCGGCCCCTTGCGTTCGCGGATCGATGCCGATGCCCTCAAAGCGCTGACGGCGTATTCGTGGCCCGGTAATGTGCGCGAGCTGGCCAATGTATTGGAACGCGCGCAGATTCTGGCCGAAAATCACATCATTGCCGTGGAGGACTTGCCTGAGAATGTAGCGGCCGCCCTGGCCGGTGCCCCGGACACGGCAGGCGACCCGCGTCATCTCAGTGAGGTTGAACGCCGGCACGTCCAGGCGGTTTTACACGAAGAGAAAGGAAACAAGGTCCACGCCGCTCGCGTGCTCGGCATTAGCCGTCGCTCGCTCTATCGGCTGATCGAGAAATACCAATTGGAATGAGTCTTTCTGCGCGCGCCCAATCGCTCATCGAGTGTGACAGACCGTCACAGCGATACCAGTCTGCAAAAAGGCATTTCCATCTCCGTTCTGCCTTCCTGTCAAAAAAGTCCAGCAAGAGTCGGGAAAACATGGAGCAGATCTCCGCATGCTGCCATTCTCCTGATCTGGCATGCTCCTTGCACTAGTGTTTATTGGAAAGAGATTCGAGAGAACGAAATGAGGAGCGCGGCGCTCCTCGATGTTGGTTCCTCTGCGAGAAAGGAGGTCTGGTATGTTCGGGCTTATTCCGCGGAGGAAGGCGGGAGAGAAGATGTGGCCGTATGAATCGCCGATGGAGTTGTTGAGGCGCGACTTCGCTCCGGTCTTCGAGCGAATGTTCGGCCGTTGGCCGAGCTTCACCGAGACGGAAGGACTTCCTCCCTATGGCGCGGAGATGGAAGACACGGCGGAGGCCGTCATCATCCGCGAGGCAGTGCCTGGCTTCGAGGTCAAGGAGATTGAGGTCAAGATCAGCGGCAACTTGCTGACCGTTCATGCCGAAAGGAAGGAGAAGAAGGGCGAGACCGAAAAGGTGTGGGGTGAAATGGAGCGCAGCGTCTATCTGCCCGAAGGCGTGGATACGGAGCATGTCGAGGCCACGTATCGCAACGGCGTCTTGGAGGTGCGGTTGCCGAAGCTTCCCGCGTCCAAGGAAAGGCGTATCGAAGTGAAGACGACCTGACGCTAGTTGGTGGGGAACGCCTGGGCAAGGCGTGCTAACTAGCGGATAGTCGAAGCGGAACCGCATGGCGTCGAATGGGGGCGCGTGCGGTTCCGTTGTTATGAGTTTGTCGTCTTGTTCTGAAGCCCCGTTCGGCAACAAGAACAATTCGGGGAGAATAAACCATGTTACCCCTTGCGACGGTCCTGCATCCGACCGATTTCTCACAGAACTCTGAGTTCGCCTTTCGGGTAGCGTGTTCGCTGGCCCGAGATTACAACGCGCGATTGATTCTGCTTCACGTGATTCCGCCGCCGATGGTTATTTACGCCGGCGGACCCGTGCCTGCGGAGACTTGGCCCAACCCGGAAGAAGTGAAGGAGAAGCTCCAGCAGCTGGAAGGTCGTGTCCATAAAGTTCGCGTGGAATCGCAGGTGCTGGAAGGCGATCCCGTGGACATGATCGTGAGGGCCGCGGAAGAGTCGGGTAGCGATGTGATCGTCATGGGCACGCACGGCCGAACCGGACTGGGCCGCCTCTTGTTGGGCAGCGTGGCCGAATCGGTCATTCGCAAGGCGCCTTGTCCTGTGTTGAGCGCCAAGCCCATGCCGGCACGTCAGAAAGCCGTGGAAGAGAGCGAAGCGACAGAGGAAGCCGCAGTGGCAGGCCATGCGTAGTAGCTGCGGGGCGGAATCCTAATCCGGCCTATCGGAAACGGTTATTCTTTGAAGTGAGGTCGCCATGTTAGCGATGGAAACGATCCTGTATCCAACGGATTTCTCTCTGGAATCGCGGCCGGCTTTCGAGGTGGCGTGCGCCCTGGCGCGCGATGGGGGAGGGCGCGTGGTGGTCCTTCATGTCGAGCGTTCGCCGCTGGCAAGCTTGGGCGGCTTTGCCGGAGTGCCGCCCTTGCCCAGCGAATACGACCGGCAGACGGTGGAGGAGCAATTGCACGCCGTCCAGCCATCGCAGCCAGGCATCCCCGTCGAATACCGCCTGGAATACGGCGATCCGGAAGAAGGGATCCTTAAAGCCGCCCAAGAGATCGTCGCTGATGTGATCGTCATGGGCACGCACGGACGGACGGGACTGCGGCGTCTGCTGATGGGCAGTATCGCTGAGCATGTCATGCGAAAGGCTCCCTGTCCCGTTCTCACGGTTCGCGCATCAGCGCAAACGTTGCCGGCGATCCCGATGGAACGCGAACGGACGGCATCGACGTGAGACGCCTCGGTCAGCGAAACTTCGCCGAGGCGCCGGAGAGGAGGATCACGGTACGTTAATGTTGTTCGCGCGAATAGGGAGACGGCATCGCTCCATGACCCCGTGCTGCGCCAATTGCTTGCCGTAGTATGTCCCGGCGCTGCCGTACAAAACCAACTCACCATCTCGAATTGCTATCCGAAAGTCATAAACATAATCGCGCAACCGAATCCGGAGATGCGCTTCCAGTCGCGCCAACTCATTTCTTTCCTCGCATTCGATCGTTTGCTCGAAGAACGCACTTCGCATTGCGGCAACCTCGGATAAACAGTGCGGGAATGTCACTCCACTGGAAGGATTGACTCAACTTGAGCAAAAAGAATGCCGCACAGGAATCGATCCCACCGCGAGCAGTTTGGTATCCGAGCCTGAGGCGTAAGCGAAGGCAACATTGCTTCGCTTACGCCTCAGGCTCGGAAATCAAACTGCTGCAAAGAATCAAGTGCTGCTGTGCGGTTCGACTCCTAAGATGAGCCGATCCGCACATCATCCAAAGGGGAAAGTACAAAGGGAAAGCAGCTTTTCTCGCAGCTTTTCCGTATGGCGAATAATCGCGATCTCAACGGCACTGCGTTTGCCAATACACTTCACGTCGATCGGATCAGAGCCCATCTTTATCCTTTAATGAGGAGTTTCATCGTGCTCGCAGCCACAACTCTCTTGGCCGATTTGACGGCAGGCGACGTGATGAGCCGCGATGTGGTTTCCGTCTCTCATGAGACGCCTTTGCGTGAGGCGGGCCGGCTACTGTTGTTGCACCAGATCGGCGGTTTACCGGTCGTTGAACCCGGCGGCACGTGCGTTGGCGTCTTCTCCGCCAGCGACCTTCTCCGCTGGGCACTCCAACCGGGCAACGCCCCCACTCCCAGAGCCACCGAACGCCCACTCTCGTGTGTTTTCCAGATCGAGGAAGGGACAGCGAACGGCGAGGAGGAGGTTCTGTGTGCCCTGCCGTTCGACGCTTGTCCGCTGCAACGGAAAGAGGACGGGAAAGTCCGCTGCGGCTCCCCTCACGAAGTGTTAGCCGATTGGCAAGTTGTGAACGTCGAGCAATTGCCCACCGAGAGCGTAGGACGATTCATGACTCCCGATCCCGTCACGGCAGCCATCGACACGCCGCTTCCGGAGCTGGCGCAACGTATGATCGATGCCCATGTCCACCGCGTCATCGTCGTCGATCGAGGGAATCGCCCGGTGGGCATTGTCTCCAGCACGGACGTGTTGGCGGCCGTCGCGCGCATGGCGGCTTGCTCGGATTAGAAACGAGTTTTCTCCGTCGAAATTCTGCCAGGACGCGGGCATCCCGGTAGAATTTCGACGGAGCATTTTTTTGGATCGAGAGGTTTTCGTGAATGGCGGCCCGGCGTTCCTCGCTCGACTCATTTTTTCGTCCACGAACGGTCGCCGTCTTCGGGGCCGGCGCCAAGGCAGGGAGCCTGGTTGACGTTCTGATACGCAACTTGATGGAGAACCCCTTTGGCGGAACCGTCTATCTGATCGACCCCGCGCAACATTCCGTCCAAGGCGTCCAGTACTTTCCAACCCTCGCCTCGGTGCCGGAGAAAGTCGAGTTGGCTGTGATTGCCACTCCGCCCGCGTCGGCGCCAAGCCTGGTCCGCGATTGTGTCGAGCACGGCGTCGCAGCCGCCGTCATCTCGGCGGATTTCGCGGAATTGGACGCGGAGGGACGCAAACTCGAAGACGAGGTACGCGGCATCGCGCGCGGAAAAACGCGCATTGTGGGTCCGAATTCCCTCGGAATCCTCCATCCGCCCAGTAATCTCAACGCCAGCTTCGCCGCATCGATGGCTCCTCGTGGACGAGTCGCGCTCCTGAGTCAGAGTGGGGCCATCTGCACGGCCATTCTCGACTGGGCGCGGCAAGCGCACGTCGGATTCAGCAGTTTCGTCAGCGTCGGTTCGATGCTCGACGTCGATTTCGCCGACCTGATCGATTACTTCGCCGACGATCCCGACACGCGCAGTATCGTGCTGTACATGGAATCGATCGGCGATGTGCGAAAGTTTCTCAGCGCCGCTCGCAGTATCAGCCGAACCAAGCACGTCATCGTCGTCAAGGCGGGGCGGCACGAAGCCGGGGCCGACGCTGTTTTCGATGCCGCCTTCCGCCGCGCCGGAGTTCTGCGCGTCACTACCATTCCCGACCTTTTTGATATGGCGGAAATTCTGGCCATGCAGCCTCCGCCGAGAGGTCCGAGTTTGGCCATCATCACCAATGCCGGCGGACCCGGCGTTATGGCCGCCGACGCCCTCATGCTCGGCAAGGGCCAGCTCGCGTCGCTCCACCCGGAAACTCTGGCCGCGCTCAACGCTTCTCTACCGTCCTTCTGGAGCCACGCCAATCCCATCGACATTCTCGGCGATGCCGCACCCCAGCGCTATCGCCTCGCCGTCGAAGCCTGCGGCAAAGATCCCAACGTGCAAGGCATTCTCGTGTTACTGACGCCGCAAGCGATGACCGATCCAACGGAAACGGCCCGACAGATCCAGTCGTTCGCTCGGCTGCCGAACAAGCCGTTGTTGGCCTGCTGGATGGGCGGCGAGTCCGTGCGCGACGGCATTGGTCTACTCAACAAAGCCGGCATTCCGACCTTTAACGCGCCGGAGCCGGCCATCCGCGCCTTTCTGCACATGGTGCAGTATTGCCGCAATCAAGAATTGCTCTATGAGACCCCCGAAGCGTTGCCGGAAAATGACTCTCCCGACACGCCGCGTGTGCGGCACATCTTTGACCATGTCCGCGCCTCTGGCCGCACATTGCTAAACGAAGTCGAGTCTAAGGAAGTGTTGGCCGCCTACGGTGTGCCGATCACCACCGCGATGGACCGTCAACGCGGCTACGAATTGATTATCAGCAGTTCGATCGATCGCCAGTTCGGCCCTGTGATCGCATTTGGCTCCAGCGGGATTCTTGCCCAGATTCTCGAGGATAGAGCGCTTGGTCTGCCGCCTCTCAATCGCACGTTGGCTAGGCGTCTGATGGAGCGAACGAAGATTTACGAAGCGCTCCGAGGCGTGCGGGTCCAAGGGGCGGTGAATCTCGAAGCGCTGGAAACGCTCCTGGTGCATTTCAGCCAACTGCTTGTGGACTTTCAAGAAATCCAGGAAGTCGCCCTGAACCCCGTGCTGGCCACGACCGAACGAGTCATTGTCTTGAATGCGCGTCTGCTTCTCTGTCCCGCCGATCGACCAACCAGTCAATATCCGCGATTGGCAATTCCTCCGTATCCGAATCGCTACATCGCGCCCTTTCGTTTGCGCGACGGCCGCGAAGCGATCGTGCGGCCGATCCGGCCGGAGGATGAGCCGCTCATCATCGCACTGCACGCGGCCCATTCGGAACACACGATCCGCATGCGTTTTTTCAGCATGGTCAAGACGCTCTCGCGCGAAAGCCTGATCCGACTATGCCATCTCGATTATGATCGCGAGATGGCCCTTACTGCCGTGCTCCACGAAGACGGCGAGCCGCTCCTTTTGGGAATCTCTCGCTATTATCTGAATCCCGAGACGGGAACAGCGGAGTTCGCCTTGGTGGTCCGCGATGCCTGCCAACGACAAGGGCTGGGACGTCATCTTATGGAGCGACTTATCGACATCGCGCGCGAGCGCGGCGTTCGGCGCCTCGTCGGTGAAGTGCTTGTCGAGAACGCGCCGATGTTGCACTTGATGCAATCGCTTGGCTTCTCACCTCCGGCCATCGTCGAGAACAACATCGTGCGGGTGGAACTGGATCTCAGGCCAACATCGAAGCCTTGACCGAGCGATGGGCATACCCGCGCTACTCATTGTTACACACATTGCGCGGTAAAACTTGCACAATCGATCACAGCCCGGCATCAGCTCCGACGCGAGCGATTGTCTCAACCATCTTTTCCTAAAGGAGTTAGGTCGGTTGATTTTTTCTTCGCCATCTCTGGCACGACACTTGCAAAACAATTTGACCGTTGCAAACAATTACCCGTCGGGCTGTTTCCCGCGGCCCGCTCACACGCCGATGACCCACATCCCCCCGACACATTCTCAAAGCCGGTGGCGCAAGCCACCGGCTTCTGGTCTTTTATAGGGCGTAGCGATAGAATTCCGTCCTGAGATGGCCCGACCACCGATTCCGCGGATACCACAAATAGGACAAGAAGAATTCGTATTCCGTGGTACGCGGGGTTGAAAACTATAGAAAGGTCCGAACGATGACCGCCGTCGAGCAGCAGCTATTCCAACTCCTCAAGGATCGCTCGTTCCAGCGCGGCACGTTCCGCCTTGCCTCCGGAGCCATCAGCGATTACTACATCGACGGCAAGATGGCAGAGGCTTACTCCGAGTCAGCTCATCTCATCGGCGAAGTCCTCTACGAACGAACGAAGGATTCACAGATCGATGCCATCGGGGGTATGGAAATCGGCGCCGTGCCTTTGACTACGGCGGCGGTGATCAGCTATCATTTGCACGATCGAAAGATGGAAGGATTCTGGGTCCGCGATAAAGCCAAACTCCACGGCACGCGAAAAGTTGTCGAAGGCAATTTGAAGCCCGGCTCGCGCGTTGTCATCCTCGACGACGTGATCACCACGGGCGGTTCTTCCGGCAAAGCCATCAAGGAGGTCAAAGAGTTAGGTTGCGAGGTCGTGATGGTGCTCGCACTCGTTGACCGTCTCCAAGGGGCCGCGAAGTTCTTCCAAGACGAAGGAATCGCCAATTATCAGGCGATTTTCACTATTCGTGATTTCGGCGTAGGTCAGGGTTTCTAGCCTGACTGCCCCTCATCAGGCCGGAAAGCCTGGCCTAGTTTTTCTCGTAGTTCTTCGCGGTCAATTTTCCGTACTTGTACTTATGCGAGTTTTCGCGGCTTGGGGTCGCATCCGAAGAGCCGTTCGCCGAGGTCTCCTCGGGCGCCAGCCGGCGGTGGAGCGCTTCATAGTCAAGCTGATTGCCGACCACGAAGTAATGATGATTCCCGGCCCCCTTTATCCAACGGAAGCCGATTTTCTCGACATCCATCCTCGTTCCCAAAAGAGGGCCATTGCCATAGCGCGCCCGGAACTCCTGGGGCGGCACACGTTGGAGCAACGAAGGGCCGTTTATGACCACGTCCCCCGAAGCGGACACGGGAAAGCGGAAACAGCGTTGCCCGGGAGCAAGAGTCAGATTTTCCTGGGTCTGAATCTCCGCCTTAACCAGGCCGCGATAACCGGACGGAAGCACCAATTCCACGCTGAAATTCGGCTCAGCATACACTTCCATAATCAGATCGGGAGAAGACGAATCCTTCTTGCGAGCTGAGGGAGCGGAGGAGTCTTTCTTGAGGGAATCGGCGGACATGTTTCGCATCTCGGGCAAGTATCCGTGAGCGACGGTCTGCACCTGGAATCCATATTCGCCGGGAGGGTCGGTGCGCAGCCGGGCGATGCCGTCGGCCTGGGTCAACTCTCGCGACCGACAGGGAGCAATCTCATCCCCCTTGAGGCGTTGACAGAGATACACCTCGGCCGTCGGGACCGGTTTCTTCGTCTCCGCATCACGGACAAGCACTGTGATCGATTGATCGCCCTGAAAAACCTGACATCCGGGAACGAGACAGAAGAGAAGGATTAGGCAATGCAGGCGCCGAGCGAGCGGACGGTCGCACATGACTCAACCTCGCCATATTACCTCCTCAACCCCTGATTCCGAGCGCGGGAGGACAGACACTCCATGCCAAGTGCTGGCCGGACTGTCAATGCCGATGTATCTGTTCATCCCACCGCCGATGCTCGGGCGCGTTCCTCGCGTGCCAGCCATTTCTGCATCTTCGCCAGTTCCTTGCTCCACAGATCGCTGGCCCGCTTTTCATTAAAGGCATCGTAGAGCAGATCGAGCGTCTCCAGGAGATGACGCAATTGCCCAATGCGTTCTTCCAGCCGCGCTCGTTCCTCGCTGGCTTCGGGCGCCGGGAGCCGTGCTCCGCTAACGGCCAGCGTCTCGGCTTGAAGGGTCAACTCGTACTGCTGATCGTGACGGACAATGATAAGCCCGACCTTCCGCGGCAGCTTGCCGGCTTGAATGGCGCGCCGCGCCTCCGGCAAGCGGGTCGGGCCGTCGCTCGTGATGCTCTGTCGTCCCGATTGCCCGCGCGGGCACTCCAAGACCAACGTGCGCGTCAGCATCACGGATGCCTCGGAGCCGTCGCCCAGCATGATCGTATCCGAGCCGCCATCGAGCATGTACCAGAGCCATAAAAGATATTCATTGCCCAAAAAATCGCGGCCGCTCTCATCGAGGATCCAGGCGACTTCGGACGGCGACGATCCGGGCACGAACGGCGAGGGCGTGGCGTCATCGATGCTGCGCGTCTGCTGCCGCGGTTCGGCCAGGCGAAACGCCTGCTGTCCGGCGCTCAAAGGCTCGAAGCCGTGGCCGAAGGTATCCTCAAACAGCGAGTGCAGCCGATCGAGTGCCGTTACGGAGGTGGTTCCGACGAGCAACTCGTTGGACAAAGCGTCCCACAGCAGCGGATAAACTTTGCGTTTGATGAATCGGCCATCGCGCGCTTCCTCTTCGAGCTTTTCGCGGGCCAGCTCTCGTGCCTCACGCTTCTGCCGCGCGCTGGGGATGCCGCTGGGATTGCCCGAGGCCAAACCTTGCAGCTCGATGTGTGTATAGGCGCGCAGCAGGTCGCTGGGAATGCGCGATGTATCGACACGAAGACAAAAGTGCAGCGCGTCGTTGACGATGTTCTTGGCAAGATCGAACGAGGTATCGAGCAGATGATCGCCGGCCGTCCAACCGACCTCGACCCCGTCGGCGGAGACAGTTTTCTGTTTGCCGATGGCGTGAGTTTGCAAGCGTTTCAGGTGCTCTGGGCCAAACATGCCCGGCGATGGCCCTTTGATGCGATAACGGCCGAAGGTGACGCGCCCGGAGAAGAAACCCATCAGGTGCCTCGCTTGCTGCGGGAGTCAGGGAGTGTCTCACCCTCCTTATCGGCGCGAGGCGGACTGTTGATTGAGGCAAAACGCCAGTCAATACTTTGTTCGTTCCAGACTCGGTAGGAGGAGTGTTTTCAGCGTTTCCGCTTACGTTGGGACCGCTTCTCCGCCGCCTCTTTTAGGAGATTGAAGACAGCTTGCCCTTCACTGCCGGTTCCTTCTTCATGCCTCCGTCGCTCGGCCAGGTCCAGTGCCGTGAGCTGCATCCAGCCCGGAATGGTTGGATCTGCCCCCGCCTCCGCAAGAAACTGTGCCATTCGGAGAGAGCAAGTGCTTGCCGCCTCGCCCAAGGGAGTATTTCCGATCACTCGCTCATCATGCGCATTCACGTCCGCCCCGAAGCGAAGAAGGCTCTCGATGACCGCAAAATGCTCTCCCAGGACTGCGTAATGCAGAGGGGTTTTCCCCAATTCATCAAAAGCGTTGACCGGACAGCCCTGATTGAGCAGTGCTCTTACCAAATTCAAATCGCCCGCTTCCGCGGCACGATGCAGCTTCGTATGTTCAAACCAATCGTCCATAGCGGCCCCAGGAATCGGCTAGGATTTGTTCCTCGACTCGATGATAAGTGTCTCTAAATCGCGGCAGCACGTCGAAGCCGATCGCGCACGGCCAACCATTCATCGCTGTCCGGCGGCAGCGTCACGAGGAGGCGATCCAGGCCGGCGGCATCGAGTTCGTGCAGCACGGCGTACAGATGGGCGGCATAACCGACGGTATCGGACGGGAGCACGCGCAAATGCACTCCGGATGGGATAATTACCTCGCCGCGATCAGCAAATGCTACCCAACCGACGCGACGCTTCTCAGCCAATAACTGCGCGAGGCGTTCCAATTCTCTCCCCGCCTTGACACATTCCAACGGCGTGCGCGGAGCATAGTGGCGTGGTAGCATCCCCGGTGATGGCAGTGGTTGCGGGCCATCCTGAGCGGCAATCGGGAGGGAGCGAACTTGCGTCACAGGGCCGATCACCGACTCCAACTCCGCGACTCGTATCAGACCCGGACGCAGCAAACGAGGCGGCGTTGTGGTCAGATCCAACACCGTTGATTCGATGCCGCCGGTCGTTGGCCCACCGTCAAGAACCATCTCGATGCGTGCCTCCAAACCGCGCAACACATGCTCGGCACGCGTGGGAGACAATTCCGTTGAGCGGTTGGCGCTTGGGGCCGCGATTGGCAAGCCGGTCGTCCGAATCAACGCCTGAGCAATCGGATGAGCCGGCACGCGCACGGCCACGGTCGGCCCTTGAGCTGTCACGATGTCCGGCACAGTATCTCGTTTCGGCAGTACGAGTGTTAGCGGTCCCGGCCAAAAGCGCTCGGCCAAGCGCGCGGCCGATGGAGGCCACTCCGCCGCGACTTGTTGAACTTGTGTCATATCGGAAATGTGGACGATAAGCGGATTATTCGCCGGCCGGCCCTTGGCCGCGAAGATGCGAGCGACCGCAGAGGTATCGAGCGCGTTGGCTCCCAGGCCGTAGACCGTCTCGGTAGGAAAGGCAACCAGTCCGCCGCCGCGCAGCACCCGCGCCGCCTCGGCGAGGGCCGACGCGCTGGGGGCACCCGGATCAACCGGAATCACAACCGTCTTCATCAGATTTGGTAATTGAGCGCATCGTCGGCGCTAGTGCCGGGCTGGCGCATGCGCAACGATGGCTTTTCCAGCGACACAACGGTGGCGGGGTGAACGCTCTGCGTGATCCAAACGTTGGAACCGATAACCGCGTGATGGCCGATCACTGTGTCTCCGCCAAGGATCGTCGCGTTGGCGTAAACGACCACCTCATCCTCCAGCGTCGGATGGCGTTTCATGCCGCGAATAATATTGCCGTCGGCATCGCGCGGAAACGACAGCGCCCCGAGGGTGACGCCCTGATAGAGCTTGACATTTCGGCCGATGTCGCATGTTTCGCCGATCACCACGCCGGTGCCGTGATCGATGAAAAAGCCCGGCATGATGCGCGCGCCCGGATGAATGTCGATGCCAGTGCGCGCATGGGCGTACTCCGTCATCATGCGCGGGATCAACGGCACGCCGAGGAGCAGCAATTCGTGAGCGATACGATAAACCGAGACCGCTTCCAGTCCAGGATAGCAGAAGATAACCTCGTGATAGCTCTTGGCCGCCGGGTCGCCTTCGAAGGCAGCCTGCACGTCTTGCTCCAATTGCATACGCACGTCCGGCAGGTGTTTGAGCAACTCGATGGCTTTCTGCTGGGCCAACGCCTCGAAATCCAACTCCACGCGCGTTTCAACAGGCACGTAATCCTGTTCATGACGTAGCGCGCGGGCGATTTGCTGCGTGAGCTTGTCATGCAAACCGTCGATCAGGTCGCCGACGTGATATTCGACATTGCCGATGTGCAAATTCTGTTTTCGCCAGTAGCCGGGGTAGAGGATGTCGAGAAGGTCGCGGAGAACCTCAACGACGGACTCCCGGCTGGGCAACGGTTTATGGCCAAGGTGGCTGGTCCGGCTGCACTCGGTGTAGGTGGCGACGATGTCCTCGACGATGTCCGGCAGCGTTTCCTTGAGTCGGATGTCGGTAGCCATTGGATGCTCACTATGGTGGCCGGTTGAAGAACGCGCTCTCGCATCCTCCTGATTCATGCTAGGAGGTTGGCGAAATCAGGTCAATTTCCTCCTATTTATCCTTCGGAAGCAAGCTCCACTGAATACAGCAATTTCGGAGAATCGACCTGTTTGGCACGACATGTCTAACCAGACAATGGACAACGTCTACTTGTTCGCCCATAGAACAGGCAAGCGACGCACGTCCCTTAGGCGACTCGTCCAACCGCGGCATCTTGTTACCATCGGATCCATTCGACGACAAATCGTCGTAACTTTGGCTCCGAGCGTTTGTTACAACAAGTTTTCATCGATTGGAGCTAACAATCGGCCGATTGGCCCACCGTTTGCTTTATCCCCACCCGTTCGTCTCTGGGAGAGAGCGGACTAAAAAACTGACCGGCTCGCGCTGGCCATGGGAGAGGTGGTACAGCGAGTCGGTCGGTTTTTTTAATCTTCGCTGTAATCACTTGAAATCTAAGCATTTCTGATAATCTGAGCATCACAGATAGGTGACGAAGTCACCCATTTCGACAACCAAAACCACCGATTTTAGTGCGATCTAGTGCGACAGGAGTGCGTTGCATACTGATATACATAGGCATTAAGGACCAGGAAAACGCCTTTTAACCCCTCATTAGTCTCTTTCATGATTCGGTTGGGTCACCGTTTGGACGCTTTTTATTTGACAAGAAAAATGTTTCCATGTAAAGTAAATAGTGTCCCGCCGTGAGTTTCTTTGGTGACTGGGCGACGCCAAAGGGATTCCGGCGGGACTTTGTTTTCACCTCTCAGCCGCCTCGCGCACACACGACGACTTCGACTCCCTCTCCTTCCAGCTGCCGGATGGTCCCCTCCAACTCCTCGCGGCGGCGGCGGACGTCCTCGTCGAACTCCCCTTCCAAGGGGAGGACATCCACGAAGATATCCGCTTGGTGACAAGCCGAGCAAACGTAGAAGCGGAACAGCACTCCTTCCAGACCTTGGGCCTTCCGAGCGGCTTCCAGGCCCTTGGAATCCTCGCGGGATAACTCCTTCGGCGTGAACTCCTTGCCACAGTGGGAACACAAACGCATCATGGCCGGCTTCTCCATAAAAGAACTTGGCAAGACAAACGCACCGAACGAGGCACTTTCGGTCATCGGCTGTGGCCCGCGCGTCGTTGAGCGTGAGAATTGGTTGGGAGAGGAGTCGTGCCCCGAATCACCTACTCCTTCCATCGTAACCGCAGAGGCTACAGTTTTCAACCCGTACACGGGAGAAGATATTGCCCTCTGGATTCGAGCACATTCTTGATTTCTTCGGGGTCCGCTGGCTTCAAGAAATGAAGGTCGATGCCCACTTCTTTACAACGTTGAATATCGGCCGGTCGGCCATATCCAGTGATTGCCACCAAGAGCGTTTTTGTGAGTTCCGGCATTCCCCTAAGCCGAAGGGCTACTTCGTAGCCGTTCACATCGGGAAGCCCAATATCAAGAAAAACCACGTCTGGGCACAAAGTCGGGGCAACATCAATTGCCTTCTTCCCGTCGTAGACGACCGTCGGTTTGTATCCCCAGAATTGGAGAAGGAGACCGGTCGAATCGGCTGTGTCGTGCTGGTCTTCAACGACCAAAATGCGAAGCTCATCCATACGGATTACCCTCGTTGCAATCCATTGCCTTGCTAGGATGACTTGGAGTCTATCGAGGTCGGATTGGCGATTCAAGGGGCGCGCATCACCCCCTTATGTCAGCGGTCGTGACTGACTAAAATGCATTGACAAGTTTACTATAGTAGATACTGAAGCCTCCAGCAACCAACCGCTTCAACGGGCGGAAACCCACTGATGCGCTCCCTTTTGCTTTTCTCGTGATCATCCTGCTCGGCCGCTCCAAGAACAGCGGTGGACCGTCGCCGCCAGACCCAATCGGGACGCTTGCCCACTAGTTCGAAGAACAGCATCAAGTCCTCCGTATTTCCTTGCCCGCTCGCTTTCTGGCTCAGCTAGAAACTAGTCGCTGCATCCATTTCGAGAAAGAGGAGGCTCCTGCGTTCCTCCACTCGGCCGCAACTTTCGACTAGAGGATGCAATTCTTTCGCTAATCGGTAATATTTGCTGAAGAGGAGGCCGAAAGGAGAACGGCCCATGGAGGATTCATGAACGCGCTCAACCAGAAACCGCCCGTGAAGCGCTCAGCGGGACTTCTGCTACACCCAACGTCGCTTCCGGGGCCATTTGGCATTGGCGACCTCGGTCCTACGGCCTACGCTTGGGTTGATGCTCTCGTGGCCGCGCGGCAAACTTGGTGGCAGATTTTGCCGTTGGGGCCGACCGGATACGGCGATTCGCCTTATCAATGCTTCTCCGCATTTGCCGGCAATCGTTATCTCGTAAGTCCGGAATTGCTTGTCCGCGACGGTCTTCTCAAACAGGACGACCTCGCCGGCGTGCGTTTCCCCGCCGAATACGTGGACTTTGGGTCGGTCATTCCCTTCAAGCTGGCCATGTTGACGCGGGCGTGGGAAAACTTTTTATCCGGCGCCGCGGCTTCATTACGATCCCCGTTCGAGACATTTTGCGTCCAGGAGGCACGCTGGCTAAACGACTTCGCGCTGTTTTCGGCCCTCAAGGACGCCCACGGAGGGGCCAACTGGCAAGACTGGCCGCGCGAGCTGATGCTGCGCCAAACGACCGCCCTGCGCGATGCACGCCGGCAATTGAGCCGGGCCGTCGGTTTACATCAGTTCACCCAGTTCCTTTTCTTCCGCCAGTGGAAGGAACTCAAACACTACGCCAACAGCCGTGGCGTTTTCCTTATCGGTGACGTCCCAATCTTCGTTGCCAGCGATTCGGCGGACGTTTGGGCCAATCCAGAGCTGTTTTTGCTCGATGAGGAACGCCACCCGACCGTGGTGGCCGGCGTTCCCCCGGATTATTTCTCCGCGACCGGCCAACGGTGGGGCAATCCCCTGTACAATTGGGAGGCGCTCAAAAAGTCACGTTATGCCTGGTGGATCTCCCGCCTGCGGGCCATGCTGACGCAAGTGGACCTCGTGCGACTCGATCACTTCCGAGGCTTTGAGGCTTACTGGGAGATTCCGGCCGACAAACCGACGGCGGAGATCGGCCGCTGGGTTACGGTACCCGGTGCGGATTTCCTGAATACGGTGCGCGAGGCATTCGGCGGACTGCCTTTGATCGCCGAGGATCTTGGACTCATTACACCGGAAGTCGATGCGCTCCGCGCCCAGTTCCATCTACCGGGCATGCGTATCTTGCATTTCGCCTTCTATGGCGATCCGAATGATCGATTTTTGCCCCACAATTACGATCGCAACACCGTCGCTTACAGCGGAACCCACGATAACGATACGACGATCGGCTGGTATCGCACCTTGCAGGAGCACGAACGCCGCTTTCTGCACCGCTATTTGCCGCACGGCAGCGGCAACATCGCCTGGGACCTAATTCGCCTGGCCTGGAGTTCGGTGGCCGATCGCGCCCTGGCGCCCTTGCAGGACGTGCTAAGCCTGGGTTCCGAGGCGCGCATGAACATGCCCGGCCGCGAACACGGCAACTGGAGCTGGCGCTATACCGAGCAGATGCTGACCCAGCCGCTGCTCGATCGCTTGGCGGATATTACCGAGGTTTATTCGCGCTAAAAAAGCCCTCTTTTCAGCGCCTTTGCCAATCGCCGCACCGAACGCGAACACATCTCGCGCGAACCGCCGACCGGCACCGTGCACATCGCCAACCGCAACGGCGCATGCTGAAATCGGTACTCTCGGAGACCCCAGCTTCGCCCCGGATAAACCAACGCTATGCCTTCCGCTCCCAGCATCATCCCATAAGCCAGCACTTGATACAGATCTGCCGGCTCCGCATTACGCGGCAATCGCTTCCACTTGGCATCGACGACCAGCAGCGCCTGACCGTCCTGGTCAATCGTCAAGTCTGGGCGAATGGTGATGTCGGGATGGTTGCTAGAAGGCTCATTGATGGTATGTGTCCTTTGAACGGCAACCGTATGCTTCCCGCTCTGGGCGAAGGCTTCGACGATACCGCGCGTGATGTGCTGCTCAAACACACGCTCCATGTCGAGCAGAAAGCTCGGTGCCGGTATCGGCCCAGCGGCATCGCCGAGAGTCAGGCTATCCGCCAGTAATCGGCACAGTTCCATCACAGCGCGATACTCGGCCGGCAGCCGATTCATTTCGACTGCCTCCCACAATCGATCCGACAGAGGCACGGAGGAGACGCCCTGGAAGCCGGTGAGAGCTTGTCGCAAGGCGGCTCGTACTTCTGCACCCAGCAGTGGACATGCCGTGAGCGATTCTGTTACCGCTTTCACCATCTGATTGCAGGGGACATCAACACTGAAATCGTCGTATTGAGAGTGCAATTGATCTTTTCGTCCCGGCGCTTCGCGAAACTGAGCAGGAAGGTCGAGCCGGCCGTGTAGCACCACTCCCTGTTCACTGCGTTCGCGATACGCGCGAGATAACCCCGCGGCGACGCGCTCAGCGATGCGCCGGGCCAATCGTCCCGCGAGAAAGTCGAGTGCTTCCGTCCCCGTCTCCGGCGTGATGCAATCGCTGCGGGCGGATACATCGGCGAGTGGATCAAGCATGGCAAAGACATTGGCCAACGGAATCTTGGGCCGGATGACGAACCGGCACGTCGGTGCGACGAGGACGCCAACGCAACTCAGCGCTGTCAGGCGATAACGATCGCGTCGGCCGGTCGGCAGCACTTCCATGTGTCCCCGATGATTCTCAAGCAGGAACGCGACATCGGCGGGAGCCAGCCGGGCGATGTGCGGCCGCCGTTCGATGAGGTTCAACGTCCGCGGTTCTGAGGGGGAGTGCATGGCTCATCAAGGGTTAGGAGCCAACGGTTTCGCTTGCGGCGGCTGGCGGCGCTTGGCCCTATCCCACAAGCGAACGCCGATATCCACGCCGGGTTGGTTTGGGTGCTCGCGGTCGAGATTGCCGCCGTTATCGGCACGATCCTGTCCGACCGAATAGATAACGATGCCATCCTTGATATGGCGATATCGCAGCGGCGCGCCGTCGAAGGGATCGAGGAGCTCGCGGGCAAGATACTGGGGACAGAGTTGGCCCATCTTGTCGGGCCATGTCTGTTTATCCCGGCGGTAGCGTTCGGCAGCGAGGGCGACAATCGTGCTGCGAAGCGTAGCATCTTTTCGCCGAAAAGATTCGCCTATTTTGGAAATCGCCGGCAGCAGCGATCGGGCAACGAAGGCGTTTTTCGGTAGCTCGCGCACTTCCGCATCGAATCGTTTCTCCGATGCGGCTTGCTCCTGTGTGGCCAGCTGGGACTCCTTGATTCGACGTGTCATCAAGGACAAGTAAAGAGCATGCTCTTGGCGCGTGTCCATGTGCCATAGCGACATGAAAGTGCTTTCCACCCAATCCGCCCGCTCCCTGCCGCCAGTCAACTCCTTCAGCTCATCCAAGGAGACCTCGCCGCGTTCTATGGCCTCGAACAATTGGTGCATACTTGCTCGCTCGCCGCGCGTGGCGATGAGAAGGCCAGGAAAAGAATCTTCTTTCTCCAGCAGCTTTTGCAAGTCGCTCATGTCTTCAAGCGGTGGTTCGCCTTGCGCGAGCGTCCGTTCGATGGCCTGGCAGGCATGGACAACTCCGGCGTTCCGTATCAATTGCGAGACGAAAATCGGCTCATCTCCCAGCGACCGGGCCGCATTGAGCGCGGCTCGGCAAGCCGTCAGAGCCTTCTTGCTATCTCCCTTCTGGTTCTGTTGCATGGACTCGAAAACGAGCAAATTCACAATGCGCCGGCTTTCTTGCTGATCGGCAAGCAAAGTCAGGATAGGATTTCGTTCATAGTGAATTCGATGCCGGCCGCGCGGCATGTTGGCCAGTTTGATCGCTGCGTTCAGGGCTGGCTGCGCGATCGCCAATACGCTCGAAAGACGAGCAAACTCCTCGTCGGTCAGTTTCTCGTTCGGCGGCAGAAGCCGAAATTCTTCTTCGCGAAAATCCGCCGACGGCCAGGTTCGCGGCAGCCATCGCGCGGCGGTGACAATCACGCGGGCGCTGTTTTCCTCTTCGGGCACATCCTCGCGAGCGGCCTCGATGTCATCGAAACGCCAGGCCGGTTCGGTGCGGTCCAACTCAGCCAGCGTATCCTTAAGTTTGCTTGCCATACTACTGCGATGCCATGTCATGGCGATAACGACGGCGACCGCTAAGCTCAACACCCCCCAACCAAAGCACTTAAGCAAACCCATGAGGGGGCGTGGTTCGGCGGTTTCGGTAGTTGCTTTCTCGGTTTTCATGCTGCCTCACTTGCTTCTCTCGCTTTTTGTATCGTGCAAAGACTCTTACTGCGGCGGCTGGCGGCGCTTGGGGACATCCCACAAGCGCACGCCGATGTCCACGCTAGAGGTAGTTTCTTCCCCTCGGTTGAGATTGCCGCCGTTATCAATGGCATCGCGACCCAGGGAGTAGATCACGACACCATCCTCGACGCGGCGATAGCGGAGGGGATTGCCGTCGAAGGGATCAAGCGGTACGGAGGCGAGATACTTGGGACAAATTTGAGTCAAGGAATCGGGCCATTCTTTCGTCTTTCGACGATGGCGCTCGACGGCGAGCGCGGCGAGCGTGCTGCGGAGGGCAGCGTGTTTGCGCCGGAAGATGTCGCCCATCTTGGAAAAGGACGGTAGCAGTGCTCGCGTGATGAGGGCACTTCTCGGCAACCCGTGGATATCGTGCTGGAATCGTTTCTCTAGCTCCGCTTGCTCGTGCATGGGCAGTTCGGCTTCATGGACGCGCCGTGTGGTCAACGACAAGAAAAGAACGTGATCTTCCAGCGTATACATGCGCCCGAGTTTGATGGCGGCACTTTGCAGCCAATCCGGCGACGCCCCGCCTCGCCGCGTCAGGGCCAATTCATCATAAGACACTTCGCCGCGTTCGACCGCCTCGAACACTTGATGAAACATGGCGCGTTCGCCGCGCGCTGCCACAAGAAGACTGGGAAAAGCGTCTTCGTTTTCGAGCAGTGTCTGCAACGCACTCAAATCCTCGGGAGCCGGCTCGGTTTGTCCGAGCGTCCGTTCGATAGCCAGGCAGGCGTTGACAACATCGAAGCTGCGGATCAATTGCGAGATGTAGAACGGCTCATCGCCGATCGAGCGTCCCGCGTTGAGCGCGGCACGGCAAGCTGCCAGTGCATTCTTCGTTTCGCCCTTCTGATTTCGTAGCATCGCCTCGAAAACGAATAATGTCGAAATTCTCCTGACTTGGTCGAGGTGTGGCATCGGGCGATCGATTGGATTGCGCTCCAGAGGAAGAGGATGCCGGCCGCGCGGCATGTCAGCCAGTTTGATCGCCGCATCCAGGGCCGGCCGCATCTTTGACAATTCACTCGACAGGTGAACAGAATCCTCATTGTTCAGCTTCTTGTTTGGCGACACAAGCTGGAATGGTTCGGCAGGAAAGTCTGGCGGAGGCCAGGTCCGTGGCAGCGATTTCGCTGCTGCGGCGATTACGCGGGCGCTGTTCTCCTCTTCGGGCACATCCTCGCGCGCGACCTCGATATCCTCCAAACGCCATCCCGGCTCGGTGCGATCCAATTCAGCCAGCGTTTCCTTAAGTTTGCTTGCCATCTTACCGCGATGCCAAACAAGGCTGATCACGACCAGAATCGCCAGGATCAATACTCCCCACCCCAGGCACTTCAGCAAACCGATCATGGGACGCGGCTTGGCCGAATCGATTGTTTCATTTTGGCTTTCCATGATCGCTCACCGGGACTTCAGACCTCTCACGCTGGATGGATCCATTTAGATCGATCTGGCAACGCGTTGCAACTCGTTTTCGGCAAGAACTTGGAACTCGATAATGGCTCGCCAAAAAGAAGAAGAGCTAAGGTACGAACAATTCAGTATCGTTGAAATTCCCCAACATCCGAAACTCATCGCCCGTACCGAGGACAGCTATGTACAAGCTGACGACACCGATTTTCATCTTCCTGTTGCCAGCCATCGCGCTTGCCGGCGACGAGAAGCCTCTCATTTTGCGGCACCCAACCCTTAACCGCTCTCACGTCATCTTCGTCCACGGCGGCGATCTGTGGATGGTGTCGCGTCAGGGCGGCGATGCCCAGCGGCTTACCAGCATCGGTCGGGCATACAACCCCATTTTCTCGCCCGATGGCGCGCAGGTCGCCTTCACCATTGAGGAGGACGGCAACTATGACGTGTATGTCCTGCCCGCGACCGGCGGCGTACCGAGACGGCTGACCTACCACCCCAGCCCTGATTTCGCTGTCGGCTGGACTCCCGACGGCAAGAATGTCCTGTTTGCCTCACAGCGAAATAGCTACGCGCGTTTCACGCGGCTCTTCACGATCCCCAAGCAGGGCGGCTTCCCCACGGAAGTACCCTTGCCGATGGCCGAGTTTGGCTCCTACTCGCCCGACGGTGGCAAGCTCGCTTACGTACCCTATTCCAACGGCGGCTTCATCCCCATCCCGCAATACCACATGGCCTGGAAACGCTATCGAGGCGGCACAACCTCGCCCATTTGGATCGCCGAACTGAGCGATTCCCACATCACGAAAATCCCTCGTGATAATTCGAACGACTCCCATCCGATGTGGATCGGAAACAAGGTCTACTTTCTTTCCGATCGCAAGGGACCTGTCACGTTGTTCGTCTACGATCCAGCCACGAAGGAAGTGAACCAGCTCATCGAGAATAGCGGCACGGACATCAAGTCCGCCTCGGCCGGACCCGGCTCCATCGTCTATGAGCAGCTTGGCGCCTTGCACCTGTTTCATCTCGATAGCGGCAAGGCGGAGGCGCTGGAGGTTCGGATTGCCGGTGACTTCCCCACGGTTCGGCCGCGTTTCATCAAAGCGGCCAAGCAGATCCGCCACGCCGGCCTGTCCCCGTCGGGCGCGCGGGCGGTTTTCGAGAGCCACGGCGAGATCCTCAGCGTGCCGGCCGAGAAGGGCGACACCCGCAATCTAACCAACACGCCGGGCGTCGCCGAGCGCGACCCGGCCTGGTCGTCCGACGGTAAGCAGATCGCTTATTTCTGCGATGAATCAGGAGAATATCAGCTCCACCTGCGCGCGCAGAACGGGCGCGGCGCCGTGAAGAAGTATGCCCTGGGAGATCCGCCATCTTTCTACTATGCACCCACCTGGTCGCCCGACGGCAAGAAGATCGCGTACATCGACAAACGCCTCAACGTCTGGATTCTCGAGCTGGCCAGCGGCCAATCCACGAAGGTCGATACCAACACCTACGACATGCTTGAGCGCGCGCTGGAGCTGACCTGGTCGCCCGATAGCCGCTGGCTCGCTTATACAAAGACGCTCAAGAACTATCTGAATGCGATCTTCGTCTATGACGTGGCCAGTGGCAAGAAACATCAGCTCACGGATGGGATGAGCGATACCCGCTTCCCGGCATTCGATGCTCAGGGCAAATATCTCTATTTCACGGCCAGTACGGACATTGGCCCGACCATCGGCGGCGGCGAGATGTCGGGGATGAACCGACCTGTGACTCGCAGCGTCTACGTGATCGTCCTTGCCGCGGACCAACCGTCGCCGCTGGCTCCGGAGAGCGATGAGGAGAAGTCGGAGGAGGGAAAGGGTGCGAGCAAGGCCGGTGCCGAGAAGAAAGAAGGGAAGGGCAAGGCTGCTATCAAGAATGAGGCGAAAGAGAAGAAGGAAACCATTAAGGTACGCATCGATTTCGAGGGGCTAAGCCAACGCATCCTGTCGCTGCCTGTCCCCGCCCAGAATTATCAACAGCTATTGGCGGGCAAGTCCGGCACCCTTTTCCTCGTTGAAGGCCCCGTCCTGGTCCAGCGCTCCGATGGCGACGACCCACAGCGCCTGACCGTTCACAAGTTCGAGCTGGAGAAACGCAAGAGCGAGAAGTTCCTCGAGGGTGTGACCGGCACCATTTACCTGTCGCACAATGGGGAGAAGCTCCTGTACCGCCAGGACAAGAAGTGGTTTCTGGCCGGCACTGCCGCTTCACCCAAGCCGGGCGAGGGGGTCTTGAAAGTGGAGGAGATGGATGTCCGTATCGATCCCCGGGCCGAATGGCGGCAGATGTATCGCGAGGTGTGGCGGATAGAGCGCGACTTCCTCTACGACCCCGGCGCGCATGGACTCGATCTTAAGGCAGCCGAGCAGAAGTACCGCGTCTACCTCGACCGGCTCGCCAGCCGGGATGATCTGAGCTACCTGTTCACGGACATGCTGGGCGAGTTGACTCTGGGCCACGTCTTTGTGATCGACATGTTCCGCGAGCCACCAGGTTCGGATGCACCGCCCAAGACAGGTTTGCTCGGCGCAGACTACCACATGGAGAATGGCCGCTACCGCTTCGCGCGTGTTTACGATGGGGAGAACTGGAACCCCGACCTGCGAGCGCCGCTGACACAGCCGGGCGCCCGCGTGCGGGCCGGCGAATACCTCCTGGCCGTTAATGGCCAGGAGGTTCGACCGCCGGACAACCTCTATCGCTTCTTCGAGGGAACGGCCGACAAGTCCGTTGTGCTAACGGTTGGCCCCACCGCCGACGGCAAGGGATCGCGGGAAGTCACCGTAGTCCCCGTCGCAGATGAAGAAAAACTGCGTAACCTGGCCTGGGTTGAGGACAACCGTCGCAAGGTGGCCCGGATGACCGGGGGCCGGGTGGCCTACGTCTGGCTGCCCGACACAACTGGCGGCGGCCTGACGGCATTCAACCGTTACTACTTTGCCCAAGTGGACAAGGAAGGCGCGGTCATCGACGAGCGCTTCAACAGCGGCGGCCGGCTCGCCGAGTACATCATCGACTATCTGCGCCGGCCGCTCATGTGCCACATCAGCACGCGCGATGGCCAGGACCAGGTTTTCCCTGCCACCGCGATCTACGGCCCCAAGGTAATGATTATCAACCAGATGGCCGGCTCGGGCGGCGATGCCATGCCCTATTTCTTCCGGCATCAGAGGGTGGGGCCACTGATCGGTAAGCGGACCTGGGGCGGGTTGGTCGGCACCGGCGACTATCCGGCGCTGCTGGATGGTACCCTGGTAACGGCACCGCACTTTGCGATCTGGTTCCCATCCGGCCAGTGGGAAGTGGAGAACCGGGGCGTGGCTCCCGACATTGATGTGGAGATGGACCCGCAAGCCTGGAGAGCCGGCCGCGATCCGCAATTGGAGAAGGCGGTCGCCGTGGTGCTGGAAGAATTGAAGAAGCCGCTGCCCCCCAAAGCGAAACGGCCGGCGTATCCGAACTATCACCGGAAAGGGGGATAAAGATCGACTATTCAAGAACATGCAGTGGTTAGCGACGCTTCACAGAAGCGTCGCTAACCTGCACGCCGTCTCAGTCGCGTACTATCCGGCGCCAACACGCTGCCGACGTCCCCCGCGCTGAGAGCCGTCGTCGAGAAGTTTCTCGATTTCATAATTCCCCAATCGCGCCGTTTGGCCGGCAAATTGTTCCTCTAGCAGCGGCCGGACGTGGTGTTGCCAGATGATGCGCAGTCGCGCTTCGTCGAGATCGGGCACCATGAAATAGCTGTGGCCAATTTGTCGCTGCGGTCCCAGGTCGGCGCGTAAGCGGGCATTCAGGCACTCGAACAGTTTCAACACGCGCTCGGTGAAAGCGGGACCAGCGGCAGGTATGTGCTGTTGCAGCCAGCGGGAAAGGACGGCGGCGTCGGGCGGCATGTCCAGAAAGGAGAAACGCCGTCGCAATGCTTGATCGACGAGAGCGACCGAACGATCGGCGGCGTTCATGGTCGCCAAGAGATACAGATTTGATGGCAAACGGAAATGCCGCCGCGAACAAGGAAGGCACACGGATTGTTCCCGATACTCCAACAGATATAGCAATTCGCCGAAGATGCGAGGCAGATTGCCGCGGTTGATTTCGTCGATGAGGAGCACATGCGGCTCGGCGGGGCGACGGCCCGCCTCTTCGGCGAAAGCACAAAGCAAGCCAGCCTCCACCGGATACGTCACGTCAGAGCGGCCGTCGATCGTCACGGATCGAACCTTAATGCCCTCCACAAACTCCTCGTAACTATAGGCGGGGTGGAATTGCACCAAGCGGATGCGCTCGTCGCGGCCGCCGGTCAGTAGGCGTGCCAAGTGGCGGGCGACGTGGGTTTTGCCGGTTCCGGGGACGCCTTGAAGGATCAACTGGCGTTTCAACTCCAGAAGGTGGCGCGCTCGCTCCAGCCAGTCGCGGTCGAGGAGCGTTGCTCGCTGGAAATCGCCTTCAGTATACGGCTCGCCCGTGATCGATCCGCCCAGACAGCGGACCAGGAACGCATGCGCATCATCCTCTAGGGCACAGGCGTAAAGCGGTAGCAAACGATCGAATGTCAACAGGATCTCGCCGGCTAGCTCGTCGCCGGAGACGAGTGCGGCCTGGGGAGATACTGTGCGGGAAACTTCAAAGGAACGCCCCTCACTCCAGAGGCGGAGGTCGTCTGCATTGGTGATCGATTGCCCCATTTCGCTGGTGTCGACGGCTCCGAAGCGGCAATCGTGCAAAACGCCGCGATCGCGTAGGGCGCGGAACAGCAAGTCAGCGTGCAGCCGCACCTGTCGGCGGAATTGCGGAAGAATGGATCGTGCCTTGCGGCCCAGACGCAGACCGTAGCGAAGTCCATCTCCATCGAGGCGAACGAAGAATTGAACGTCCTCGCGCCGGCTACCGTTCGTGCGGCGGCAGAAAGCGATCCACAGCGCGGTGTTGTACGGCTGCGAGCGCCCATAAGTGTTCTTGCAAATGCTCGTGAGCGCTCGCCCGCTGCGCGGCTCGGTGTCGAGATGCCAACCGTGGATGCCGTGTAAGACCGGTTCGATGTAGCGCTCGGCGAGGACGCGGCACAGTTCGATGAGCGGCTCACGCACGGCGAAGCGATAGCGGTCGCGCTGGCGCTCCATCCATTCCCGCTTGTTGTTGTGGGCCAGTTCACCGAGGAAGTGAAAGGTATCGGCGCAGAAACCTGCGAACGATTCCCGATCCGTTTTATCCCTATTGTTCGCCAAATCAGCGAGGATGGCCGGCACTTCCAGCGGGTGAGTCTGATGTCGCTGCCGCAGCCAAGCGATGCCCTCATTAAAGAGACGATAGCGCTCGGCGGGCGGTTCAAAAGCGCTGCTGTCGTCGAGCGCGGCGTAGGCAGTGCGGATGTCGTCATTCCAAGGGGCGAAATTCTGCGGATCGCGCAGATGCAGCACAGCGGAAGGCAGCCAGAGTCCGGCGCCTGGCAACGGCTCGGCGGTCCAAAACGCGGCCAGCGTGCGATAGGGATCATCGCTTTCCCATAATCGACCGACCCACAAAGTCAGCATTTCGGCCTGTTCGCCCCAATCGAGCGGCGAACGCATACAGCCTTCCAGGTCCGCTGCAGCCAGGGCATCGCCGATCCCCTTCCCGTCGCAGTTGGCTAGTGCTTGCTCCATCTTCTCCTGCCCGCGCGCCAGCGCCTGGCCGCGGTCTTTCAACCGATCGCGCAACGACATGCGGGCGCGCTCATGCTGAATGGCGGCGACGATCGATGGGCCATGAACCTCTTCGGTAATCGTGTCGAGCGCCGGCAGGTTGCGTCCACGCATGGAGGCGACGAGCGTGAGGAAATGATCGATGTGCAGCGCCGACAGGGCCGGTTCTTGTGCTTGAATGCGGTCATAAGCAGAGAGCAGGGCGGCATAGATCGTTACCGCATCATCGCCGCGCCGCCACGTCGTAAGACCCAGACGCTCCAGTCCAGTGAGAATAGCTGGCGTCCAACCGGGATTTCGTGACGGCTGCAACGCTTGCAGTAACGCTGACCAGAAACGCGGCCCGAGGCCAGGGACGTGATATGCTCCCGAAACGTTGAGGCACGCCGCGGCCTTGGCCGGCAGGGGATCGCGGCCGCGCAGCAGATAGACAAGCGCATGCCGCACGATGCCGGCCCGTCGGCGCAGAGTCTCGACATGCAACGGCGGCTGCACGCACGCTTCATAGAAGCGAATCAGTGCATCGCTTAATTCGTCCGCTGGAGCATTCTCAAGAAACTCGGGGAAGAGAAACTTGACGCTGGCTGACAAGACGGCGGCGAAACGCAGTCCCAGCCACGGCAAATGATGGAGTTCGCCCATGCTGGGCACGCCGGCGCGGGTGTACGCATGCAGCAACGGAGCGAGCAGAAATTGTTGACGTGTGGATCGCTTCATGAGTGCTCCGCCCTCCGTTGCTCTCTCCGCATGCCGGTCTTGACGATTGTACCGCTCGCTTTTGAGTTCGCAAAGCGTTCCTGATCCTCGCGGATTAATCGAAATCCCAATAAACACTGGCTCTACACGACATGAGATGATACCCTGCTTGGATAAGCCCCTGGGGAAACAGGACACCCTAAAGAGGACGATCATCATGCGATACGGCTTGACGTTCGTGTTGTTGTGGAACGCAGCATTTCTTTCGATGATGGCGGCGCGAGCTGAAACTCCGGTCCCTTTCCCCAAGCCGACGGCCAATACCGCGGATGAGCCGCGCGCCGCCTCCGTCTCACTTCCGGCAGCCGCTCGTTTCCTCGATGCGGCGGCCGTCAACTGGACGCGCGAGCGCAAGTGCGCCACCTGCCACACTAATGTTCCCTATCTGTTCGCGCGCGCCGCGATCAAGGGCACTCCGTCCGACGGCGCGGCGATCGTCCGTCGCTTCTTCGAGGATCGCGCGGCCCACTGGGACGACGACGCCAAAAGCGCGAAGCCTCGCTTTGATGCCGAAGTGGTTGTCACGGCCGTCGCTTTGGCATTCGATGATGCTCAAGCGAGCGGCAAGCTGCACCCGATGACCCGGAAGGCGCTTGATCGCATGTGGACCCTGCAACGCCCCGCCGGCGCCTGGAACTGGCTGAAATGCGAATGGCCGCCCCTGGAACATGACGACTATTTCGGGGCCGTGTTCGCTGCCGTGGGCACGGCCATCGCGCCGGATGGGTACAGTCAAACGAAAGCGGCGCAACAAGGACTGAAAAAGCTAAAAGAGTATCTCCACAAAACGCCGGCGCCGAACCTCCATCATAAAGCCTGGCTGTTGTGGGCCTCGACGAAACTCGATGGGCTTATGACGCCATCCGAACGCCGGGAAACGATCCAGAACTTGCGGGCGCTTCAACGTGATGATGGCGGCTGGAGCCTGGCTTCGCTGGGTGATTGGAAAGGACACGACGGCCGCGAGAACGACAAAAATGCGCCGAGCGACGGCTATGGGACTGGACTTGTCGTTTATGTACTGCGACAAGCCGGCGTGACGGCGAAAGATCAGGTGATCGAGCGTGCGGTTCGCTGGTTAAACACGAATCAACGTGTGTCCGGACGCTGGTTCACGCGGTCACTCAATACGGATCGTGCTCACTACATCACGAATGCAGGGACCGCATTCGCAGTTCTGGCCTTGACCGCGTGCGCGGAGAACTGATCCCGTGGCTACTGGCCCCCAGAAATATCGGCGCGCACGCTGCGCGGGCGATCATCTCCGCGGCTGACACAGACCGCTTGGTTCCACGTAATCCTCGAAGAAAATCCACAGCACACGGGAATAGCGAAAAATCAAGGGCGTCAACGGGATATAGGGAAGAAGCGCGACCGCTGCTATCAGCGTCCCCGGCCACTTCGGAAAGAATGACTGGACGACGAAAAACAAGGGCACAAGGATGACAACGGCGAGACCGTAACTGCAATACATCGCTCCCAACCAAAAGCCTTCCTCGCGTCGAAACGGCAGACCGCACTGTGGGCAGTCGGAGTGCATCGAAAAAAGTCCATCGAAGATGCGTCCGGTTCGGCAACGGGGGCAGCGTTGCCGTAGCAGGGCCATCCCCCAAGAGTGTTTCAAAGTCGGCATAATGGAATCTATCCTGTAGTGCATCAACTGCGGGCGAAGACGTCTATCTCTTTCATTCTACCGGACTCCGGGTGCATTTGTAATTTTGTCCGCGCGGTGTGTAAATTGTGCAGAGTCCCTGGTTTGTGAGGTTGGCCTTTTCCCGCTGCCGGTCCTCTGCTATACCGCCTTGGCTTCGTGACGGACCCGCCTATCGGACTCGCCGTTTCTCTGCTCCTGTCCGCCCATTAACATACGGCCCTGGAAACGCCAGGGTCGGGAGGGATTCTCCATGCGCAAGGAAGCGCATCGTTGGGTCGTCTTGTCCTTGTCGTCCCTGTTGGGCGTTCTCGTTGTGCCCATTCGCGGCGGTGCATATCCGTGAGGACCGCAAGGGTGTCCAGCACCCTTTATCGGCGGTTCGCCGATGTTTGCTCCGGGTATGATGTCCCCTCCGCCCCCCATGACGTATTCGCAGCCCGCGCCGGCGTATGTGCCGCAAAGACCGGCAGCGCCCGCCGTCGCGGCACAGACGCCCGCCTCCAGCCGGCCGCAACCATTGATCCGCGCCCAGGCCCCCGAGGAGCCAAACCCGGCTCGGCCGCCGCTCTTGACCCTGCCATCGCCGGAGCAACTCGGCGTGGCCGTCCGGCCAGTCGAGAACTCCCCCGATTGGACGGCGATTCACGCCCGAATGAAGGCCCTGGGGGTTGTAAGTTATCACATGGATTCGCTGCCGGACGGGCGCTCACGTTTCACCTGTTGCATGCCAGGCGATCAGCCGGGATTGACGCGGCGCATTGAATCCGTGGCCGCCACCGAGATCGAGGCGGTGCAGGGCGGACTCCAGCAAGCCGCCCAGATGCGTCCTGGACAGCCCTGATACGCCGGCGCCCGTCCTCATCCTGGAAAAAGTGCTACACTTAAGCGGGAGGTTTGGTTCGTTTTCGTCGCTTGCTTCCGTTCCCCAAACAGTCGGTGAGAGGAAGCATCATCCGGGAAGGGTTGCATCCCATGATCTCCACAAGTCTTCAAGGCGTTGCCGAGTTGGTCATCCGTCAAGCGCAACGCCAGGGATACATTGTGCCGCGCCAGGTCCGCACGGTATTGAGCGGGGCCGGCGTCTCCGAAACGCTCTGGAAAGATGTCTTGGCCGTTGCTCGGCCGTCTTTGGCTTATCGGAATGGACGCTATTACTACAGCACCCCGGTTAGCGATCGCGTCCGCAAGGAGCGAGCGGCGCAACAAGGAGTCCAGAAGGCGGTCCGCGAGATCATTCGCCGCTATCGCGAAGGCTCTCACGTCGAGCGGCGCGAGGAGGACCGCATCGATTTTGTGCAGCCGGTCAAAGTGCGTATCGAGGACGGGCGCGAGTACACGTTGCTGACGCGCGATCTGTCCGCCACCGGCATCCGTCTGATCGGCACACGGCGGTTCCTGGGGCAGAAGATTCGCGTGACGATTCCATCCTCGGACGGTACTTCTTCCTGGGACTTTGTCGTGCGCGTCCTGTGGACCTGCACCGTGGGCGATGATCTTGTGGAAAACGGCGGCACCTTTGTTGATCTGGCTCAGCCCACGCCTTCATAAACCGAATGCCATCGCCGGGGCAGAATCTCGCATGAGGAAGAATCGGTTAGCGACGCTTCTTTTTCACTCCGCGGATGTGATGCGTCGCTAACCACAAATCGACGCTCCTCGTTCTCCCGCATTCCGTAATCAATTTCTAATTGTCATCTCATCATCTCCTCATTCGATCACGTTTAGAATCCTCCCCATCATCGGAGATTCGGTCTACGAGGAGGAATGGCAAGCGATGACGCGCCGTCCCTCAACGCTTCCTCCCTGTACCGAGAGCAATGTCGCTTATACCTTACGGAGAGTCGCGGTGAACAAGTTTTTCATTCTCGGGTGCCCGCGCTCGGGGACGACGATGGTGCAGCAAGCACTTAACCGGCATTCCCAGATCGCTATCCCCGCCGAAACCAAGTTCTTCTTCTCATTCCTGGGTCAGCCGAAGAAGTATCAGCTCCGTCATATCGAACGTCTAAACGCGGACTTGAATATCCATCTCCCTCCGCCAGTAAAACGCATCGCTTCGGACGCCGAAGGGCGTGACTATTACGAACTCATGGCCCGGCATTACCTGGATGGTTTGTGTAAACCGACGGTTACTTGCTTCGGAGAAAAATCCCCAGAACACACGGGCCTTCTGCCGCGCATTCGCCGGATGTTTCCCGAAGCGAAATTCTTGGTCCTCTATCGGGACGGGCGGGACGTGGCTTCCAGCTTAAGCCGGATGCCTTGGATGACGCCGAACTTATATGTGAATTTCGTGGTTTGGCTGTACTACTATTGGGTCCTACTGCGGGAGAGGGAACGCAACCCCGACAACCTTTATTTCGCTCGTTATGAGGACATCGTTGCCGATCCGAGAAGCGAGTTGGCGAGGATCCTTGACTTCCTAGGGCTTCCTTACGAGGCGACCGTGACGGAGGGACACGGCAACAGCGAGGGGGTACCGCTCCGGGAGTACGCCTGGAAGCGGCGGGCACTGGAGAGGATTGGCACGGCAAGAGTTGGGGTTTTTCAGCATGAACTAAGCATGGACGAGATTGAAGTGCTGGAGCGCCTGGGCAAAGAGCCGCTCTCCGCGCTCGGCTATTCGCTGATCACGGACGGCACCCGACGGTTGCCCCTTACTTTACTGATGAAGTTAACCTTGGATCTCACTCGGTTCGCTATTCGGCTGCCGCGGTGCTCCGTTCTGAGAGAGTTGGCTTGCCGGCTTTCCCCCGACGGAAAACCCACACCGTCCCTGGCCACGCCCGTCGTGCCCGCCCCGGCCTGAGTACCCGCTGGAAAATCGAAGAGCCGTACTACCACTCTGCCAAAGTCTGAGCATGCACTATGGCTCGATCCCGCCTAATCTCATGCTGCGCCGGCTTACTGGCGCTAACTGTCCTCGCCTACCTACCGGTTTGGGATAACGACTTCGTTGACTTCGACGACGAGCAATACATTACGACGAACCCGCCCGTAACACGAGGGATAACGTGGTCCGGGTTTCTCTGGGCGTGGACGATCGACCGGGCGCCTTACTGGATGCCGCTCACCTGGCTGTCGTTCCAGCTTGATGCACACTGCTTCTCGGCACGAAGCCCCGAGGGAGACTCAATCCCCTGCCCCGCCGCTTTCCACGGTCAAAACCTGTTCTGGCATGCTGCCAGCACGCTCTTGTTGTTCGTCGTCTGGCGACGGGCGACCGAGCGCGAGGGAGCTAGTTTCCTCGTCGCTGCCCTATTCGCCCTCCACCCGATGCACGTAGAATCGGTGGCCTGGGCAGCAGAACGCAAGGACGTTCTCAGCGTCTTCTTCGGCGTTCTTTCCCTGGGCGCATACGTCTGTTACGTGGAGAAACCGAACCGGCCACGTTTCGTGCTTGTGATACTAGCTTTCCTGTTGAGCCTGATGTCGAAACCGATGCTCATTAGCCTCCCCTTCGTTTTTCTCCTCCTCGATTACTGGCCGTTGCGCCGGTTGCGGCTGGGAACAATCACTCTGGATGAGACAGGCAAGTACTGTTTGGCTCAACGTTCATTCAGGCAATTGGTGGTTGAGAAGACACCGTTATTTCTACTGGCGGCGTCGGTCGCTGCTTTCACTCTTCATTCCCGCGATCATTGCGGATCACTGGTGCCTTTGAGCAGCCTCTCTCTTACCGCGCGTCTGGCCAACGCTTTGACTGCGTACGGCTGGTATGTTGTTACGACTTTTTACCCCGTCGATTTGGCTGTCCTCTATCCCCATTCGCATGAGAATTGGTCGCCTCCGTCGGCTCTTTCGGGGGCAGGGACGCTTTTATCCATCACCTGGGTCTCCTGGCGACAGGCGGCACGTCGGCCTTGGCTCATCGTGGGTTGGCTGTGGTTCGTGGTTGCACTGCTGCCGGTCAGCGGCTTCGCCCAAGGGGGCAGACAGGCATGGGCAGATCGTTTCAGCTATTGGCCGCACATCGGCTTTTTCATCGCCATCGTCCGGGAGCTATCGGAACAGATCAAGCGCTTGCATGTGCCCGCGCTGGTTTTCCGGCTAATCGGGGCTGCCGCGCTCGCGTGGTTAGCGGTGCTAACCTGGCGCCAGGTTGGTTGTTGGCGCGACAGTTTCACCTTGTGGCGACATGCCGTGGCGCTCACCAAAGAGAACGATCATGCCCACGAACACCTTGCGCGATACTACCACTATCGGGGGCAACGTAAGGAGTTCGACTACCATCAGGCGGAGGCTTTGCGCATTCAGATGCAACGCTTCCAACGATCCCGATCTTGACTTCTCTCCGGCGTGGACCTGTTTGTGCGGAAGCGTTTCGTAGCCAGAATTGTTGCTGCTTCAGCGACGCGGAATCAAGGTCTCTCTTGAAAAAAACCTGGCCCCCGGCGAACCGGGGGCCAGGGAATGCGGGCTACGGTTCCTGAACCTGCATCGAGGCGTTGAGCACCTTGGCGATGCGTTCGCGGCACTCCTCCAAGTGCGCTCGCGTTGTGTCATCAACAACAGTTTGCTTGCTCTCCAGCGTGTGCTCGATACGCTTGCGGATGTCGCGAAGGTGCATCCGCGCCAGGCTGCGGGCATCGGGCGGCACAGAGTCCCTGCTGCCGAAGAAGATCAGCATCCCGAAAAACTCATTCTGTTGCCGGTTACCCAGAACCAGTGTGAACAAGTTCTTCAGATGCTCGCGCTGCAAGTTGCGGCGGATCACTGTTGAGGAGACGCAATCCTTGCCGACCTTGGGATCCTTGTTCACGCCATCACTCCAGATACCGTCCGTCACGCTGCGAAACACTTCCGCGATCGTTAGCGGTTTCTCGTCTTTGTCGGCTTTCATGGCGTTATTCTGAATGCGCGACAGTACGGAAGGATCGAAAACGTGTCGCAGAACGACACGCTGTATGTTGAGAAGGCGCTGGTGCAGCGGGAAATCGACCGAATCCATGGCCGCCATCTCATTTCCCCAGTGTAGCCAACGGTCGGCGCCGAGACGACGCAACAAATGCGGCGAGAACTGGAAGTGTTTTTCCGACAGGATATGTTCCTGCAAAAACTTCAACGCCTCGCGTTGTTTCTCCGCCTGGACCGGAATGAACGGATCGCGCGCGCCGGGATCGCCGCGGTGATCGCGGTGCGCGAACTGCCCGCCGATGAAGTTGGCGGTGAGATGGGCGCCGTTGCCGTATTGCATTAACAACACACTGAAAGCTCGCCGAACGCGCTGATAGCTTTCGCCCTTTTCCACAACGCGGTCCTCAAGGCCCTTGAGCAGCGACTCGGCCAACAGGATGCGCTCCTGGGCGAATTTCATCGGATCGGAACCGAGATCCCAGACGTTGACCAGCGGATCGGAGGTACTGAACATGTCTTCATCCGTGGCGTAGTCATGTTTGGGACTTTGCTTGGCGATCTCCTTTAGCTTTTCCAGCTCGCCCTCGGTACCGCCAGAGAGGGGCTTGTAGGCATACGCGATGGCCCAATAATCGTAAGGCCCGATCGTCGTCGAGAAATAATCGCCCTGCTGGACCCCCTTGGGTGCAAGGTTGATCGGCGCGTAATCCATGACGGAACCAACGAGTCCTTGTTTGCGCGTGATGCTGGTATCGTGAAGCTGCTCATTCTTGAGCATGGTGCTGGCCTTAAAGTTGTGCCGCAGGCCGAGCGTGTGGCCCACTTCGTGCATGGTCACTTCTTTGACGGCCTGTTGAATCATCTCGTCGGGGATTTTCTCGCCCTCTTTGGTTTCTCCTTTGGCTGCTAGGGCCATCGCGGCCATGCTCAGTTCATAGCGCATGTGAGCGCCACATTGACAGAGTCCCCGGCGCGCGGCTAGTAAACGCGCTCGCTGCCGATCCTGCTCCGCCCTGGCCGGCGTATTCCAACCCGCAGCCCCTTCTCCTCCTGCCTGACGTTGCGGTGCCAGTGGATCGAAAAGCCCCCAACCTCGGCGCGTCGCCTCGATAAGACTGGCCGGAGCATCGGCCCCGCGAAACAGCTTGGCCTCCTCGCGCCAGAAGCGCACCATGCTGGCATCGAAGATAATGTCCGCATCGATGATCTCTCCCGTCAACGGATTGGCGCGGGACGGTCCCATTGCGAATCCCTGGTCTGTCGCGATCCAGCGGAACGTGTTGTAATTGATGTCCTCGGGATCGAATTCATCCCTGTCATCGTTCTCTTGTTGACGGACCTCGATGGCATCGCGAAAGCCGATTTTCTCGAACGCCTTGTTCCATTCGAGAATGCCCTCGCGCACCGCAGCCCGGAACTCGTCGGGCACCGATTTCTCGATCCAGAAGACAATTTTCTTCTTCGGCGGAGACAACTTGTTCGGATGCTTCGGGTCGATCGGCTCGGCGCGTTCCAGCCGCCAACGGTTGACGAAGCGCAGGAACGATGTGTCCTCATTCTCGGAGCTGAAATCCTTGACAGCGCTCAAGAAGTAGCCGACGCGGTCATCGGCGAGACGCGGCTGATAGCCGGTGTCGGGCAGTTCGCACAGGCCGTAATGGATGACCACTGTTTTGCCGCGGCTGTCAATGACGCTGTCATCGCCGAAGGACATGAAGCCTGAGCCGCCTGCGAACGTGGCCGCCACTTCGACCTCGATGTTTCGCGGAAATGTCTTGATCTTGTGCCAGGTGCTGCGGTTGGCATCGAACATCCCGAACGGAAGCTCGGCGAAGTTGGTCATGAAGATGTCGTTGAGATCCAACAGCAACGAATTGTTGTTGTGATTGATGGACTTGATGCGGAGGGCCATCAGCACTGAATCCGTGTACGTGGTCTCGACGGCGTGGGCGGCCGGCGAGCCGGCCTTGGCTCGGAAATGGACGTTGCGGCGAATCAGATGCACTTTATCGCCTGGATGCTTATCGTCGCCGGTGCGCTTGAAGATCAACACCCATTGATCTTCGAAGTTGAGCGTGTGGCCGCCCATGCCGGCTCCTCGCGCGATGGCAATGGGGCAAAGCAATGGCTTGTTCAACTGATGTTGCTGTACCTCCATGTACACATTTTCATCTTTGTGATAGAGCTTGAAGAGGCCCTCGTGTACCGTGGCGCCTTTAACGACTTTATCGAAGTCCTCGAATTTCTTCGACGAATCGCCTTGGGAATGAAACGACGGCGGCTCGGCCTGCGCGAACAAGCCGAGGGTCAATACCGCCATGGGAAGCAGCGTTAGCAATCTGCGTTTCATGGGTTCTCCTCGCTGAGGAAGGGTTTGCTCCAAAGGACGGAAAATTCAACTTAGCTTTTCCAGCTTTCCCAAACAAGACCGCGCGGAAAGTGTGGGGAAAGCTGTAGCCAGGAAGGACCGCGAGAAAGGCAGGGGCGAGACAATCGGCAAGTCCCTCACACCAACCCAGATCAACAAATCAACACTTCGCGGGAAAATCGTTGCCTCCCTCTCTTCCAGGCGGTAACATCGCTTGTGGTTCTCGACATCGATGAGTTTCCGTTGAGGTAGCACCATGTTTCCCAGGCGAATGTCCGCATTTGTTCTTTTACCGCTCCTGATCGGCTTGAGCTTCGGCTACGCCGACGACGCGCCGAAGGCCGGGCCGGGCAAAGGTCCGAAAGAAAAGGCCGCGGCTCGTGCCGATAAGCCTAAAAAATACGACGATGTCATCACCAAGGATGCCAAGACAGATTCGGGCGTTTTCATCGTGCATCGCATTGACGATAAACTCTATTTTGAGATCCCTGAAGACGCTTTTGGACGATTGATGCTGTGGCGGACGGAAGTAGCCAAGGGGCCGTCGGGCGTAAGCTGGGGCGGCATGGAGGTCGGAAGCTCCGTCGTCCGCTGGGACCACCGGGGCAACAAGGTCTATCTATGGAAGGTCGGTTTTGCCAAGCGAGCCGAAGGACAGTCGATTCGATCGTCGGTCGAATCGGCCAGCCAGGATACCATCGTCGCCGCGTTCAAGGTCGAAGCCGAGGGCAAAGACCGCTCCACCGTGATCCTGGCGACGCCGTTGTTCACAACCGATTTGGCCGATCTGTCGGTCAAAGGCGCGGTCGGCTCGGCCGGCGGCGTGGATGAAGCACGCTCCTATCTCTCGGAGGTCAAAACGTTCCCCACTAACATCGAGGTTCGCTCTCTTTTGACCTTCCGCGGCGCGGGAGGCGGAGGTCGCGGTCGGCTTCCCGGCGCTCCGGCGCCCGGAGCGGATGGGCCGGGCCGGAGTTCCTCCGCCCTCGTCCACTATAGTTTGGCTATGCTGCCGGAAAAACCGATGATGGGACGCTACTTCGATTCGCGTGTCGGCTACTTCACCGAGCAGTTCGAGAAATACGACGACCCCAAGACGTGGGTGGTCCGCCGGCAGTTCATTACCCGCTATCGGTTGGAGAAGAAAGAACCGGATAAAGACATTTCCGAGCCAGTCCATCCGATCACTTTCTACCTTAGCCGCGAAGTTCCGGAGAAGTGGCGGCCTTATCTAAAGCAAGGCGTCGAGGACTGGAAGCCGGCCTTCGAGAAAGCGGGATTCAAGAACGCCATTCGCTGTCTGGACGCACCGGAGCGGGATTCGAAGTGGGATCCGGAGGACGCCCGCTATTCGGTCATTCGCTGGGTGGCTGAGCCGATCGCCAACGCGATGGGACCGAACGTCCACGACCCGCGCTCCGGCGAGGTCATCTCGGCCCACATCATTTTCTGGCACGACATCGTGAAGCTAACCCAATTGTGGTACTTCGTGCAGTGCGGCGCGGTGGACGGCCGCGCCCGAAAATTGCCGATGCCCGACGAGGTAACGGGCGAACTGCTCCGCTACGTCGCCGCCCATGAGGTCGGCCATACGCTTGGCCTTCGGCACAACCACCGGGCGAGCCAAGCGTACTCCATCAAGCAGCTGCGCGATCCGTCCTTCACGACACGGCACGGCAGCGTCGCCTCGATCATGTCTTACGGTCGATTCAACTACGTGGCCCAGCCGGAGGACGGCGTCAAGAACCTAATTCCCGTGGTCGCTCCCTACGACTACTTCGCCATCGACTGGGGCTATCGGCCCATCCCCGGCGCCAAGTCGTCGCAGGCCGAGCTGAAAACGCTGGACGAATGGGCAGCCCGCCAACTGAAAGAACCCTGGCTGCGCTTCGGCGGCGAGGATGGCCCGTCCCTGGTTGATCCCACCGTGCTGACTGAAAACATCGGCTCGGATCGCATTGAGGCGACCGCCTTGGGTTTGAAGAACCTCGATCGCGCGCTGGATTACCTTGTTGCCGCGACCACGAACAAGGGCGAGGATTACGCGCTCTTGGAGGAAGCCTACCAGGCCATCCTTACGCACGAGCGAAATTGGTTTAACGGAGTGGCCAAGCTGGTCGGCGGTGTGCGTGAGAATCGCATCTTGGCCGGCAGGGGCGGCGAGACGTTCGTGCGCGTATCGAAGCAGAAGCAGAAGGCGGCCGTTGCCTTTCTGCTCGAACACGCCTTCGTCACGCCGAAACGACTGCTCAATCCAGCCATCGTTTCCCAGTTCCGCTACTCCGGCATCGCCGACGAAGTGTTGTCGATGGAGAAAGGCTTGTTGCGAACGCTGCTCAGCCACGACCGGTTGAATCGGCTTTTTGATGCGGAGGTGTTGGACCCAGACAAGGCGTATACCGTGGTCGAGCTGGTCGGCGAGGTCCAGGACGGCATCTGGTCGGAGTTGAAGGCGGATCATCCACGGATCGAGCCGCTGCGGCGCGAACTGCAACGAACCTATTTAGATATTCTCAAAAGCGAGTTCGAGCCGGCTTCGACGCCCGCGACGACTCCACGCCCCGTGGTAGGACGTCGCGGCATGTCCAACGAGCGCGTTTCTGAATTGCGCGCCGCGGCGCGATCGGCGTTGCGCGATCTCGCCAAACAGGTTAACGCGGCACTGCCAAATGTCAAAGACCCGGCCACGCGCGTCCACTTGGAGGACACGCGGAGCGAGATCGAGGAAGCCCTGTCGGGCAAGAAGAAATGAGGCAAAGAATCCACATGCCCGCAGCGCCAGCACGTAATGCCCTTGCTGGCGCTGCGGGCTGGCAAGTAAGTTCCTCTCGCCTCGGACTCGCTGAACCGTTAAGATCTCATGAATAGAGGAGCCTTTTGGTCCGTCTGACATCAGGGAGACCTCGCGACGCCATGGCCACCCTCCTAGCACCTTGCCCACACGCCGCCAGTGACGAGCAACTGCTCGCCTGCTTCGCGTCGGGACATCGGCACGCCCTGGATGAGTTGTTTCGCCGCTATCGGCAACCGGCGTATCGGGTGGCCTACCGCTTGCTGGGAAATGAAGCCGATGCGCTGGACGCTGTTCAGGAAGGCTTCGTCAAGGCACTTACGCATCTGCACGGCTTCCAAGGACGTAGCTCGTTCAAAACCTGGCTCATGCGGGTGGTAAGCAATGCCGCCCTCGACCTGGGTCGCCAACGCAGCCGCCGCGAGGCCGTCAGCCTTGATGCCCCACGGAGCGCCGACTTGTCCGACTCGCGTTTGCTCAGCACCGATGAGGCAGGACGTGGACTCGAACGCGCCGACTTGCGACGCCAGCTCGACCAGGCGTTGAGCAGTCTCTCCGAGGTGCAGCGGCAGACTTTTGTGCTCTTTGCGGACGGGGAGCTGAGCTACCGTGAAATCGCCGAGTCCATGCAGACCTCGATCGGCACGGTGATGAGCCGGCTGTTCTATGCGCGGCAAAAGTTGCGGAACTTTTTGAATCAACGAGGGTCGTTATGAGCCTGGATCGGGACAATCTGGAAGCATGGCTGACGGAGCATCCCGAAGCGAAGGGCGATCTCGCCGATTTGTCGGATCTGCGCGCGTTGTATCAATCCGTTTCACCGCCGGTGCCGGACGAAGCCGCCTGGAAAGTCGTGTTCTCGCGCGTCCATGAGTCCATCGCCCGCGTCCCATCTCCGCGCGAACGTTCGCCGCGCTTGCGCTGGGCCATCGTGGGCCTGACTGCGGCCGCTGTGTTTGCGGCTTTGCTGCTGACACGTTCGCTATGGACAACCAGCATTCCGGAGCCGATGCCGCTCGCCGAGGAGCCGTTTCCGGTGGTTGAACCCGAGGACGTGATCATCATTGCGATGGAAGCGCGTGATGTCCCTGCCCTCGTGGTGGCGGAGCCGCCTGTTCGCGGCGATCTCGAATTTGCCCGGACGGAGGATATTCACGTCATCCGTTGCGAGCGCTGCCCGTACAGCGGGCGGCAGGCCCGGCTCGAACAAGAGGGCGAAGTCCCCATGTTCGTGACGGCCGCCGTCGTACCGCCGGAAGACGAATAAGATTCAACCACGGATTACACGGATAAAAGATGTAAAAAGTTTTTGTTTGTCCGTTAAATCCATGTAATCCTTGGTTAGGCTTGTGAGGGGGGAATTATGTTGCCGCGTATGGTGAAGTCCTGTGGGGGGACTTTGCTCGCTCTGATGCTGGTGTCCGCCGCGCCGCCAAAGAGCGGCGAAAAACATACCGTTGATGTTGCTCTTGTCGCCATACTGGCCACCGATCGCAACGACCAAATCGATTCCAAATTAACCTGTATCGCCCGGGAAGTGCGCAAGAATCACAAGGAACTGACAGGCTTTCGTCTGGCGACCCTAACGCGCAAATCGTTGCCGATCGGCACGAAAAGCCTGTTCGAGGTCACGGGCGGACACAAGGTGGGCGTCACTGTGCAACACGGGGCCGACGAAAAGAACCGCGTGGAAGTGAAAGTGGGGCCGCCGGGGATGGGCGAAATCACCTACGATACCTGTTGCGGGAAATTCCTACCCATCGTCACCGAGGTCCGCACCAAGGACAACGAATTGCTCATCATCGCCGTGTGCATCCGCCCATGTCACGAGAAATGAGATGGTCGTTTATCCCTTTGCGTCTGCAAACTCGTTCTTCGGAGAACGAAGTTGAAACAATGCTCAGCCAGCCGCCTTCAACAAACGACCATTCTCCGCTCCGTCATTCGTAATCGTTCAAGATCAAATTCCTGATGCCCGATACAGACCTTACCACCGGAATTCCTGGATGTGGCTTTTTTTTCAACTCGCGAAAACAGGCGCATTGCGTGGTTTAGGAGGCTGAATTCCACGTGTAAATCGTGTGGCTGCTTTGCTTGGAAGATGGAGAACAATGTTCGAGTAACGCTGTGGAGTTCCAACTTTGGAGACCGATACGATCACTTCCGAGCGGCTCCGTGTCGGAATAATGCTCCTCGGCTTCCTATTGCTGAGTTGCTCACTGGGTTGCAGTCGAGGCCGTTATTGCTGCCAAGGAAACCCTGTCCAGCGTATCCTCCCGCCGCCGAATGCCAACGTTTCCGCTGAACCTCCCGCGCCCAAGAAACCAGTTCGCGAAGCCTCCAGCGTGAGCAAAAATCGGCCAGCGCAATCCGATTCGACCCCGGAGACCGACTCGGAAACTGCAACCTTGCCGTCGCCAAATCCGGTGAACGAGGTCAGCTACAATTCAGACCAGACGCTTAGGCTGCCCGACGCCATCGCTCTGGCGTTCCGCCTCCAGCCCCGACTGAGGGCATCTCTGGAGAGCATCAATCAAGCTCAGGGACGGCAAGAGATTTCCTTCGCCGCCTTCTTGCCGATTCTGACTAGCGGGTATTCGGTCGGTGGTTTCCACTTGAACGCGGGCGGGGCTCCTTTGTCGACCGCAGGTTTGGTCCCCAACAACTTCAACTTTATCCCCGGCCTCGGTGCGATCCCGTTCGGCCTCAACATCAATACCGGCTATGAGTTGGCGGAACTGAAACTCCAGTGGCTGGTCTGCGACTTCGGTCGGCGACTCGGACGCTACAATCAGGCCGGCCTCGCTGTGGACATAGCCCAGCTGCAAACGCAGCGCGCCTACCAAACCGTCGCCAACGAGGTAGCAGTGGCCTATTACCAGGTGCTGCGGACCCGATCGCTGCGCCGCATCGCCACGGAATCCGTCCGTCGCGCGGAGGACGACCGGGACGTGGCCCGAAAGCTCGCCAAGGGCGGCGTCGTTGAACGCGAAAAAGTCTTGCGCGCGGAAGTTGCGCTATCCCAAGCCCAGCGGTCCCTGGATGTCGCCGAGGAGGAGGAGACGATCGCCATTGCCGCCCTCAACCTGGCCATTGGACTTAACGCCAGCTCAGTCACCGGCGTCGTGGATACGGTCGATATCCCCCACTTCTCCTTGGGCCTGGCCGACTGCTTGCAAGCGGCGGTCGGCCGGCGCGAGTTTCAAGTGGCTCGCAGATCGGTGCAGGTGGCCCAGGTTGGCGCGAGGGTCGCTTGTGCCGATTTTGCTCCACGCATCGTGGCCGATGGCTCCCTCTTCGACTACCAGCAATCAAGCCCGCGCGGCCACGCCGATCTGGCCCTGGGCTTCATCAAGCTGGAGTGGGGGCTGTTCGAGGGAGGCAAGCGGGTGGCAGAGGTACACATCGCCGATTCGCGAATTCGCGAGGCCATGGCCCAGGCGGATTCGATCGCGGACACCATCGCGTTCCAGGTCAACCAGACCTACCGCCAGATGGTCCTCGCGCGCAAGGGCATCGATCGCTCTCGTCCGGCTGTGGATCAGGCGCGAGAGACCTATCGGCTCGTTGTGGCCCGATCGCAGCAGGGCGACGCCACGCCCGCTGAGTTGACCGAAGCCGAGGCGGGTCTAACTCGGGCCGAGCAAGACTATGCGAACGCGATCTATGATTACCTCGCCGCCATTGAACGCTTGCAATATGCGATGGGAGCCACGCCGACGCCACCGATCGCGGGTTGAGCCTATAGGATGATCCTGCGCACATCCGTGTTGTGATAGAAGAACCGGCAGATCGGATAAGATAGCAGCTTTTGCTCCGGAGATTGTCCATGTCGACGCCGACTCCGACCTCAGCATCTAGCCTACCGCCTGGACAACCTATCTCCGTCACCCCGGTCCCGATGAGAAGGCACATATTCCTCCGACTCCTAGGCTTCGCCGGGTTGCTGGGTTTGGCTGGATTGACGATCCCCTTTGTCTACCTCTGGTGGGCTCACCGCTTGACCCACTCGATCACGGACGATGCCTTTGTAGAGGCCCACATTGTCAATATCGCGCCGCAGTCGGTCTCAGGTCGCCTCGTCCGCTTCCTTGTTGAGGAGAACGACCGGGTTGAACAAGGACAAGTGCTGGCGGAGATCGACCCGGTGCTTTATCGTGATCAAGTGGAGGTGGCCCGCAGTAAGGTTGAGGGGGCCGAGGCGGAACTGCGGCGGCAAGAAGCCGCCCTCGCTCGACTCCGCATTGAGGTCCCCATTCAAATCGAGATCTCGCGCCGTAGTCTCGCGGCTGCCAGGGCGGACGAGTCCCAAGCAAAGCAATCTCTGAAGCTGACCGAAGATGACATCGGGCATGGGATCGAGCAAGCCCAGGCGGAGCTTGAAGCCGCCGAGGCCGACCTCGTCCTGGCGCAGCAGGAATACACTCGTTTCACCAACCTACAAAAAGTGGAGGCCGTGCCCCTGCGGCGCTCTCAGGAAGCGACAAGGGCCCGTGACGCCGCTGAGGCGCATCGGAAACTGGCGGCGACGAAGCTCGCCAAGGCGAAGGCCGACCGAACGCGCATCGAGGTCGCGAAACAAACTCTGGTAGCTGCCGAGAAAACGACCCAGAAGGCCGCGAAGAGCGTCGATCTCGCCGAAATCGGCTATGCCCAGATCCACGAAGTCGAATTACTCACTGCCGTCAAGACGGAGACAGTGACGGAAGCACGTAAGGCGCTGATCTCAGCTGAAGATCAGCTCAAGTACACTCAGGTCCGTGCCCCCTTCCCTGGTGTGGTGGTCAAGCGTTACCGTCACCTGGGCGATTTCGCTTCCGCCGGCGTTGCGATCCTGAGCATGTACAACCCTGACCTGCTCTATGTAACCGCCAATTTGGAAGAGACACGTCTGCATGGCGTCGCCCCCGGCAACCCAGTGGAATTGCAGATGGACGCCTTCCCCGAACCGTTTCGGGGGCGCGTGGTCTGGATCGACAAATCGACCGGGGCACAGTTCGCCCTGATGCCGCGGAACGTCGTTTCCGGTGAGTTCACCAAGGTCGTGCAGCGAGTGCCGGTGCGAATCCAGATCGAGAAGGACGAGCGCTGGACCCTCTTGCGTTCTGGGCTGTCGGTTCGGGCGGTTATTAGCCACGGCGACGGCGACCCGCACTGGGCGCAGCAGGCAGCCCGAGAGATGGCGGCCACCGAGGCGCGGTACAACCGGGCTAAGGAATGATGGCATGACCCAAGTGGCAACAACGTCTCCCCAGGCTCCGCCTCGGAGTCCACCGGCGATTGTGGGGGCGTCGCCCTGGCGAGCGGCAGTGGCCATCTTGCCTATTCTGGCTACGGTCTATCAGACGCTGGTTCTAACGGACGTGACGGACGACGTGATTCGCAAAGGCATCGATGCCGAGCACTACAGCATGATCTGGACCAACGTCTGCTGGGGAATCTCTGTCCTCTACGGCGTGTTCGCCGGGATCTGGGCGATGGTCCGTTTCGGTGCTCGCGACACTCTTATGGTCGGACTTGCCTGGTTTGCGTTGGGCAACCTGCTGTGCGGCGCCGCGGTCGATGTTCCAACCCTGGCGGCAGCTAAGCTCGTGGAGGGAGTGGGCAAGGGCATGGTCATCGTGATCTGCCGCTCGCTCCTCTACCGCCAGTTCGACCGTATGGTGATCGTGGCCATCGGCTTCTATGGCGTGATCGCCTACGCGACTCGCCCCACTACGCCGCTGCTAACGGCCCTGGTTAACGACGCGCTCTCGTGGCGATGGATCTTTTGGGTGAATGTGCCGTTGTCTCTCTTGGCCTTTCCGCTGGTGCGGCGCTTCATCAAGCCCGACCGCCCGCCTCGACCTCTGCCGCTGCGGATTGACTGGGTCGGTGTCACCCTGTTTGTTGCCTGGATCGTAAGTCTTACTTTCATCTTTGGCTGGTACCGCAAATGGGGAGGCTGGACATCGAACGCCTTCACGGCGACGGCTCTGTTCGCTCTGCTTCTGCCAATCGCCCTGCTCGTTTGGGTTGGCTCCGGTCTAGCCCCGAGCGAGCACTTTCGGCGAATGTTGCGCGTCCGAATCTACGTCCTGGCGATGTGTGTACGCATGCTGATGTTGTTGCAACTACTGGCAGTGCTGACGTTGATGGCGAAGTACGCAATCGAGCTGCGCGACTACACGCGCGAAGTGGCGGGCTGGATTCTGGCACCGGCGACCGTCACCATGGCGGCCTCGACCTTCCTGACCACCTGGTTTCATCCGCGAAATCTGCGGCATATCTGGCTGCTGGTGGGCGTCGTTGGCTGCGCCGGTTGCTTGTGGGGGATGTCCTCCCTGGATAACTTCACGAACAAAGAACGGCTCGCGGGGATGATGGCCTGTTGGGGGCTATTCCTCGGATTGTTCCCCCCGGCGTTCTTGCAAGAGGAGGTGGAAGCGCTGGACCGTCGCGACTCTCTTTACGGAGGGGCAGTCGCGGTCGTCTTTCTGATTGTCCCGATCGTGGTGATCCCGACCATGACGAGCACGATTGTTTCTGCCTGGACAGATCGCGCCTTAGACGCAGAGCGTCTGAACTTGCGACAAAACCGCCCTGTGGTTGAGGAGTCCTCCGCCCGCCTAGCGGACTACTATCGCCAGCGGGGAGTCGGCGGCCCTGAGTCGTCCCAAATGGCCTCCACCGTCCTGGGCGGCGTCGTCAAAGTCGAAGCGGCGGCCCAGGGGATCCAGATCGGGATGCGCTTCCTCAGCGTGATGGTCGGCGGGCTAGGACTTCTAGTGACAATCCTGCTGATTCATCGCGGCGCCACCAGGCCGGCATGATACACACGTGTCCCCCACGATTAATACTTCTCCAGCACCGCATCTGCCGTCGCCGTCGTTTCGGCATCGTCGTTATCGGATAGGGCCGCCAGACATTGCTTAATGCGCCGGTTCGACAGCCGCAGGAAGTAGCGCCCCGCCGCCACGTCGCGGGCTACCTCCTCGGCGTGCCCATTACCGATCGACATTAGCGAATCAAGACGCGCTAGCGCGCAGCTCGAAGCGTACAGCTCGCAGGCCGCATCCGCCAGCCGTTCCTGAACATATTGGCGGAAGAGGATATTTTCACGATGTTTCATGAGCATGGCTTGCACCGCGAAGCTGAAATCGCGAATACGGCGCGCCAACTCCGTAGCCTGTTCACGCAGGGGACTATTTCGCACAGGCACATCCGGCGTCGTGAATCGCGCGCGTAACTGTTTGCCGCCGAAACTCAGCAATGTGCCGAAATCGCGGAAGGGATGTTCCAGGGCCTGTTTGACCGTCAGGAATTGGTCGGCCACGGGCTTTATGCCAACCATCGCGATGAAGGCCCGCAGCACGTCGTTGGCGCCTTCGCCGATCATGTTGATACGAGCATCGCGCATCATCCGCTCGTAGGGTTCATCGGTGAAGTACGCTTTGCCGCCGAAAATTTGAATAGTGTCGTTGACGATCTTCCACAGCGCTTCGGTGGACCACACTTTGAGCATTGCGGTTTCGAGCATGTAATCCTCGAAGCCACTGTCGATGAAGTGGGCGCATTCGCTAGTGGTTGCTTCCATCGCGAAAGCATGAGCGGCCATCCAGGCGATTTTCTTTTTCACCAGCTCGAAATCGGCGATGGGCTGCTCGAACTGCACGCGCTTCTTGGCGTGAGTGGCGGCGGCGCGGACGCACGTCTTGGCCGCCCCGGTGCAACAGGCGCCGAACGTCGTGCGGCCAAAGTCAAGCACGGTCAACGCGATACGCAGTCCCTTGCCGACCTGTCCCAGCACGTTCTCGGCCGGCACGATCATGTTCTCGAAGGCAAGGCGGCCGGTGGCGGTGCCGCGAATGCCCGTCTTGGCCATGCGCGGTTCCAACACCTTGAAGCCCGGCATGTCCGGCGTCACGAGAAACGCAGTGATTTCCTTCTTTTTATTGCCTCCAGCACCGGGAGTGCGGGCGATGACCGTCAAAACCCCCGCGATGCCGCCGTTGGTGATCCAGCGCTTCGTGCCGTTGAGGATGTAAGCCTCGCCGTCCGGAGTGGGAGTGGCCGTGGTTTGCACGTTGCTCGCATCGGAGCCGGCTTCCGGCTCCGTCAAGGCGAAGGCAGCGAGTTGATCGCCACGCGCCAAGGGCGGCAGCCAGCGGCGTTTCTGTTCCTCGGTGCCGAACAGCAACAGGGCGCGAATGCCGATACTATGATGGGCGTTGACGAAAACGCCAACCGCAGCATCATGCCCGCCGATAACCTCCATGATGCGGCAATTGGCCAGCTGCGAGAGACCCAATCCACCATACTCAGCGGGTGCCGTCGCCCCGAGCACGCCCAAACGCCCAAGCCCCGAAACGACTTCCGTCGGTATCTCGGCATTACGGTCGATGGCTGCCGCGTCAATGTGCTCCTCGGCGTACTGGAGTACCTCATCGACTTTTTCATTCACGCGCGATTGTTCGTCCAGACGGATTTGCGGATAAGGATTGAGCAGGTCGCCGTTATAGCGTCCGAAGAAAAGGCCCTTGGCGAAGCCCAGGGCTTGCGGGCCGGAGAAGAGTAGTTCCTCGGCCTGTTGTTTTTGCTGTTCGATTTGTGCCGCGGTCAGGGCCATGAAAAACCTCCCGCTATCAATGGGAGAATCGTCCCGCGCCGCTTCCACGCGGCATGAGACGGACGCCTCTTTAGTTATTTTACCTTCCTCCGCGATTCCAAGCATCGCCAAGTCCGATTAATCGGCTCAAACCGGACGTGTTTCGTGTGCGGATGCGGCGCTTTTGCGGTTGGGGAGGCGGAGGTAGCTTCGGGAGGCCGCCCAGTAACGCGGGAAGGTTAATTCGATAATTCCAATGGTCCTTTAAGAACCGAGGGGAACTGCGCCCAGGCAGTCTGGTAGGTAGACTCCAGCGGGCAAGGGACATAATGATCGCCGGTTAGGAAAATTGGCATCTCCGGCACGGGATCACCCACAGCGGCGTTTTCGACATAGGCGACGATCTCCGTATTCACCGCGTAAGCAGCCAAGGTCAACGGCTTGTCCGGGGGAAGCGGAAATGGCTCGTCATGGATGCGATCCCAGATCACCTTATGAATTCCCTGAGGGTCGCGTGGTCCCGGAGGAAACAGGTCCACGATGAGCAAATGTATCCCAGCATGGAGAAACGCAACGGCCTTGTCAGCGAAGGTGTGGATGGCGTGCCGGCTATCCTTGTTCCCAGGTGAAACGATCTCGATGACGGCGACTACGTCGCCATCTGGATGGCGAACTGTAATGCGGTTGGCCTTGCGGGCGTAGCTCGCTGCCTCGGACCGCGTCACGAATCGAACTTTCGGCGGCGCTTCCGCAACAGCTACTCCGCATGCCGGCGAGATGCCGGCAGGGGCATTCAGTTCGAGTGTGACGACATCGGGTTCGGGCCCACCTGTTTTTTGTTCGATCAGAGCGAAATAGCCAGGAGGCAATCGGCCGGCATTGAGGGCACCGTGAATGGCAACCGTCCAACTTTGGTGGAAATCATGAAAGCGGTTTGAGCGAACACGTGTCCAGTCGTGGATTGGCATGTGCATCTCCTCCAAATTGTTTGTCGTGGAAATTATAGCCAAGCCCGAGCCGCGACTGTAAGAGAGCAATCCGAGAAGTCGCGACCGCCAGGGAAGGCGGAAAAAAGTGTGCGCTTCGCCGCCCTTCCAGGCAGTATAAGGGAGTGTAACGGATTTCGCCGCCGCTACCGAGGAGCAATGATATGCCGCCAACCACAAATTTGCTGGAACACCTGCGCCGGTTAACATCTCCTCCGACAGCGGATGCCGTGCTTTTATCGCGCTGGGTGCAGCAACGCGATGAGGCAGCGTTTGCCGCTCTGGTTGCCCGGCATGGTCCGATGGTGTTGGGGGTATGTCAGCGCGTCTTCGGCGATGCCCATGAGGCGGAGGACGTTTTTCAGGCGACGTTTTTGATTCTGGCACGCAAGGCCCTATCGCTGCGGCGGCCAGAAGCGTTGGCCTGCTGGCTGCATGGCGTCGCCGCGCGGCTGGCGCGAAAGGCTCGCGCAGCCGCCCGGCGACGGGTCGGTTGTTCCCGCGTCCTCAGCATGGAGCCTGCCGACTCTCACCCTGATCCGCTTCACCTCCTCACCGTCCGCGAGATGCTCGGGCTTATCGATACCGAGATCCGGGCATTGCGTGAAGTTTATCGACTGCCGATATTGCTGTGCGACCTGGAGGGACGGACCCAAGAGGAAGCGGCGCAGGTGCTCGGCTGGACGCCTGGCTCGCTCCGCGGCCGACTGCTGCGGGGACGGGCACGATTGAAGGCACGACTAGCTCGGCGGGGGCTGACGCTACCCGCGGGAATCGCGCTGCCGCTGCTCCCGGCGGCATTCTCAAAGTCGTTACCGGCCGCAGGCCCGTCCGTCACCCCGCGGCTTATCTCGACCGTGACGCAAGCGGCCTTACGTTTCTCGACAGATTCCCTGGCGACAGAGCATTCCCATCCCGCCATCGAATTGGCGAATGAGGGATTGCGCTTCATGATGCTCACTCAAGTGAAAATCGTCGGGGCAGTGGTCCTGACGATGACTGCATTGCTGGTGGGTGCTGGATTGCTTGGGCGACAGATGTGGCAGGCGAGCGGGGTTGCGTTAGCGCCCCGAGATGAAGAAACACTCGGGGCGCTAACGCAACCCCGCTCGCCGGAATCAAAGTCGGCAACGGAAAAGGCACGAGTGCATCTCGATCGCTTCGGCGATCCCCTACCCGAAGGCGCTATCGCGCGACTGGGGACCGTGCGCTTTCGGCACGGCAGCCAAGTCAGGTCTGTGGCTTTCTCACCGGATGGCAAAACGTTGGCCTCGGGTGGGCAAGACAACACTGTTCGTTTCTGGGAGATTGCCACCGGCAAGGAAATCCGCCGCTTCACGGTCGTGACAGGACCGGGATCCGAATACTCCGATGTCGAAAGCATCGCTTTTTCTCCCGATGGCAATCTCTTGGCCGCAGGCACGGGTAATGGACCGGCCGAGGTTGTGATCTGGATAGTCGCCGCCGGCAAGGTCTTGCACCGCATTTCGACGAACCTGGCCCATGTCCGTTGCGTCGCCTTTGCTCCCGACGGCAAAACCGTGGCGGCCTCTGTCGAGGATGGAACGCATAAGCATTCGATTTGGCTATGCGATGTCAACACGGGTAAGTCGGTGCGTCAGCTCAAAGGAGAGGTAGGGGGGAGCCACCCCCTTGCTTTCTCACCGGACGGTAAGATCTTGGCTGCGACGAATCGAGATAGGACGAATCGCAACCAGGATAACGCGATTCACTTCTGGGATCCAGCCACTGGACGGGAACTGCGTCGTCTGGAGGGGCATACAGGCGCGGTCTCCGCCATCGCCTTCGCCCGACGGCCGGACGCTGGCTTCGGGAGGGCTGAAGACGATCCGACTATGGGAAACGGCGACTGGCAAGTTACGGCGAGACCTATCCAGCCATCAAGGATACATCCGATCCTTGGCTATTTCGTCGGACGGCACAAGGCTGGTCTCGGCCAGCGATGATACGTCGGCGCTTGTGTGGGATGCATCGGCACCAATAGCCGCAGGAAAGCCAACGGCTGAGGAATTGCAATCTGCCTGGAGAGACTTGGCCGGCGATGATGCGGCGAAAGCGTACCGCGCCGTATGGCTGCTTGCTCGCAATCCGATGCAAAGCGTACCGCTGCTTCGCGAGCATCTACGACCTGTATTTGCGTTGGATAACGAGGCCCGCACGCAGGCGGAGCGCTGGATTGCGGATCTCGACAGCGACCAAGCCGCGATCCGCGAGACGGCCAGCCGTCGGTTAGAAAAACGAGTTATTCGGGTGGAACCCCTATTGCGAAAAGCATTGAGTGGATCGCCCTCGCTGGAGCAGTGCAAACGGATAGAGCGGGTACTAGATAGATTGGGATCGGAACGAGTGACGCTGGGTCGTGTTCTCGAAGTCCTGGAACACGCGCATACGCCGGAGTCCCGACAATTGCTGGAGTCGCTCGCCGCGGGAGAACCGGACGCCTGGCTGACGCGGGAGGCGAAGGCCGCTCTTTCGCGTTTATCCGGAATCCCGCAGCAATCGGAAAAAAAGTGAGCGCTGGCACGACCCTCCAGGCAGTATAAGGGAGTGTGTGACGAATTCCCCCGATGCTGCCGAGGAGCAACGCCATGTTGCCGCCGACCACCACCCTGCTGGATCATCTCCGCCGCTTGACGTGTCCACCCGTTGCCGACGCCGTCCTTCTATCGCGCTGGATTGAGAAGCGTGATGAAGTGGCGTTCGCAGCCCTGGTTGCCCGGCATGGTCCGATGGTGTTGGGTGTGTGTCAACGCATCTTCGGCGATGCCCATGAAGCCGAGGATGCCTTCCAGGCAACGTTCCTCATCCTGGCTCGGAAGGCTGCATCGCTGCGCCGGCCGGAAGCGCTGGCCTGTTGGTTGCACGGCGTCGCCTCGCGGCTGGCGTGGAAGTGCCGCGCTGCCGCGAGGCGACGAGCCAGCCATCAGCGTGTCCTAGCCGCGGAGCCTGCGGACTCTCGGCCGGACCCACTCGACCTCCTGACCGTTCGCGAGATGCTCGGCCTGATCGATACAGAGATTCGAGCATTACGCGAAGCCTATCGGCTGCCGGTGGTGCTGTGCGACCTGGAGGGACGGACGCAAGAGGAAGCGGCGGCTATGCTAGGCTGGACGACCGGCTCGTTGCGCAACCGGCTCGTGCGTGGGCGGGCGCGATTGAAGGCTCGACTGGCGCGGCGAGGGCTGGTGTTGGCGGCTGGGATCGCTTTGCCCCTGATTCCGGCGGCGCTGGCGGCATCGTTGCCGGCGGCAGGCCCGGTCGGGACGCCGCAACTTATCGCCAGCGTGACGCAGGCAGCTGTCCGCTTTTCAACGGGTTCGCTGGCGACAGATCTTTCCAGCTCGGCAGCCGAACTGGCGAAGCAGGGATTGCGCGGTTTGATGCTCTCCAGAGTGAAACTTGCTGCCGCAGCGGTCCTGACCATGACCGTATTTATGGCGGGGGCTGGATTGCTGGGCCGACAGATATGGGAAGTGAAACACGTCGAGGAACACAACGAGGATAAAACGCCCCCTGCCGCGAAAGCTGCTTCGAAGCCGGCAGAGGACAAGCCGCAAGTGCTTCTTGATCGCTTCGGCGACCCCCTGCCCGAAGGGGCCGTGGCACGATTAGGGACGATGCGCTTCCGGCACGGTGCGGAAGTCCGCTCCGTGGCTTTCTCTCCCGATGGCAAAACGCTCGCTTCGAGTGGGCAGGATAACTCGGTTCGCATTTGGGAAATCGCCACCGGAAAGGAAATTCGTCGCTTCACCGCCGTGACGGGGCTGGGAGCGGAACATGCTTGGGTGGCAAGCGTCGCTTACTCTCCGGATGGCAAATCCCTCGCGGCGGGAACCATGAATGGACCAGGAGAGGTAGTAGTCTGGGAACTCGCCACCGGCAAAGATTCACATCCTTTGCGGATGAATCGCGGAGGGGCCGTTTCCATCGCCTTTTCTCCGGATGGCAAGATACTGGCCGCCGGCACGCAGGATGGCGTGATCCACTTGTGGGATGCCGGCACGTGGAACCTGCTCCGCCGACTCAAGGGAAATCAGGCCCAGATCGAGGCGATCGCCTTCGCACCCGACGGCGAAATGCTGGCCTCGGCGAGCCGAGACAGAATCGTTCACTTGTGGGACGTGGCATCGGGACGCGAGTTGCACCAACTCAAGGGACACACTGACATGGCCACCGCCGTCGCCTTCGCTCGCGATGGCAAAACGCTGGCATCTGGCGGTTGGGACAAGACGATTCGCTTGTGGGATTCTGCCACGGGCAAGGAGCTGCGCGTGCTGAAGGGGCACGCTATGGACGTTTCCACTCTGGTCTTTCTCCCCGATGGCAAGACGCTTGCTTCCGGGAGCTGGGATTGGAGTATCCGACTTTGGGATGCGGCCACCGGCAAAGAATTGCGACAGATGCAAGGGTGTCGGTCGGTGGTCACCGCGATTGCCGTTTCCAAAGACGGCAAGACACTTGCTTCGGGCAGTTGGGACCGAACAGTTCGCATTTGGGACGTGGCCAAGGGCGAAGAATATCAGCCGACAAAGGGAAACCAGACCGGACTTTGGGCTGTTGCTATCTCGCCGGATGGCAAGCGCGTGGCCACGGGCGGTGAGGAGGGAGTCGTCCGGCTTTGGGATGCCTCTTCCGGAAAGGAAATTCTCCACCTTATCGAACCCCATACAATCGCCCCATTCGACGGCGGCACTCTGCGCTTGATTATCGGCGATCATCTTCAGTTCACCGACGATGGTAGGACCGTGACCGTCCCAAGCGGAACGCAGTTGGGTCGCTGGGATGCGATGACCGGCAAGCAGATTCAACGGAAGCGTTATGAGTCGGCTCAAGGTTTGTACTTCAGTCCCAACGGCAAGTTCGTGATCGGGCGCGATGGGCAAGCGAACTACCTGCTGATGGACGCGATGACGGGCAAGGCGATCCGTCAATTCAAGACATCACAGAGAGATTTTATCTCTTCAATCTCCGCAGATGGGAACTTCCTCGCCTGCGGCTCTCCGGAGGCAAACGGGACGGTGGTGATATGGGAACTTGCGACGGGCAAGGAACGTTGCCGCTGCAAAGGCGCTCCCGAAATACCGTATACCTTGACGTTCTCTCGGGACGGCAAGTATCTGGCCGGCACCACAGCCAACTTTCGCTTCCATACGCCGGAAACGCCAATCTACCTGTGGGATGCAGCCACGGGTCAAGAGGTTCGCCATTTTCAGGCTCGCGGACACTACGTCAATTGTCTTGCCTTTTCGTTCGATGGGCGGATGTTGGCCTCTGGAGGCGGAGATAATACTGCTCGTCTCTGGGAAGTGGCAACAGGGAAAGAGCGCCAGTGTTTCAAGGGCCATCAAGGCAACATCTTTTCCGTTGCTTTTTCGGAGGATGGCGCGCGACTGGTTTCGGCCAGCAGTGACACTACGGCATTCGTTTGGGACACGGTGCCACCGAGGATGAGTGCATCATCGACGGCCAAGCAGTTGCAAGCGGCCTGGAGCGATCTTGCTAGCGACGACGCGGCGAAGGCGAACCGTGCCATTTGGCTGCTGGCCCGCAACGCAGCGCAGAGTGTCCCGATGGTCCGCGAGCAAGTACCGCCTGCTCGTGCATTGGATGCTCAGATGCGCAAGCAGGTCGAACGCTGGCTGATGGATCTAGATAGCAGCGAGGCCGCGGTGCGAGAGAATGCCAGCGTCGAATTGGAAAAACGCGTTGCGATCGCGGAGCCGATCCTTCGGAAATCATTAACCGGCCAGCCGTCGTTGGAGCAACGGAAGAGGATCGAGCGCGTGCTGGAGCGATTGGAGCGAGAGCGAATGACCCTGGGCCGGGCTCTCGAGGCATTGGAACACGCCCGGACGCCTGAGTCTCGACAACTACTGGAGAAACTCGCCGCGGGAGAGCCGGACGCTTGGTTGACGCATGAGGCCAATACGGTTCTCATTCGTCTGAACGGAAACGTTTCAAATCTGAGATAAGGTCGAAATGAGGATCAGAAGTATAAACCCGGGCATGACAACGCCCGGCTACCGTAGCGACGAGAAGATCGGTTAAGGGGAGCTTGTTTCCTTTGGCGGCGAGTTCCCGTCCAAGGTCCCCCGCCGCACGCCAGTCGTCCCAGCCAGCCTCGACGTAATGCGCCATCTTTAATCGAGATGCCACCCAATCCGCCTGGTCTTTGCGGCGAAAACCCAACAGGACTTCGGCGAGAATCGGTCCCAACAAGGCTACTCGATCCGTATCAAGCAGCTGATCGACAGTGACTTTTTCCTGCGATGTGGGTTTGCTGAAGAAAGAAGCCCAGATGCAGGTATCCACAAATACCCACTCTTCCATTGGGATTCATCCTTTACTGGGGAAAATCAGACTCTCTTAGCTCGAATTCTTCGAGTTCCTTCCAGTTGGATTCAAACTCTACTTTGCCCGAGATGGCTTTCAACTCGCGCAAACGGCTGAGCCGTAAAAATTCGCGTGCCGCCTTCGTGACGGCTTCCGCATCGTCTTCGAGTTTTGTAACCTGTTTGAGCGCGGCGATTTCTTGGGCTGATAATTCAATGTTGATGCTCACGGTTTCGTCTCCGTAATTTGAGGAGCAATTGTCCTCATCCTAGCCATTTTTGTGGTAGCATCCGAGCCGCGACCGTAGAGGAGCGGTTTTGCCCACCGCTCTCTTACGGTCGCGGCTCCGCAACGCTTATTTCTGCATTGCGGATCGTGTAAAGGAAATTCTCCGGATCGCTGGCATTGAGGAAGAGTCTGCCGCGAACGCGAATTTGGCTGCGCGTGTAGGGATGTGTCTTGCCCTCGGATAACTCAATGAGAATGATGCCCGTCGGCTCCGGTTGTTCGCAATACCAACAGCCGATCGGATACTCGACCAGCAGAAAGGCCGCCGACTCGGCACCCTCGCCCAGCGGGTGCAGATAGCCAGTCAGCGTTACCTTCTTCCCATCCAGTTCTTTCAAATAGCGTGGAAAAGTCGGACGATACTGGCGATCGAGCGTCGTGTCCACGACGACGGACCAGGGCAGGGAGTTGATCCCTTTGGGGTCAATGGGAGGAAGCGGCGTCTGGTCGAGCTTGCGAGCCAAGGGGCGAAGGGAGCGCGGCTTGAACATTCCGGCATGGCCTTTGTGGATCGATTTTGCATCTTCGCCGCTCTTGTCGCGCTCCTTGGCAGCGGCGCGATAGGCACGGCGATGTTCGAGCAGTGATGCGGCTCGCATCCCGAACTCCGTCACGCAGCCATCCAGGATGGCGGCAGCGGTCGTTACATCGCCGTTGGCTCCCGCCAGCTCGGCGAGCTGCCACAACAAGCGTCCATCGGCTGGGAGCCAAAGCGCCAGTTGTTGCACGAGCGCGATGGCGTCGTCCGGCAAGCGTTTGCGCTGCGACTCCGCGAGACGCCCTACTTCATACTTGCCGCTTGGTCCGAGATACTGGATTCCGAAAAGATCATCGAGGTCCGCGGCATCGCGCGTTTTCTGTGCGCGAAGGCGGACGAGCTTGAGATGAAGTTGCTCCGCTTTTTTGAGTTTCGCGGGAGCAAGGGCGGCAGCTTGTTCGAGGAAAGCCGCCGCCTGCGCGAGGTCGCCTTGCATCTGCCAGGCGGTGCCAAGACTGGCGGCGAGGTGGAAATGTTTCGGATGCTCACGAGAAGCGATCCGCAATACCTCAATGGCACGCGCCGTTTCGCCGAGGCGGAGATGAAGCGCTCCTAAATCGGCGGCCTCATCGGCGGTCAGCGCGCGCTCTTGAGCCACTTTCGTTAGCTTCTCCCTCTCTGCCACGTAGCGCTTACGGATCGGGTTGGCTTCCGAGGCGGTATTTGGACGGACGGCGATGTTGCGTAAGGACCGCTGATCGAGCAGAAAGCCGCGCCATTGCGAGGGCAGCTCGGTGTAGGTCTCACCCGAATAGTACAGGCCCGCGCGCAGGGACTCAGCGGAACCTAGAAGAGTGATGACAAGAGTAATGCTGAAAAAAGTCGGGCGCATTGTTGTACTCGTTCACTCCTTCGGCCGTCTCCCGATGAGCAACGCCAATTCCCGCCACTTCCAATAGCAGTCCACATCCTCGAAGCCGATCTCCCGCAGCCATTGTAGTTGGGTCTCTACATCGAGCAGCTTGTTCGATCGGTCCTCTTCCTCAGCGGTGATGCCCAACGAATCGAGGAACCGCTCATGCAGGCGTGGGGACGGAGAGGCGACGTGCTCCAGGTTGCAGAAGACGCCGCCTGGAGCCAGCAGGTTCCAGACCTCGCGGAACAAGGATTGTTTCCGCGAGTGGGGCAGATGGTGGATGGCGAAGCTGGAGGCCGCCACGTCGAACGTCCCGAGGGGCGGAAGAGACCGTTCCATGTTGTGATCCACTACGTCTACTCGACCGTCCTGGTCGAACCGCTGCCGCAGACGCTCCAACATCGACGGCGAGAATTCGAGGGCAACCCCACGAGCGGCGGGACAAGCGAGCAACAATAGGCCGAGCAACCTACCATCCCCCGCCCCGAGGTCCAGGATGCGTCCCGCTTCCTTCGGCACTTCCTCCAGGAGCGTTGCCTCACCCTCGGTCCGATGAGGGATACGGTCGGCGTTTTGGAGATAGGCCAAGGCATGCTCGGCGGTAGTCCATTCATGGCTCATTGGTTTTTATCTCTCGAGGGTTTGGTATTTATCATCCCTAAAGAGACGGCAATGAGGATATCCATGTTCACGATCGCTCACTCTGAGTTCTCGATGCAATACACGTGTTTGTCGCCGCGGAGGAACAATTGTCTGCCGGCTACAACCGGCGAAGCGTCGATCTGCTCATCGAGCCGATTAACCGACAGCACATTGAGATTATCGCGGTGTTGTATCACCATCGTTGTGCCCGCACGATCAGTGATGTAGATTCGGCCGGCCGCCTCCACCGGTGAGGAGTACAAGGTTCCCAGCCCTTCCAGCCTCGCGTGCTCCAATATAGGTTTGCCGGTTTTAGCATTCAAACAGGTCAAAAAGGGTTCATTTGTCCTGGTGAAGTAGAGTCGATCGCCGACGAGCAACGGCGACGGCACGTAGGGTGTGTCGCGCTTGTACGACCAAATGATTTTGTCGCTGCCGGTCACATCTCCGGTCGCATCGAGGGGAATGCGGAAAGCGGCAGCGCCTTTGTAGCCGCTCATGCAGATGACACTATCCTCATAGCGAACCGAAGAGGGGATGCAATTGACGGTCAATCCGCCGCACTGCCAGAGAACGCGGCCGTCGGCTAGATCGTAACTCCGGATGAATTTCGTCGCGGTAACGATGATCTGCGTGCGCCCTTTGAAATCGACGACTAGCGGCGTGTTCCAGGTTGTCACCTCGTCGCGTTCGACTTTCCAGCGGGTTTTGCCGCTGCGCTTATCGAGAACATAGAGAGATGACGGTCCTTCCTGATCGCGGCTGACAATCAAGTCATCGCCATGCACGACGAGAGAGCCGCCTTCGCCCCAGCCGAGCCGCGTTTCCAGACGCGGTAAGTCGGTTTGTTTCCATTGGAGTTTGCCATCGAAATCGTAGCAGTACAAGCCGAACGAGCCGAAGGAAACATAGAGAAACTTGCCATCGGTGGTCGGCGAATAGGCGGCGTAGCTGTGTGTGGGATGATGGCCCTCATGCGGCACGGCCTCGGCGGAAACCTGTTTCCAGCGGATCGTCCCAGTATTGCGGTCGAGGGCCAGAACGATGAACTGGTGATAGGTCGTGGATGGCTGGGTTTTCTTCTCCAAGCGCGGATCGGGTTTCGGAATGTCCGCAGGAGCGGCTTGGCGGCCGGTGTCCACGGCCGTCACCACGAAGACAAGATTGCCCCACACGATCGGCGTCGCGCTGCCGGGTCCGGGAAGCTCAGTCTTCCATTTGATGTTCGTTTTCGCATCCCATTTCACGGGAGGCTTACCGTGAGGAGCCGAGCCGTTGGCCAACGGGCCGCGCCATTGGTGCCAGTTATCGAGGCTTTGCTGGGCGAAATTATCCGCTCGAACCGAGGCAATGAGAAGAGGAAACAACAGAAACGAAATCGTGAAATGCTTTCTCATCGGCTGGAGTTCTCCTCCGGTTAGTCGTTAGGCTGTCTCAAGAATGTGTTTCAAGACACCCAAGATTTTGCCCGCGTTGTCGATGTAGTACTCTTTCAGATCGATGCTTAGAATGGTTTGCTCCAGCCGCAGGAACTTCCAGGCGCTCCCCGTCGTCACGACGCCAAACACTGCAGGGATACGATTGCCGGAACGCTGATTGTACAATTCGGCCGCATACATGGCCGCGATGCACTGGCCCAGACCATTACGGAGATTGTCGTTCTTGGCTTCGACGATGGCTACCAAGGGGGCGCGAAGTATGAACTGATGGGCTTCTTTGGTGAGGATGAAGTCGCAGACACCGTTGAGTCCCTTGGCAGCGTCCACGTCCAACTCTACGCCCGAAAACAATCCAATCGCGCCCCCCATCAGCCGTCGCAGCTCAAGCAATAGTGGGGCGATGATGAACTCGGATTTGGCTTTTTCCGTGTTGATCGCCAAAGCCAAGGTAGCGCCTTCCGCGAGAGTCGCCAGGAAATCATCGCGAGGCACGATTGCCGGTACCTGGGAGAACAGATCCGCCTCAAGGACCGTAAGCCCCAAATCCTGGTGAACTTCAGGGAAGGCGAAGTCTCCGAAGGCCATCCCCTTGCTCCTACAAATGAAAGCCCCGATTAGGGCAACGGCACATCCTGGAGCGAAAACGGAATCTCCACCGTCACCCGCTTACGCCCGAGATAAACGATCTTGGCCGGCTGCCCCTTATCTTTTTCGCGCCGGCTGGTGAGGGTGTAGACTGTGGTTTGCTTGAACACTCCTCCCGCCTGCTGCTGAAAACGACTCGTCAGTTGCATTCGAACCGGCACGGTCATCCCCTTGTCGTCGAGGACGCTAAGGCCATTTGCGGAATCGACGAACGGCGTGGCGGCACCACGGGCCCGAATGGCGAACTGAGCTTGCATACCGGGCTGAGCTGGAGGCGCTGGGGGCGCGGGAGCCGGCAAGACTTTCGCGCCGGGAAGCGCCTGGACACGGATGGGGGCCACGTTGCCTCCCGGGAAAAACTGCTGGACGTTTTGCTGTGCCGGCATCACCTTGTCGAAAGGCGGTTGCTCGAATTCCAATTGAATCGTCGTCTCTTCCTCCTCGGATTTCACGTCGATAATCTTGATGAATCCGCCCTCATTGCCCTTCACCATCTCACCGGCTTTCAGTTTGTCGGCCACGATCATAGGCTGTGCCTCGGTGAGCAATTGCGCCGTGATGAAACCTTTCAACTCCTTGAACGCCTTAGCCTCCTTTGCCCCCTTCTTGAGCTGGACAGGTACCTGCTCGTGGAACGTTCCTCCCATGCTACGGAAAGCGTGTCGCCGTCGCTGCATCTCCATCTGCCTTAGAATCTGCGCTCGCATCTCCGGAGGGATCGCTGGTCCCCACGCGGCGCCCCCTCCCCCTGCGCCTTCCACCTGCGGAATTACTTGCCTCATCTCCTGGCCCTGGTCGTCCAACGCCTTGTCGATATGGATGGATTGGAAGGCTTCCCATTGCAGCCTCGGTTCAGGCGACACTTCCAGCGGCAGGATGATCTCGCCTTCGGGAGCGTTGCCGAACAGGTCAGACTTGGGTAAAGCGCGGATGCGGACGGCTATGCGGTCATCCGTGGGCAGTCTCTTGGGCTTGCCATCCTTGAGAATGATCTGGCCATTCAACGAAAATCTGCCGGGGATGCCCGCCGCCCGGGGCATCATCATTCGCACAGGCTGAAAACCGACCGGTCGAGCAGCTGGCGCTGGGCCTGCCGGAGCTCCGCCCAGGCGTCGCTGCACTTGCATTAGATCTTCGATGCTCATTTCCGTCAGTTCCGCTTTTTCGCAGAACAAGGCGAAAGCGCGCCAGAAGGTGGCGTCGCCGGTGTCGAGCGTGATTTTGCGTTGCTTAAGCTTCTCATCCGGATCGTACAGGTCGAAGCTGTATCCGGTCTTTTTCTGCAAATCGGCCAACGCCTCCTTCAAGGTCGCATCCTTAAAAACAAGACGGACACGCTTAGGAGTAAGGACGCGAATGCTCTCGGCCTGTCTCTCGATCTTCGGAAGAAGCGCCTCGACGCGCTTGCGAACTTCGGGATCCTGGCTCTTGGCTGCTTTGCGCAGCCCTTCCAGGGCGGGCACGCCGATTGCAGCCAGTTCCTGGCTGGCCTTTTCGCGCTCGGTGAAATCATCGCTGCCCATCTGCTTGATGAGCTTGTCGATTTTCTCTTTGCTTGGAGCTTCGTTGGCTGGGCATTGGAGCGAAAGAACGAGTGCCAGTCCCGCAACGATTGGGGCTGCGAGCAAGAAACAAGTACGCATCGCAGAACCTCCTGGAAAAAATAAGTTCAGGAGCCAGATGTTCCTGTGCTCTCTTCTGGATCGGCGCATCATGGCATCGTACCATGTCGATGCCGCGCGGACCATCGGATTTGAACTGGGACGTGAAAAAATGCGTCGATCGCTTCTTACGGCAACTCGACAATGTCTCCGCTGGCAATCGTGGTCAACGCTGGCATTAGCGGCGCATCGGAGTAAGCGAGAAAGTGGACCGCTCCGTCGGCGAAGGCGAAATTCGCGCCGTTGGGATGGAGGCTCCAGAGGTGATAGCGGTCGCATGGATTGTCGAGACGCCCGTAGCGAAAGGAATAGATCGGGCCGACACACACCGGGTCTGTAGCGAAGGCCGGGGTTTGAATGAACATCGTACCATCAGGCCCGCGATACAGTCCCCAACTCGCGTCATAACTCGCCGTGTACCAGCGGCCGGCGAGAAGCGAGCTAGGCGGGGGACGTTCGCCTACCATCGCGGTCTGGCTGAGGCCATCCGTTACCTGAGCAAAACGCACTCCCGGCGCGGAGCCAAACATCCCGTTAGGCGTTGTCACGCCCTCGATGCCGATGTAGGAAGTGTAAGCCGCGGTCACACCGAATTCATCCGTTAACGGGAGGAGCAATCGACCATCGGCAGGGCAAACGTAAAGCTTCACCACGGTTTCGTAGCCGATGTGCGGCGGGTCATGAATGGCCCTTCGGTCGATGCCGAAAGCCTCTGCGGTCGCCGACCAAAGGGAACCCTGATCGACGTAGGGCAGGATGAAGCCCATCCAGCTCAGTTCGGAAAGCCTGTCTGTGTAGGGCGGAGGCGGCAGGCAGCTGTTCACATCATGGAACGAGTGGAGGGCGAGACCGATCTGTTTGAGATTGTTCTGGCACTCCACTCGTTCAGCCGCGGCCCGCGCCTGTTGGACCGCGCACATCAAAAGCGAAATGAGGATACCCATCACCCCAATGACCACGAGTAGCTCAATGAGGGTAAAGGCGGGGCGGGCCACAGGACGGCAATTACTGTTGTTCACAAGTCACCGGGATTTCGATTGTCTCGGTTTCTTCTCCCACTGTCGCACGCAGTTGAACCGTCTTTGTCTTTGCACCGGGACCATCTCCGGAAGTTGGCGTCCAGGTAATTCGTACAGCGTGAGTGCTGCTCTGGGTCGCGTCGCCGAGCGCGACCTTGAGGCCGGGCGAGATGGAAGCGACCTCCAGCCGCCACGGACGGTCATCCGCCATGCGGATAACGCAATTCCGCGTAAAGACGGGACCATCGCGCGACGTCAAAGGCAAAACCATGGACGGAGGCGAGACCTCGACTCGGGGCGTTACCAACCCACTAACTTGGAGCATCGCGGGTTCAATCTTTGGGTCGGCGAATTCGATCCGTACGGTCGCGTCGATCCTCAAAGGCTTGGCGGTGTTCGGCACGACCTCGATTTGCCCGAGCAAGTATTCGTCATCCCGCCGTTCCTTGTCCTTTGCGGCCGGTATCCACCGGATCGCGACGTGTTCTGGATCGGAACTAATCATCTTCGATACGGTCTGAGGATGCTCGTCGCGGTCGAAAACGTCTACCAGATGCCGAGTTTTCTGGCCAATGACAAGTCGCCCGAACTGGACCGAGTTCGGAAGAAACCTCACTCCTCCACTCGCCGTGCGAAACACGAGCGTGATCCGTCCTTCGGGATGTCTTGGGTCGTTTGTCTGGAACGAGATAGTTTGGTCGAAGGTGCCTGCCGTTTTCGTCCGGATGGTTATGTGAACAGCCATGTTCGCCCGCTCTCCGGGGCTTAGGCGTAGCTCCTCGATGGGTTCAGAGAGGTCGCCGATCTCCCTATACAGCTTTCCACACGCGCAGGATTCTGTCACCTGGTTAACCACTAACTCCCGTCCACCACGGTTGATGATTTGAAACCGCGAGTCCACTGCTTCGCCGACCGTTCGATCTCCCAGATCGATTTGAGATGGATACTCGATTTCGGGCGGACCACCTGGGAGGAAAGTTCTTACTCGATCCCACGCTCCGTCTCGCCAGCCGAATCCGATCACCGCTGCTACGACCGGTAAAGTCAGCCACCAACATCGCCTGACACTCCTCGCGGGTATCATGCCATGCCTCCCTGTTCAATTCTGCAAGGCTTCCCTTCTACACCGAATAATCGCCATAATTAGACTTGCCGCTACTACAAGCATCGAGATGATCAAGATCCATTTCCAGAGCGGCATGGGTGGACGGCTTGGTTTCTGAAACGCGTCCGAGTCGCCAAGAGAGGTGATGGAGCCTCCATCTTTCGCGGAAGGGGAAACCTTGACGATCTCGTTTGGGATCTCCGGACCG